>Ga0316624_10000096_pt1 | contig 24196 bp, 21 predicted proteins | sample OWC_Aug_N3_C1_D5_FD_207657 | JGI IMG/M metagenome (GOLD analysis project Ga0316624, IMG submission 207657) | Wetland soil microbial communities from Old Woman Creek delta, Ohio, United States - OWC_Aug_N3_C1_D5_A | ecosystem: Environmental > Terrestrial > Soil > Wetlands | place: USA: Ohio... | reverse complement strand
CTACCCCATGGCCGGCCCGCCCGCCGGCTCGCCCGAATAGCCGAGGGGTATGCATTGCCCCGGGATGACGGCACATTCAAGACAATATTGCGGCCTCCGCGCGCCTTTTGCCCCGCTAACGCATAGTCGACGCGGCGCGGGTGTCGACCGGCCGCTACAACAGCAAGGCCCCGCGCGAAGCGGCGCGGAGGCCATGAGAAGGCTGGGGGAAGAAGCGCGTCAGGGCTTCTTGGCTTGCGACGCCAGCACCTGCTTGGCCACGCGATGGGCATCGACCGCGGCCGGGAAGCCGCAATAGATCGCGACCTGGCGCAGGATCGCGGCACATTCCTTCTCGGTGACGCCGTTGCGCAGGGCGCCGCGGAAATGCGCCTCGAATTCATGCATGCGGCCGAGGCAGGCGATCATGCCGAGATTGAGGATGCTGCGGTCGCGCGGCTTCAGATCCTCGTCGGTCCACACCAAGCCCCAGCAGAACTCATTCAACATGTCCTGGAATTTGCGATTGAAGTCGTCGGTATTGGCGACCGCGCGGTCGACATATTCGTCGCCCAGCACCTTGCGGCGCATCGCCATGCCGTTGTCGTAGAGTGCCTTGTCCATGGTCTTTGCTTCCTCCCGTTGAGGCGGCAGTTGCCGCCGGTTGGTGCTTCATGTTGGCAGAGATTGCCCGCTTAGGCTCGCGGCTCGGCATCGCGGATTAGGGTTATCCGTAGTTTCTGGGAAAAACACGCATAGTTCCAGTGTCTTAGTTCCCTCCCCGCCGCCAGCGCCGGCCAATAGACCTCTTTCCCCAGCGCACAGGATTCGCCACCCTGCCCCGTTCAATAGAGAGGCAAGCGGCTACAATGGATCGGCCTTCCCGATGGCGACCGCCCTTCGATGGATGACAGCGACGAAGCGCTCATGGCCCGGGTGGCGCGCGGCGATGAGCGGGCGTTCCGCGAGCTTGCCCGCCGCCACCTCCCGGTCATGCTGGGGGTTGCCCGCCGCATCCTCGGCAGCGCCGCCGAAGCCGAGGACGTGGCGCAGGAAGCCATGCTGCGGGTCTGGACCCACGCGCCGCGCTGGCAGCCGCTGGCGCTGTTCCGAACCTGGCTCGGTCGCGTGGTGGTCAATCTCTGCCTCGACCGCAAGCGCAAGGCGCCCTGGGTCGAGCTGGAAGCGGCCGGCGAGATCGCCGATCCCGGCCCGGCCGCCGGCGAGGCTGCCGAAGCGGCCGAGCGCGAGCGGCTGCTGGCCGCTGCCATCGCCGAACTGCCGGCGCGGCAACGGGCGGCCATTGTGCTCAGCTACACCGAGGGCATGAGCAATGCCCAGGTGGCGGAGATTCTCGATACCACCGTCTCGGCGGTGGAGACCTTGCTGGTGCGCGGCAAACAGAACCTGCGCCGCGCGCTGGCGCATGTGATCGGCGAAGAGTGATCAGAACGAGTGATCGACGGGGGACGCGTCAGATGAACAACGACAAGTTTCAGGATTTTCTCGAAGCCGCGCTGATGCGCGACGCCCGCCCGACCAAGGCGGACGCAGCGGCGGCCGAGCGCGTGCTCAGGCGGCTCGCCGGGCCGCTGCCGCGCCAGCGCCTTTCGTTCTGGCACTGGCCGACGGTGCTGCTCGACTGGCAATTCGCGCCGGCCTGGCCGCGCGTCGCCGCGCTCGCCGGTTGCCTGGCGCTCGGCTTCGTCATCGGCATTGCCGGCCTCGACCGCCCGCTCGACCGCTTCACCGGCGTCACCGTCAGCGGCCGCGATCTCAGCTCCGCCGTGTTCGAACCCGAGGCGCTGACCGGAGCGCGGCCATGACCATCGCGCAGGCCGCTCCCGTGCTGACGCGCAGCGGGCCGCGCTGGCTGCTGCTCGGCTCGCTCGCGCTCAATCTGTTCTTCGTCGGCGTCGCGGTCGCCATGGCCGTGCGCGCGCCGGCGCCGCCGCCGCGCTGGGACCCCAACGTGTTCGTGCGCGTCGAGCGCATTGCCGCCACGCTGCCGCCGGCCGACGCGGCCATCGTGCGCGACGCGATGCAGGCCAATCAGGCGGCCATCGACCAGGCGCAGAACAAATACTATGCGGCCCGCCACGCTATCCACGAAACCCTGCGGCAGGACCCGTTCAAGGTCGAGGACATGCGTACGGCCATGGCCAAGATGCGGGCGGCGCGGCAGAGCTTCGACCAGATCATCCAGGGCGTGTTTGCGGACGCAGTGCCCAAAATGTCGTCCGCCGGACGCCACGCCTTAGCCGATTGGCGCAACAGCGGGAGTTTCAAACGCGACCGGCAATAGGGTAGGCTAGCCAGAATCTCATCCGTTCCTGCCCCGGTAGTCGTGGAAAGTCGTCGGTATGCGTCACAGTTCGAAGGCCCTGCGCGCAAAGTGGCAAAACGCGCGCCCATTGGTGACCATGCTGCAGACGTGCTCGATCATCTTGCCCCTCGGGGGCTGCCTGCTGACCCAGGACCTGCCGGAACCGAACCTGGTCATTCCGGCGTCCTATGACAACGGCCCGCGCAACCCGAAGGTGGCGCAGGCGCTGACGCCCAAGCTCGACTGGTGGCGCCAGTTCCGCTCGCGCGAGCTGACCGCCGTCATCGAGCAGGCGCACGCCTCCAATCTCGACCTCGCCGCCGCGGTCGCCCGCATCGTGCAGGCCGACGCCCAGGCGCGCATCACCGGCGCCGCGCTGCTGCCGGCCATCGATTTCAACGGCAACACCACGCGTGCGCGCACCTCGCAGACCCTGACGAGGGGCAACACAAATCCGAACACCCTCTATCCCCCGAGCAACTCCACCCGCTTCAATGCCGCCATTGCCGGCCGCGCGCCCCCCGATCAGGTGAAGAGCAGCGTGCAAGGCACGCTTAGCGCCAGCTACGAAATCGACTTCTGGGGCAAGAACCGCGCGGCGCTGCAGGCCGCCGAGGAAACCGCGGTCGCCAGCCGCTACGACGCCGAGGTGATCGGCCTTTCCACCGCAGCGGCCGCCGCCAACGCCTATTTCCAGGTGCTGGCCGCGCAGGACCGGCTGAAGGCCGCGCGCGACGATCTGGTCAGCGCCACGCGCGTGCTCAACCTGATCAAGCAGCGCGCCGCCGCCGGCACCGCCTCCGCGCTCGAAATCGCCCAGCAGCAAAGCGTGGTCGACACGCTGCGCGCGGCGATCCCGCCGCTCAACCAGACGCTCAGGCAAAACCGCATCACGCTCGCCGTGCTGATGGGCCGCTCGCCCGAGCAGGTGCGCATCCGCGGCGGCTCGTTGACCTCGATCACCATCCCGCGCGTGACGCCGGGCCTGCCGTCCGAGCTGTTGATCCAGCGGCCCGACATCCGCGAAGCCGAAGCGAACCTCGCCGCCGCCGACGCCAATGTCTACAACGCGCGCGCGGCGTTCCTGCCCTCGATCACGCTCACCGGCGACGGCGGCTATGAGAGCGCCGTGCTCAGGCTGCTGCTGCGGCCGGAATCGGCGATCTATTCGCTCACCGCCGGGATCGCGCAGCCGATCTTCCATGGCGGGCAGCTGCTCGGCAATCTCGATCTGCAGAAGGGCAGGCAAGACGAGTTGCTGCAGAATTACCGCAAGGCGGTGATCTCGGCTTTCGGCGACGTGGAGAACGCACTCGACGACGTCCGCCAGACGGGGTTGCGCGTCACGCTGCAAGCCCAGGTGGTGAAAAGCTCGCAGCAAGCCTACGACATTTCCGAAGAGCGGCTGCGCGAGGGCACGATCGATCTCGTCACCGTGCTGCAGACGCAGCAGACGCTGTTCCAGGCGCAGGACACGCTGACGCAGGCGCAACTCGCCCGCCTGCAGGCGGTCGTGAGTCTATTTCAGGCGCTCGGGGGCGGCTGGCTGCCGAAGCCGCAACCCGTGGAAGCTTCCAATGCACGGTGAGCTCCCGAAGCGGCTGCTGACGCAAGGCGCAAGCCGCGTCCGCCGCTTCGTGGCGGGCGCGCTGATCGTGATGGCCGTGGCGGCGGCGCTCTACTATGTGTTCGGATCGCCGGTGCCACAGCCGAAGCAGTTCCGGCGCTTCGCCGCCGAAGGGCCGGTGCCGGTGCTGGTGGCACAGGCGGCACGCGCGGATGTACCGGTCTATCTCGACGCGGTCGGCACCACGCGGCCGCTCAACACCGTGACCGTGCGTCCGCAGGTCGACGGCAAGCTGATCAGCGTCAATTTCAAGGAAGGCCAGGACGTCAAGCAAGGCGACGTGCTGGCGCGCATCGATCCCACCATCTACAAGGCCCAGCTCGACCAGGCGCTGGCCAAGAAGGCGCAGGACGAGGCGCTGCTCGCGAACGCCCAGAATGATCTTGCCCGCTACGACAGGCTCGCCGCCAGCAACGCGATCAACAAGCAGCAGGCCGACACCCAGAAGGCGCTGGTCGCGCAATACACCGCGCAGATCCAGGCCGACCAGGGTGCGATCGAAAACACCCAGGCGACGCTCGGCTACACCACCATCACCGCGCCGTTCTCCGGCCGCACCGGCATCCGCATGGTGGACGAGGGCAATATCGTGCGCGCCTCCGACGCCACATCCGCGATCGTGAACATCACCCAGCTCAAGCCGATCTCGGTGATCTTCAACCTGCCGCAGCAGGAGCTCGACCGCGTCAACGCCGCCTTCGGCAAGGCGCCACTGGCGGTCGACGCGCTGCGCCCGGCCGACAACTCGGTGATCGAGCGCGGCACGCTCACGGTGATCGACAACCAGGTCGATCCCTCGACCGGCACCGTCAAGCTCAAGGCCGAGTTCGCCAACAACGATCTGCTGCTCTGGCCGGGCCAGTTCGTCAATGTGCGGCTGCTGATCGACACGCTGCAGAACGTGGTGGTGATCCCGACCGGCGCGGTGCAGCGCGGTCCCGATGGCACCTTCGTCTACGTGATCAAGCCGGACAACACCGCCGCCATGCGCGCGATCGTGGTGCAGAAGCAGGACGAGACGCGCACCGTGGTCCAGAGTGGCGTTACCCCGCCCGAACGCGTGGTCACCACCGGCTTCGCGCGGCTGACTGACGGCGCCACGGTCATTGTCGGCGGCGGCGCTCCCGGCGGCGCCCCGCAAGCAAGGCCGCCGGGCGCTCCTCCGCGCAGCAGCAGCCGCGACGGCGCGCAGGCGCGTGAACGGCGGGGCGGCGGGAGACCGCACGCAGCGCAATGAGCGTCTCCTCGCCTTTCATCCACCGGCCGATCGCCACTTCCCTGCTCGGCGTCGCGGTGATGCTGGGAGGCGTGCTCGGCTATTGGTGGCTGCCGGTCTCGGCGCTGCCGCAGGTCGACTTCCCCACCATCCAGGTCATCACCCAGCTGCCGGGCGCCAATCCCGACACCATCACAGCGCTGGTGACGGCGCCGCTCGAGCGCCAGTTCGGCCAAATCCCGGCGCTGCAGGTCATGACCTCGTCGAGCTCCTACGGCGTCAGCCAGGTCACGCTGCAATTCGACCTCAACCGCGATATCGACGCCGCCGCCCAGGACGTGCAGTCGGCGATCAACGCCGCCGGCTCCGCGCTGCCGCGCAACCTGCCCTACCCGCCGCTCTATTCGAAGGTGAACCCGGCCGACGTGCCGGTGATCACGCTGGCGCTCATCTCCAAGAGCAGCGACCTGCGCACCTTGAGCGACATGGCCGACACCATCATAGTGCCGCGGCTGTCGGAAGTGAGCGGCGTCGGCCACGTCGAGATCGAGGGCGGCATCCGCCCGGCCATCCGCATCCAGGCCGATTTGTCGCGGCTCGCCGCCTACGGCATCGGGCTGGAGGACCTGCGCACGGCCATCGTCGGGGCCAATGTGGCGGGGCCGAAGGGTTCGCTCGAGGGCGCACAGCAGTCCTACACCATCGCCGCCAACGACCAGATCGGCAGCGCGGCAGCGTACAGGTCGGTGGTGGTGGCCTATCGCAACGGCGCGCCGGTACGGCTGTCCGACGTCGCCGACGTGATAGAGGGGCTGGAGAACGACAAGGTCGGCGCCTGGTACCAGGGCGGGCCGGCGATCGTCGTGGACGTGCAGCGCCAGCCCGGCGCCAACGTGATCGAGACCGTGCAGCGCGTGCGCGCCGAGCTGCCGCGCCTGCAGCGCGCCATGCCGGCCGGCGTTACCCTGAGCATCGTCAACGACCGCACCAACACCATCCGCGCCTCCATCCACGACGTGCAGTTCACGCTCATCTTGAGCGTCGCGCTGGTGGTGCTGGTGGTGCTGATCTTCCTGCGCACCATGCGCGCCACGATCATCGCCGGCATCGCGCTGCCGCTGTCGCTGATCGCGACCTTCGGGGTGATGTGGTTCTGCGGCTTCTCGCTCGACAACCTGTCGCTGATGGCGCTGACCATCGGCACCGGCTTCGTGGTCGACGATGCCATCGTGATGATCGAGAACATCGTGCGCCACATGGAGAACGGCGAGCCGCCGCTGCGCGCCGCGCTGCGCGGCGCCGGCGAGATCGGCTTCACGGTGATCTCGCTGACCATGTCGCTGATCGCGGTGTTCATCCCGCTGTTGTTCATGACCGGGCTGGTCGGACGCATGTTCCGCGAATTCGCGCTGACGCTCACCATCGCGGTGGTCGCTTCCGCCGTCATCTCGCTCACGCTGACGCCGATGATGTGCGGCCGCCTGCTGCGCGAGAGCGACGAGGAAGGCTCGGGCAACGCGCTCAGCCGCCGCTTCTCCGACCTGGTCGAGCGCACCGTCGAATTCTACCACCGCAGCCTGCAATGGGTGCTGCGCCACCAGGGCGAGACGCTGATCGTCACGCTGGCGACGCTCGCCGCCACGATCGTGCTCTATGCGGCGGCGCCCAAGGGCTTCCTGCCGCTGCAGGACACCGGCCTGATCACCGCGGTGACCGAAGCCGGCTCCGACGTCTCCTTCGCCGAGATGCAGCGCCGCCAGCGCGAGGTCGAGGACATAGTCCGCGCCGATCCCGACGTCACCGGCGTGGTCTCGGTGCTGGGCGTCTCCCCGCTCAACGCCACGCCCAATGCCGGCCGGCTCGCCATCGTCCTTAGACCGCGCGACGACCGCCGCGACCTGGTGGGCGCGATCATCGCGCGGCTCAAGGCCGGCGTCGCCCACATTCCCGGCATGACCGTCTATTTCCAGGCCGTGCAGGACATCCAGATTTCGACGCGCTCGAGCCGCGCGCAGTATCAATACACGCTGGTGTCGACCGACCGTAAAGGGCTGCTGAGCTGGGCCGATAAGCTGACGCGGACGCTGCGGCAATCGCCGGCGCTACGCGACATCGCCTCCGAGGCGCAGGAGGGCGGCCCGCGCATCGTGGTGCAGGTCGACCGCGAGCAGGCCGGCCGCCTCGGCGTCTCCATGCAGAGCGTGACCGACACGCTCAACGACTCCTTCGGCCAGCGCCAGATTTCCACCATCTACAGCCAGGCCAACCAGTACCGCGTGGTGTTGGAGGCGCAGCCGCTCTACCAGCAGGACCCCGCGGCGCTGTCGCGGCTGTTCGTCACCGGCGCCAACACCTCGACCGGCACCGTCGCCACCGCCGGCAACACCGCGGCCGGCAGCACCAACGCCAACATCACCGCCACCCCCAACGCCGTCACCAACACCAACCAGGTCCCGCTCTCCGCCGTCGCGCATTTCGTCCGCACCAGCGCGCCGCTGGCGATCGCGCACCAGGGACAGTTCCCCGCCGTCACCATCAGCTTCGATCTGGCGCCCGGCTATGCGCTGTCCGACGCGATCACCGCCATCAGCCAAGCCGAGCAGACGATCGGCTTGCCGGGAAGCGTCAACGGCAGCTTCTCGGGCGACGCCGCCGAATTCGCGCGCTCGCTCGCCGGCGAGCCCTGGCTGATTCTGGCCGCGGCCATCGCCATCTACATCGTGCTGGGCGTGCTGTACGAGAGCTTCATCCACCCGCTCACGATCCTGTCCACGCTGCCCTCGGCCGGCGTCGGCGCGCTCCTGGCGCTGATGCTGTTCGGCTACGACCTGTCGGTGATCGCGCTCATCGGCATCGTGCTGCTGATGGGCATCGTGAAGAAAAACGCCATTCTGATGATCGATTTCGCGCTCGAGGCCGAGCGCCGGCAGGGCCTCTCGCCCGAAGAGGCGATCGTGCAAGCGGCGCTGTTGCGCTTCCGCCCGATCATGATGACGACGCTGGCCGCGCTGTTCGGCGCGCTGCCGCTGGCACTGGAAAGCGGCACCGGCTCGGAGCTGCGCAATCCGCTCGGCGTCACCATCATCGGCGGCCTGCTGCTGTCGCAGTTGCTCACGCTCTACACCACTCCAGTCATCTACCTCGCGATGGAGCGGCTGCGCGCGCGGATCGCGCCCGCACGGCCGCGCCGGCACCGCAAGCTGGCGGCCGGAGGACAGCCGTGAACATCTCGCGGCCGTTCATCCGCCGGCCGATCGGCACGACGCTCATGGCCATCGGGCTGTTCCTGGTGGGCGCGGTCGCCTACGCCTTCCTTCCCGTCTCCAGCCTGCCCAATGTCGACCTCGCCACCATCGCCGTCACCGCCAGCCGGCCGGGCGCCGATCCCAACACCATGGCGGCGACGGTGGCGGCGCCGCTCGAGCGGCGGCTGGCCGAGATTTCCGGCGTCACCGAACTCACCTCGGTATCCTCGCTCGGCTCCTCGCGCATCACCGTGCAGTTCGACCTCTCGCGCAGCATCGACGGCGCCGCGCGCGACGTGCAGGCCGCGATCAACGCCGCGCTCAGCGACCTGCCCAACGACATGCCGACGCTGCCGACCTTCCGCAAATACAATCCCTCGGCCGCGCCCATCCTGATCCTGGCGCTAACCTCGAAGACCCTGCGCGGCAGCGCGATCTACGACGCCGCCGACAGCGTGATCGCGCAGCGCCTCGCCCAAGTGGACGGCGTCGCCGACGTGACCGTCGCCGGCTCCGAGCAGCCGGCGATCCGCGCGCGGGTCGATCCGACCCGGCTTGCCGCCACCGGGGTCAGCCTGGAGGACGTGCGCGCCGCCATCGCCAATTCCAACGCGGTCGGCCCGCTCGGCGCCTTCGACGGCCACGGCCGCAACATCACGATCGCCAGCGACGGCCAGCTCAACGAGGCCGAGGACTACGACCCGATCGTGGTGAAGACGGTCGACGGCACGGTGATCCGGCTCTCCAACGTCGCCAACATCAGCGCGGGCGTGCGCAACAGCTGGTCGGCCGGCTGGTACAACAAAGACCCGTCCGTGCTGCTGATCATCACCAAGCAGGGCAACGCCAACGTTCTCGACACCATCGACCGCATCTACGCGCTGCTGCCCGAGCTCGAGCAATGGGTGCCGGCCGGCCTGCAAATATCGGTGCTGGCCGACCGCACGCAAACCATCCGCGCCAGCGTCGCGGACATGCAGCTCACGCTCGCCGCCACCGTCGTGCTGGTGATGATGGTCGTGTTCCTGTTCCTGCGCCGGGCGGCGCCGACCGCGGCCGCCGGCGTCACCGTGCCGCTGGCACTCGCCGGCACCTGCGCGGCGATGTGGGCGGCCGGCTTCTCGATCGACAATCTGTCGCTGATGGCGCTGGCGGTGAGCGTCGGCTTCGTGGTCGACGACGCCATCGTGATGATCGAGAACGTGTTCCGCAACCTGGAGCTCGGCCATTCTCCGTTGCGCGCCGCGCTCATGGGCGCGCGCCAGATCGGCTTCACCGTACTGTCGATTTCGGTGTCGCTGATCGCGGCGTTCATCCCGCTGCTGCTGATGGGCGGCATCGTCGGCCGATTGTTCCGCGAATTCTCGGTGACGCTCGTCTTCGCCATCGCCGTGTCGACGGTGGTGTCGCTGACAGTGACGCCGATGATCTGCGCCTATTTCGTGCGGGTGCCGCCGAGCAGCGACGCCACCTGGCTCGACCGGCTGATGGAGGGCGTGGTCGCGCGCATGGTTCGCTTCTACGACCGCAGCCTGACGGTCGCGCTCGAACACCGCTTCTTCACGCTGATGGTGTTCCTCGCCACCATCGCGCTCACGGTCGGGCTCTTCATCCGCACGCCGAAAGGTTATTTCCCGCAGGACGACACCGGCCTGATCTTCGCCGCCACCGAAGCCTCCACCGACATTTCCTTCGACGCCATGAAGGTCCTGCAACTGAAGGCGATGGACGTGGTGCTGTCCGATCCGGCGGTCAAAGGCCTCGGCTCCTCGGTCGGCGCCTCCTACTACAACGCCTCGGTCAACCGCGGCCGCATGTTCGTCAGCCTGAAGCCGCTCGCCGAGCGCGGCGGGATGAGCACGCAACGCGTCGTGGCGCGCCTGCGACCACGCCTCAACCGCATCCCCGGCATCCGCGTCTTCATGGTGCCGGCGCAGGACCTGCGCGCCGGCAGCCGGCAGAGCAACTCGCAATATCAGTTCACGCTGTGGAGCCCGGACATCGGCGAGTTGCAGCACTGGGTGCCGCTGGTGCTCGAACGCGTGAAACAGATCACGGGCGTGGTCGACCTCACCACCGACCGCGAGCAAGGCGGCCTGCAGGCCACCATCGACATCGACCGCAAACAGGCGGCGCGGCTCGGCGTACGCATGCAGGACATCGACAGCGCGCTCAACGACGCCTTTTCGCAGCGGCAGATCTCGACCATCTACGCCGCGCGCAACCAGTATCACGTCATCCTGGAAGTGGACCGCCGATATCAGCGCGACCCCAACGATCTCAGCCAGATCTACGTGGCGGGCCACGGCAACACGCAGGTGCCGCTGTCGGCGGTGGCCCGCGTCGAGCGCGGCATCGCCCCGCTGGTGGTCAACCACCAGGGCCAGTTCCCCGCCACCACCATCACCTACAATCTGGCGCCCGGCACCTCCATCGACCAGGCGACCGCGGCGATTGAGCAAGCGGTCGGCGCCATGCACCTGCCCGACGTGATCCACACCGAGTTCGCCGGTGACGTCAAGGCGTTCCAGCAGACCGCCGGCGCGCAGCCGCTCTTGCTGGTGGCGGCGCTGATCGCGGTCTATATCGTGCTCGGCGTGCTGTACGAGAGCCTGGCGCACCCGCTCACCATCATCTCCACGCTGCCCTCGGCCGGGCTGGGCGCGCTGCTGGCGCTGCAGGTGTCGGGCAGCGAGCTGACAGTGATCGCCTTCATCGGCATTATTCTTTTGATCGGCATCGTGAAGAAGAACGGCATCATGATGGTCGACTTCGCGCTCGACGCCGAGCGTAGGCTCAGGCTTCCGCCGCAGCGCGCGATCCACGACGCGTGCCTCGAGCGTTTCCGCCCGATCCTGATGACCACGCTCGCCTCCATGCTGGGCGCGGTGCCGCTGGTGATCGCCATCGGCCCCGGCTCCGAGCTGCGCCGCCCGCTCGGCATCACCATCATCGGCGGCTTGCTGGTGTCGCAGGTGCTCACGCTCTACACCACGCCGGTGATCTACCTGCTGCTCGACGGGTTGCACCGCCGCCTCGGCGGCGCCATGCCGAGCTTCGTGCGCCGCCAGCGCGCGCTGCCGGCGGAGTAGTCAAACCCCCAAATACCTGTGCTGCACGTCCTTCGCGGCGGCGAGTTCGCGCGATGCGCCCGTCCACACCACGCGCCCGCGCTCGATGAGGAAATGGCGGTCGGCGACCTGCATGAGCGCGCCGACGTTCTTGTCGATCACCAGAATGGCGAGCCCCGACGCCTTCAGCCGCGCGAGACAGCGCCAGATTTCCGCGCGGATCAGCGGCGCGAGACCCTCTGTCGCCTCGTCCAGGACCAGGAGCCGCGGATTGGTCATCAGCGCGCGGCCGATCGACAGCATCTGCTGCTCGCCGCCGGAGAGCTGGTTGCCCATGCTGGCGTCGCGCTCGGCCAGGCGCGGAAATAGGCCGTAGACCGCATCGAGCGTCCACTGCGCGCCCGCGCGCTTAACCGCGGTGGCGGCCAGGTTCTCGCGCAGCGTGAGGTTAGGGAAAATCTGCCGGCCTTCCGGCACCAGCCCGATGCCAAGCTTGGCGACCTTGTAGGCCGGCAGGGCGCGGATGTCGCGGCCGGAAAAGCGGATCGTGCCGGCGCGCGCCGGCGTCAGCCCCATGATCGAGCGCACGGTGGTGGTCTTGCCCATGCCGTTGCGGCCCATCAGCGTCACCATCTCGCCGGGTGCGATCGAGAGCGAGACGCCGAACAGCACCTGCGACAGCCCGTAACAGGTCTCGATGCCGGCGACTTCGAGCAGGCTGTCAGCCATGGCCGGCCTCCGCCTCGGCTTCGCCGAGATAGGCCTCGCGCACCTGCGCGTTGGCGCGAATGTCCTGCGGCGCGCCCGAGGCGATCACGCGCCCGTAGACCAGCACCGTGATGCGGTCGGCGAGCGCGAATACCGCCTCCATGTCGTGCTCGACCAGCAGGATGGTGAGCTCCTTCTTCAGTTCGCGCAGCATCGCCACCATGCGCGTCGATTCCTCCGGCCCAAGGCCCGCCATCGGCTCGTCCAGCAGCAGCATGCGCGGGCGGCCGGCAAGCGCCATGGCCAATTCCAGTTGACGATGCTCGCCGTGGCTCAAGGCGGAGGCCGGCCATTCGGCGCGCCCGCTCAACCCGACGCGCTCGAGCGCCGCGCGCGCGGGTTGGCGCAATTCCTGCTCGCCGCGCGCATCGCGCCAGAAGCGGAACGAATGCCCGGCATGCGCCTGCACCGCCAGCGCCACGTTGTCGAGCACGCTGAAATCGAGAAACAGCGAAGTGATCTGGAACGAGCGCGCGAGCCCGAGCCGGCTGCGCCGGTGCATCGGCAACGCGGTGATGTCGCGGCCGCCGAAATCGATGCGGCCGGCATCCGGCCTGAGCTGACCGGCAAGCTGCGCGATCAGCGTGGTCTTGCCGGCCCCGTTCGGTCCGATCACCGCGTGCAGCTGGCCTTGCGTCACCTCGAGCGCAAGATCGTCGGTGGCGATGATGCCGCCGAAGCGCTTGGCGAGGTCTTTCACCTGCAGCAGCGGCGCGCTCATGTGCCTGCCTTTGCCCGTACCTTGCCGCCGAGCGTGCGCAGCAGCCCGTCGATGCCGCCGCGCGCGAACAGCACCACCAGCAGCAGCAGCGGCCCGAGGATGATCTGCCAATATTCGGTGATGCCGGACAGCGCCTCCTCCAGCACCAGGAGCGCCACCGCGCCGAACAGCGCGCCCACCGGCGAGGCCATGCCGCCGAGCACCACCATGATGATGAGGTCGCCCGAGCGCGTCCAATACAGCATCGCCGGGCTGACGAAGTCGGCCTGGTTGGCGAGCAGCGCGCCGGAGAGCCCGCACAGCGTGCCGGCGATGACGAAGCAGGCAAGCTTGTAGCGGTAAGTCGGGAAGCCGATCGCGCGCATGCGGATGTCGTTGGAGCGCGCGCCCTGGATCACCATGCCGAAGCGCGAGTTGACCAGCCGCCACACCAGATAAATGGCGCCGTACAGCAGCAAGAGGCAGATGTAGTAGAATTGCGTCTTGTCGCTGAGATCGATGGGCGCGAAGAACTGGCTGCGCTTCTGGATAGTGAGGCCGTCGTCGCCGCCGTAGCGCGCCAACCCGGCGATCAAGTAATAGGCCATCTGCGCAAAGGCCAGCGTGATCATGATGAAATAGACGCCGCGCGTGCGCAACGAGAGCGCGCCGATCACCAGCGCGAACAGCGCGCTGGCCGCGAGCGCGACCGGCCACTGCACGAAGCCGCTGTAGACGTGCTCATAGGCCAGCATGCCGACCGCGTAGCCGCCGATGCCGAGATAGGCGGCGTGGCCGAAACTCATCATGCCGCCATAGCCGAGGATGAGGTTGAGGCTGACCGCGGCGAGCGCGAGGATGACGATGCGGGTGAATAGCGTGAGCAGGAAAAAGTTGCCGGTCAGCTGCGTGTAGAGCGGCAGCAGCGCCAGCGCCAGCAACAGCGCGGCGGCGGCGACGTCATGCAGGCTCACGCGCCTCATTTGCCGCCCGCCGAGAACATGCCTTCCGGCTTGACCACCAGCACGACCGCCATCAGCAGATATATCAGCATGGAAGAGAGCGCCGGGCCCGCGGTCGCCGCCGCATTGGTGCTCAGCACCAGACGCAGCAATTCGGGTAAATAGGCGCGGCCGAGCGTGTCGACCACGCCGACAAAGATCGCCGCGATCAGCGCGCCGCGCACCGAGCCGATGCCGCCGATGACGGTGATGACGAAGGCGAGGATGAGGATGTTCTCGCCCATGCCGATCTGCACGGTCAAAATCGGCGCCTGCATCAGCCCGGCAAGGCCGGCGAGCGCGGCGCCCAGCCCGAACACCAGCGTGTAGAGCAGCTTGATGTTGACGCCGAGCGCGCCGACCATTTCGCGGTTAGAGGCGCCGGCGCGGATCAGCATGCCGACGCGCGTGCGCATCACCAGCACATAGAGGAAGGCCGCTACGGCGAGCGTCACCACGATGATGGAGAATTTGTAGGCGGAATAATCGAAGCCCGGCAGGATCCGCACCGCGGTGTTGAGCCAGGACGGCAGCGGCAAGGAAAGACCCTCCGCCCCCCAGATCAGCCGCACCGCTTCATTGAAGAACAGGATCAGCCCGAAGGTGCCGAGCACGTGATCGAGATGGTCGCGGCCGTAAAGCCGGCGCATGACGACCACCTCCACCGCCATGCCGACCAAGAGCGTTGCGCCCAGCGCGAGCACCGCGCCGAGCAGGAAGCTGCCGGTCCAGTCCGCGAAGGTGGCGGCGAAATAGGCGCCGATCATGTAGAGCGAGCCGTGCGCCAGGTTCACCAGGTCCATGATGCCGAACACCAGCGTCAGCCCGGCCGCCAGCAGGAACAGCAGCAGGCCAAATTGCAGGCCGTTGAGGCATTGCTCGATGAAAAGCGTCATGGCGTCTGCATGCAGCGTCCGTGTCCCGGACGCGGTGCAGCGCGAAGCGGTGCACCGCTGATCGGGGACCGCGCTTTTTTAAAGCAAGCTGGGTCCCGGGTCAGCAGCGCGGCATTGCATGCTGCGCTGCGCCCGGGACACAAGTCAGAGAATTGCATCGTATCCCCACAAAACGGAAACGGCAGAAACGCTCGTCGCTTCTGCCGCCCCATAGCGCAACGCGATGATCACTTCATCTTGCACTGACTGTGGAAAGCGTCCTGGTTGTCTTTGACGATGGTGGCGACGGTCTTGAGCACGTAGTCGTTGCCCTGCTTCACCACGTCCTGCAGGTAGAAAGCCTGGATCGGAAAGTGGTTATTGTTGTATTTGAAATCGCCGCGCACCGACTTGAAGTCGGCTTTTTTCAGCGCCGCCTCCACCGCCGCTTTGTCGGACAGGTTGCCCTTCACTGCGGCGACCGCCGAGGCGATCAGGTTGGCGGCGTCGTAGCTCTGCGCGCCGTAGAACGACGGCTTCTTGCCGGGATATTTCTTCTCGAAGTCGGCGACGAATTTCTTATTGGCCTCGTTCGGCAGGTCGTTGACCCATTCCTGCGCGCCCGGGACGCCAAGCGCGAGGTCCTTCTGCAACGGCAGCGACAATTCGTCGATCGTGAAGGCGGTGTAGAGCGGAATCTTGCCCTTCAGGCCCGCCTGCGCGTACTGGCTCAGGAACTGCACGCCCGCCTTGCCCGGATAGAATACGAAGATGGCATCCGGATTGGCTGCCTTTGCCTTCGCCAGCTCGGCGGAGAAGTCGAGCTGCGTCGGCCATTTAGTCAACTCCTCGCCGACAACCTTGCCTTTGAAGGTGGCGGAGACGCCCGACAGCATGTCCTTGCCGGCGGCGTAGTTCGGGCCGATCAGGAACACGCTCTTGACGCCCTTCTGGTTCATGTAGTGGCCCATTGCCTGCGGCGTCTGGTCGTTCTGCCACGAGGTTGAGAAGAAATAGGGCGAGCACGCTTCGCCGGCGAGCTGGTGCGGACCGGCGTTCGCGCTAATCAGGAAAGTCTTGGAATCGAAGGCCGGCTTCACCGACGCCAGCAGCACGTTCGACCAGATGTAGCCGGCCAGGAAGTCGACGTGATCGGACTCGATCAGCTTCTGCGTCTTCTGCAGGCCGACGTCGGGCTTGAAGCCGTCGTCTTCGTAAATCACTTCGACCGGCAGGCCGCCCATTTTGCGGCCCATGTGGTCGAGCGCGAGTTCGAAGGAGTCGCGCATGTTGTTGCCGATCACGGCCACCGGGCCGCTGAAGGTCGAGATGAAGCCGATCTTGATGGTCTTCTGCTGGGCCGTGGCCGGCCCAGCCGCGAGCAGCAGCGCGGCGCCCGCAATCAGAAACGCTTTACGCATGATGTCCTCCCCCTGGGGCTCTGACGGCCCTCGCTTTTGATGGCCTAATCTAGCGGGATCGGCGGGGAAAGGTCCACCGCGCCGACGCCGCGGGAATTGGCCCAACCAGCCAATAACAGAGAGTTATGTCTATTCCGGCGTGCCCGGTTGACCGGCATGCCAGGCTTTTTGCACTGTAGCCGTCGCGGTTCCGCGCCTTCGGAAAAATAATTCCAAAGGGAGACATCGCAGTTTTGGCCAAGGCTCTCGAGAAAACCTACGACGGCATCGTCATCGGCGCCGGTCATCACGGCCTGATCCTGGCCGCCTATCTCGCCCGCGCCGGCCTCGACATCCTTTTGGTGGAGCGGCGGCTCACCTATGGCGGCGGCCTGTGCACGCGCGAAGTGACGCTGCCCGGCTTCTATCACAACCTGCATTCGATCAATCATTTCCACATCAGCGAGACGCCGTGGTTCAAGGATATGAACCTCGACGCGCGCGTCACCTACATCACGCCGCGCTACGAGTTCGGCCAAGCGCACCGCGACGGCACCGCGCTGGTGCTGGGGCGCGATCTCGAGGAGTCGGTCGCCAACATCGCGCGCTTCTCCCGAAAGGACGCGCAGACTTTCCGCGACTGGAACCGCAAGGCTGAGAAGATCACGCGCGATATCTTCCTGCCCGAGCGTTATGCCGAGCCGCTGCCGCAGGCCGAGCGAGAGGCTTTGCTGAAGCGCACCGCGCTCGGCCGCGAATTCCTCGACGTGTCCGGCCGCCAGCCGCTCGATGTCGTGCGCGAGCTGTTCGAGAACGAGCACGTGCGTCTGCTGTTCCTGTTCAAGGTGTCGCTGTTCGGCACCTGGCTGGTCGACACGCTGTCGAAGACCTCGCCGATGGGCTCGGTGATCCGCGCCTTCGACCTGGAAAGCGGCTATCAGCTCTGCCAGGGCGGCTCGTTCAACCTGGCGCGCGGGTTGATGGAAACCTTCATCGCCGCCGGCGGCACGTTCCAGCCGCAGATGAACATTGAGAAGATCGTCATCGAGAACGGCAAGGCGGCCGGCATCGAACTGGCCGACGGCCGCAGCGTGCGCGCGCGCCAGTTCGTCGCTTCCACGCTCGACGTGCACCAGACTTTCGAAACGCTGATCGGCCGCGAACAACTTCCAACCGCGTTCCTCAACAAGCTCGACGGCTTCCAATACACCGCCTGGAGCTTGTTCGGCCTGCATCTCGCTTTGAACGAAAGCCCGCGCTTCGCGGCGGAAAAATTCGATCCCAACATCAACCGCTCGCTCAAATGGAGCATCGGCGCCGAGACCATGGAGGATTTGTTCTCGGCGCATCAGGACGTGATGGCCGGCCGCGTGCCGAAGCTCGTGCAGTTCGGCTCCGGCCCCTTGAGCCTGCTCGACCCGACCCAGGCGCCGCCCGGCAAGCACACCACCTATTGCTGGCACGTGATGCCGCTCAACCCCGACATTGGCGGCAAAAATTATGACTCATGGAAAGAGGAGTTCGCCGACCGCATCGTCGAGACCTTCGCGCGCTACTGCCCGAACATGACGGACAAGAACATCCTCGGCCGCTACATCTATACCGGCCGCGAATACGTGCAGGAGATGATCAACATGCGCGGCGGTGACATTTTCATGGGCGCCTTCAACGCCGAGCAGGTGATGTACAACCATTTCGGCTACCGCTCGCCGATCCCCAATCTCTACAACGCCGGCTCCGCCGGCCATCCGGGCGGCGCCATCTCCGGCGGCGCGGGCTATATCAGCGCTGGCCTGATCGCGCGCGATCTCGGCATCAGGCCGTGGTGGACGCCGTGGGACGCGCGCGCCGCGCTCGAACAATTGCCCGCGCTGGAAAAAGGCGCGGCATGAGCGAGCTCGACAATATCGTCTTTCCCTCGCTCAAGGAGCGCGTGGTCATCATCACCGGCGCCGGGCAAGGCATCGGCCGCGTCTTCGCCAAGGCCTTCGCGCAGGCTGGCGCCCGCGCCGTCGTCGCCGAAATCAACGAGGACAAGGCCGCCCATGTCGCCGCCGACATCCTGGAGGCCGGCGGCGAGGCGCTGGCGGTGACCACCGACGTCTCCGACCCGGCCTCGATCGACGAGATGATCGAGATCGTCGCCGACGAATACGGCCGCATCGACGTGCTGATCAACAATGCGGCGATCTTCTCAACCTTGGAGATGCGGCCGTTCGAGCAGATCCCGCTCGAGGAATGGGAGCGCGTGCTGCGCGTCAACATTACCGGCGCCATGCTGTGCGCCCGCGCGGTGCTGCCGGCCATGCGCAAGGCTCAGTGGGGCCGCATCATCAACATGGCCTCGGGCGCGGTTTCGCTCGGCCGGCCGGGCTATCTGCATTACATCGCCTCGAAATCGGCGCTCATCGGCATGAGCCGCTCGATGGCGCGCGAACTGGGCAAGGACGGCATCACTGTCAACGCGATCCTGCCCGGCGCGACCTTCACCGAGATCGAGCGCAAGACCGTCACGCCCGAGCAGAAGGAGCGCATCATCGCCATGCAATGCGTGCCGCGCGCCGAGACGCCGGAGGACCTGGTGGGCGCCGCGCTGTTCCTCGCCTCAGAGGCTTCCGCCTTCGTCACCGGACAGATCATCAATGCCGACGGCGGCGCGACACATCCGTAAACCTGTTATTGTCATTCCCGGACGCGCCGAAGGCGCGGGCCCGGAATGACTCGGAGTAGATATGCCCCCCACCGTCGCCATCATCGCGCAAGGCGCCATGGGCGCCGGCGTCGCCCAGCGCCTGACCGAGAACAAGGTGACCGTGCTCACCTCGCTTGCCGGCCGCAGCGCGGCAAGCGCTGCCCGCGCGCGCGCTGCCGGCATGACCGCGGTCGACGATCGCGCGCTGGCGGAAGCCGATTTCCTGCTCTCGATCGTGCCGCCGGGCGAGGCGCTGGCGCTTGCGAAGCGGCTGGCCTCGACGCTCAGCGCCGCCAACAAGAAGCCGATCTATGTCGAGTGCAACGCGGTCAGCCCGCACACCATGTTGCAAATCGCCGACGTGATCGCCGCGACCGGCTGCCCCTTCGTCGGCGCCGGCATCATCGGCCCGCCGCCCAAGCCCGGTTCGAGCAACACCAGGTTCTATGCCTCCGGCGCGGCGGCCAGGGATTTCGCCCGGCTCAACGACTATGGGCTGATCGTGCGCGTGCTCGCGGGCGAGTTCACCGCCGCCTCCGCACTGAAAATGTCCTATGCCGGCATCACCAAGGGCTTCACCGCGCTCGGCGCCGCCATGATGCTCGCCGCCACCCGCGCCGGCGCGGCCGACGCGCTCAAGGCGGAGCTGGCCGAAAGCCAGCAGGCGTTGCTCGGCTTCCTCACGCGCAACGTGCCGAGCATGTATCCCAAGGCCTATCGCTGGGTGGCCGAGCTCGACGAGATTGCCGCTTTCGTGGGCGAGGATCGTCCCGAGCATGCCATGCAGGAAGCGGCTGCGCGCTTCTACGAGCGCATTGCCGCGGATGTCGAGGGCGAGAATAAAGAAACCGGCGCGCTGGATAAGTTTCTCAAGACATAAGCGGTTGGCGGAAACCGCTCAGCCCAGCTTCTTCAACAGTTGCGCGACCAGGCGCCGCTCCTCGCCAGTCAGCGGCTCCAGCGTGTCCGCGGTGATGCGGGCCGCGACCAGCATGGCGGCTTCGGTCACCTGGCGGCCGCGCGCGGTGAGCGCCACCGCGCGGCGGCGGCGGTCCTTCGGGTCGGCGAGCGCGGTGACGAAGCCGCGCCTGCGCAGCCGGTCGACCACTCCCTTGATGGTGGCGGCGTCGAGATAGATCAGCCGGCCGAGATGATTCTGCGAGCAGGGCCCCACCTCGTAAAGCTTGGCCAGCGCCGCGAATTGGGTCTGCGTCAGCCCCTCGATCATGCGCGAGGTGAAAATCGAAGTATGCCGCTGCACGGCGGCGCGCATCAGAAAACTGACCTGCTCTCCGAGCACATAGCGCCCCTGCTCGGGCGCCGCCTCGGCCACGACTTTCAGCTTTTCGCGTCGCATCGCCCGGCCGCCATGCCGCCCCCGCAGCAGGAATTCACGGAATTAGAAAGCATGACCGGGATTTGCACCGGGTGGAAGCGCAAACTTGCTGCTCGTGCCCGTTAATGCCTAACGATCGCACGAAACCGTCATATAAGTCGGTGCGCAGTAGGATTGTTGTCGCGGTTGCCTCATGCGCGGCCGTTGCCGCCGCCATGGGTTCGGGCCATACTTTTTCGCCTTTTCAGCCGGGTTCTCGCATCCATGCCGGAAGTTTTCGTTTGCAAACTCGCGCAAATTCCCGACGGCGAGCGCCGTATCGTCAGCCATGGCGGCCGCGAGATCGGCGTATTCCATTGGCAGGGCCAGTTCTACGCTTATGAGAATGTGTGCGTGCACCAGGGCGGGCCGGCCTGCGAAGGGCTGATCATGCACAAGGTCGAGGACGTGCTCGGGCCCGACCGCACCTGGGTCGGCCAGCGATTTTCAGACAGCGAAATTCATTTCGTCTGCCCCTGGCACGGCTACGAATACGATCTCAAGACCGGCGAATGCGCCGCCGACCGCAGCCTCAAACTGAAAAGCTTCGAGGTCGTGAAGCGCGGGGAGGACATCTATGTCGTCGCAAGCTGAAACGATCACGGCCGCGCGGCCGAGCGACGCCGACATTCAAGCCATGCTGGCACGGGCCGTGCGGCTCTACGCCGAGCGCGCGGCGGAGTCCGAACACGGCCTCCCGGCCTTTCCGGCGGACGCGCCGATGACCGCCACCGAGGTCATGGTCACGGTGACCGCCATGCTCAAGGCGGTGAACCTGCAGGTGTTCGAGCTCGGCATGTGGCAGGCCTGGTCGGGAAAACAGTAACGGAGCGATCGCAGCATGGACCTCCCGCTCAGCGATTTCCGCCGCATGGCGGTCGAGGAATTCGACACCTCCAAGCTGCTGGCGCACGCCGCCCGGCAGGCGAACGAGCGCGGCTACAAGAATTTCCCGATCGTCGACGTCGACTCGCACCACTACGAGTCCGAATCGCTCAACGAGATCCTCGAATACATGGACGATCCGGTGATCCAGCAGCTTGCGCAGAGCGCGAGCCAGACCGGCATGCGCCATGTCGGCGTGCTGCCGAGCGGCGTCGGCTATCAGGACATGGGTGGCCGCGTCATGCGCTACGCGACCCGCCGCCTCGAAAAGACGTCGGGCGATCCGCACCGCGACATCACGCTTGGCAAGCGCTGGATGGACGCCATGGGCGTCGACGTGGCTGTGATGTTCCCGACGCCGATGCTGACCCTCGGCCTGCATCCGCAGGTCGAAGTGGAGGTCGCGCTGGCGCGCGCCTATAACCGCTGGCTCTGCGAGCGCGTGCTGGCGCACGAGCCGCGGCTGCGCTCGATGCTCTACCTGCCGTTCAACGATGCGGATGCTTGCTACCGGATCGTGAAGGAATTCGGCGGCGCCAAGGGCGTCTGCGGCTTCATGGTGACGGCCGCGCGCCACCGGCCGGTGCAGCACAATTCCTACATGAAGACCTATGCGCTGCTCGAGGAGATGGGCCTGCCGCTCGGCTTCCACGCCGGCTACAACTGGAACGAACAGTCGATGGAGATGATGAACAAGTTCATCTCGGTGCACGCCATCGGCTTCGTGTTCTACAACATGGTCCATCTCACCAACTGGATCATGAACGGTCTGCCGGAGCGCTTTCCCAAGCTGAAGGTGATGTGGATCGAGAGCGGGCTCGCCTGGGTGCCGTTCCTGATGCAGCGGCTCGACAACGAATACATGATGCGCTCGTCGGAGGCGCCCGCGCTGAAGAAACGGCCGAGCGACTACATGCGCGACATGTTCTTCTCCTCGCAGCCGATGGAGATGACCGACATGGGCGCGCTCGAGCAGACCTTCCGCATGGTCAAGGCGGAGACCCAGCTGCTCTATTCGTCGGACTACCCGCACTGGGACTTCGACCTGCCGAGCACGATCTACGACCTGCCGTTCCTGAGCGAGCAGGGCAAGCGCAATATCCTTGGCGGCAACGCCATGCGGGTATTCAATCTCAAGCTGCCGGCGCAAAAGCTGGCCAAGGTCGCGTAGGCGAACGGGGGCGACGCGAGGGAGGACGAGATGCGCGCATTTCTGGCGTTGATGGCCGCGCTGACGCTGTTCGGCGCAAGCGCGTCGGCGCAGGACGCCGCCAACTATCCCAACCGGCCGATCAAGATCATCGTCTCGGTGCCGGCGGGCGGCGGCGTCGACACCGTCACCCGCATCGTCGCGGAAGGCCTGCATCAGAAGCTCGGCCAGCCGGTGGTGGTGGAAAATCGCGCCGGCGCCGGCGGCAATATCGGCGCGGATGCCGTGTTCACGGCCGAGCCGGACGGCTACACGCTGCTCGCCTCGCAGCCCTCGCCGATCACGGTCAATCCGCTGCTCTACAAGAAGATGGCGTTCGATCCGACCCAGTTCGAGCCGGTGGCGATCATGACGACGATCGCCAATGTGCTGCTGGTGCGCTCGGATTTTCCCGCCAAGGACGCCAAAGAGTTCATCGCCTACTGCAAGGCCAATCCGGGCAAGGTCAATTATGCCTCGCAGGGCATCGGCACCACCTCGCATCTGACCGCCGCGCTGTTCGAGAAAGTCACCGGCAGCAAGCTGGTGCACGTGCCCTACAAGGGCACGGCGCCGGCGCTCAACGACATCATCGCGCGGCACGTCGACATGATCTTCATGGAGCTGTCGTCGGCCATGCGGCAGTACAAGGCCGGTAACGCCCGCATTCTGGCGGTGGCGACCAAGCAGCGGCTCGCCAGCCTGCCGGACATTCCGACGCTCGACGAACTGGGCCTGAAGGGTTTCGAATCGGGCACCTGGAACGCCATCACGGCGCCGCCCAAGACGCCGGCGGCGATCGTCGCCAAGCTCAACAAGGCGATCGACGAGGTGCTGCGCGAGCCGGACGTGCAAGCGCGCTTCGCCAAGCTGAACCTCACGGCCGCCGGCGGCAGCCCGGCCGACGCCGCCGCTTTCGTCAAGGCGCAGACCGCGCTGTGGGGCGGGGTGATCAAGGAAGCGCATGTCCCGATGCATTGAGGGGCACGGGCGAACTCCTCTCCGGTGTCATTGCCGGACTTGACCCGGCACGTCATTCCGGGACGGCGCGTTTGCGCCGGACCGGAATGACGGGGAAATTTGGGCAAGCGTCATCACCCGTATTCTTTGGTCGGCCCCGGGTGAGCCGTATTCCAATTTCCTTTCCACGACCCCCGAAAAGCACCGAGGGCGCGCGGGACGCCAAGGGTCAAAACGGACCCGCGGGCCTCGGCGCCTCGCGGTACCGAGGCTTACCGAAGTCCGTATTGCCGCAAGTCCGCCAAGTCCGATGGCGTCCCGCGCGCGGTGTTTCTAGGTTTGCTCCGCATCGCCCCCGGTGGACTTACCTTTCAGGCGACCCCCGCTCTCCTTTCGGATTGCGAGGCCGCCTATCCACCGCTTTAGGCCCAGGTCGGAGCAAGCAACCTGTGACCGGTCGCCGGCACCCGCCATCACGGGGGCCCGTGGCGCGCGGCTGGCGCGCCGGGACGTCTGCGGCTTCAACCGCCGGGCCCTCGCAGCGCATCTCCGCTGCGAAGTCATTCCCCGGCCACCGCTCCCCCGCCCCGTATCTGAGATGCTTGATCAGACACCCCTCGGTATCGAGGCGGGATGCGCGGGTAAATAATCCTAGAATATGGCAGGATTATGGTCCTAGGATACTTCAAGGAGACCACGCTGCCGCGGCAAGGCAGCCCCGGCGGACAGCGGGACCGATGGGAGCGACAAAGGGCGCGCCAGACGCCCGCCATCGCCGATTACGATGAGGCCATCAAGCCGGGCGTTTAGCCCCTAAAGAACGCCATCCCGAAGGCCGATTTTAATTCACTTTGATGCCTGCCACCCGAACGATCTTCGCCCATTTT
>Ga0316624_10000095_pt1 | contig 24279 bp, 20 predicted proteins | sample OWC_Aug_N3_C1_D5_FD_207657 | JGI IMG/M metagenome (GOLD analysis project Ga0316624, IMG submission 207657) | Wetland soil microbial communities from Old Woman Creek delta, Ohio, United States - OWC_Aug_N3_C1_D5_A | ecosystem: Environmental > Terrestrial > Soil > Wetlands | place: USA: Ohio... | reverse complement strand
ACTAACGATGCGCCTGCGCTTGCGCAGGCGGATGTCGCCGTGGCGATGAACACGGGCACACAGGCGGCGAAGGAAGCCGGCAACATGGTGGATCTCGACTCGAATCCGACGAAGCTCATTGAAGTAGTCGAGACCGGTAAGCAGATGTTGATGACGCGAGGCTCGCTGACGACATTTAGCATCGCGAACGACGTGGCGAAGTATTTCGCGATCATCCCGGCTGCGTTTGCGACGACGTATCCGCAGCTCGATGCGCTCAATGTAATGCGGCTCGCGAGTCCGTTCTCGGCCATTCTGTCGGCAGTCATCTTTAATGCGCTGATCATCATGGTCCTGATCCCGCTGGCGCTGAAGGGTGTCAAGTACCGACCGCTGGGCGCCGCCGTGCTCCTGCGGCGCAATCTGCTGATCTATGGGCTGGGCGGCATACTGATTCCGTTCGCTGGGATTAAGCTAATTGATCTTAGCCTCGTGCTGACGCATTTGGCTTGAAGAGGACGCCGACATGCGCTTACTGATTCGTCCGGTCATCGTACTGTTCCTGAGCTTGACGGTGATCACCGGTGTTGCGTATCCGCTCGTGGTCACCGGCCTCGCGCAGGTGTTGTTCCCCGCGCAGGCCAGCGGCAGCCTCATCGTCAGAGAGGGCAAGGCGGTCGGTTCCCGTCTGATCGGCCAAAGCTTCAGCGAGCCGAAGTATTTCTGGAGCCGGCCATCGGCCACCGCGCCGCAGCCGTACAATGCACTTGCCTCCTCCGGCTCGAATCTGGGACCGCTTAACCCGGCGCTGACCGATGCGATCAAGGCGCGAATCGGCGCGCTGCGCGCTGCCGATCCGACGAACAAGGCCGCCATTCCTGTCGACCTTGTAACAGCCTCCGGCAGTGGCTTGGACCCCGAGATCAGCGTCGCCGCAGCGAACTACCAGGCAGCCCGAGTCGCACGAGCGCGGGGCGTCACTTCAGAGACTGTGCAGGCGCTCATCGCGAGCCGCACTCAGGGTAAGCTTCTGGGTCTGATCGGCGAGTCCCGCGTCAATGTGCTGGAGCTGAACCTCGCCTTGGATGGCCTCAAGTGATGAATCCGGACCCGGTGAGTTAGATGCATGGACCAAGTCCGGCCCGACCCGGATCAGCTCCTCGCTCAGGTGCAAGCCGAGGAGGCCCGCGCCAAGCGCGGACGCCTACGGATCTTCTTCGGCGCGTCCGCAGGTGTCGGCAAGACCTACGCCATGCTCGAGGCGGCCCGCAGCCAGCGCGCCGGCGGCACAGACGTCGTCGTCGGCTATGTCGAGCCCCACGGTCGCGTCGAGACTGAACGCCTTCTTGAGGGCCTCGAGCGACTCCCAACGCTTGCGGTACGTTACCGCGGCATGGTGCGGCACGAGTTCGATCTGGACGCGGCGCTCCTGCGGCATCCGGGCATTCTGCTCGTGGACGAGCTGGCACATTCGAATCTGGTCGGCGGAGAACCCGCACCTCGGCATCCGAAGCGCTGGCAGGACGTCGAAGAATTGCTTGACGCCGGCATTAGCGTCTGGACGACGGTTAATGTTCAGCATCTTGAGAGCCTGAACGATCTCGTCGCCCAGATTACCGGCGTGCGTCAGAGGGAGACGCTACCGGATCGAGTGTTCGACGAGGCAAACGACATCGAGCTGATCGATCTGCCGCCCGATGATCTGCTCGCCCGACTGCGTGCCGGCAAGGTGTATATCGCGGATGAAGCGGCCACGGCAGTCGAGCGCTTCTTTCGCACGCCGAATCTCATGGCGCTGCGCGAGCTCGCGTTACGGCGCGTCGCCGATCGCGTCGAGGCTGCGGCGCGCGCCTTTGCTGTGGATCGAACGCGCGCGCGGCTTGCGGGAGATCGGGTCATGGTCGCCGTCGGGCCCGATGAGCAGGCCGAGCAGCTCGTACGTGCAGGCAAGCGCCTGGCGGATGCCCTCGATTCCGAATGGACCGTGGTGTACGTGGAGACCCCGGCGCTCCTGCGACTCTCCGACGCAGAGCGCAATCGTCGCATCGATGTTCTGCGCCTGGCTGAGTCGCTTGGTGCGGAGACGGTAACGTTGGACGGTCCGTCAGCTGCGGCAACACTGCTCGAATATGCGCAAATGCGCAACGCGACCCGTGTGATCGTCGGTGCGCCCAAGCGCCGCGGCTGGCACGCCTGGCTGCGCCCCTCGACGTCAACGCAGCTTATGCGCAATGCGCGCGGCTTTGATGTCACGGCGATCGCCGCTACTGAAGGCGCACAGGCGCCGCGGACCCCGGGATCAAGTGCGACGCTCGCTGAGAGTCCGCCGCTGATCCGTTGGGACCGCTACGGCTGGGCGTTCGTGACCACCCTGGTGTGTACGGCCGTCGCGTTCGCGCTGTATCCGCGCTTTGAGCTGGCCAACCTCGTCATGGTCTACCTTCTGGGCGTTACCGTTGCGGGTCTCAGGTTCGGACGCGGCCCTTCGGTGCTGACGGCGGTTCTCAATGTCGCCGTGTTCGACTTCTTCTTTGTGCCCCCGCGCTTCACGTTCGCAGTCGCGGACGTTCAGTATCTCGTCACGTTCGGCGTCATGCTGATCGTGGCCCTCGTGATTGCAAACCTCGTCGCGAGCGTACGGCAGCAGACGCGCGTAGCGGGCGCGCGGGAGCGGCGCACCGCGCTCCTGTACGCCATGAGCCGCGAGCTGGCCGCCACGCGCGGCATATCGAGCATGGCGCGGGTGGCGGTGCGACACGTCGCTGAGGTTTTTCAAAGCCAGGCCGTGATCCTGCTTCCGGAGCTGGACGGCAAGCTCCGCTATCCTCGCGATCGTCCGCTCGACAAGTCGTTTCGCTCCGCTGACCTCGCAGTGGCCCAGTGGGTCGCCGATCACGCGCGCCAGGCAGGTCTGGGCACCGACACGCTGCCCGCTGCGCAAGGTCTGTACATGCCCTTGGGCGAAGCTCGTCAGCACCTGGGTGTGCTGGCTTTGCTGCCTACTAAGCCTCGACGGGTGCTGCTGCCGGAGCAGCGGCACCTGCTGGAGACGTTCGCAGGCCAGATCGGCCTCGCGCTTGAACGGGCGCGCCTTGCGGAGGCTGCGGAGGCGGCAAGCTTGGCGGCGGAGCGGGAGAGCCTTCGCAATACGCTGCTGGCGTCCATTTCCCACGACTTACGCACACCGCTTGCGGTGATGGCTGGCGCCGGAAGTACCCTCGCCGAACACGGCTCCGCGCTTGATGAAGCGACACGCGCCTTGCTTGCGCGCTCGATCGAAACCAAGGCACGTGAGATGTCGGAGCTTGTCTCCAATGTCCTCGATCTTATGCGTTTCGAGTCGGGCCAGGTCGTTCTGCGGCGCGACTGGGAGACGCTGGACGATCTTGTCGGCACTGCCTTACAAAGACTGACGCAGAAGCTCGCCGGGCATTCAGTGGAGCTTAAGATCCCCGCGGGTTTGCCGCCCGTTTACGTGGATGCGACGCTCATCGTGCAGTTGTTTGCAAACCTCTTCGACAATGTCGCGAAGTACACGCCGCCCGGGACGCGCGTATCCGTGTCCGCAACGAGAGACGGGATGTTCGTGCGCGTGGTGGTGGAGGACGATGGACCCGGATTGCCAGCCGGAGATCCCGCGCGTCTGTTCGACAAGTTTCAGCGCGGTAATGGCGAGGGAGCCGTGGTTGGCGTCGGTTTGGGACTTGCGATTTGTCAAGCTATTGTCCGCGCGCACGGGGGGCAAATCGAGGCGCAGCGACGTGCTGAGCGGGGCGCGCGCTTCGAGTTCACTCTGCCCGCTACCGAGCCGGAATCGTGACGCAGGCGACCCACAGCGTCCTCATCATCGAGGATGATCCCGCGATCCGCAGCGTCCTGCGCGTGATGCTCGCACGTGAGGGATACAAAATCGTCGAAGCCGATACGGGGGCGCGCGCGGAAATCGAAGCTCGCAGCCACAAGCCCGATCTGCTGCTGGTGGACCTCGGGCTCCCCGACTCCGATGGTCTCACCGTCATCCGTCGCGTGCGCGCCTGGTCGCCCGTGCCGATCATAGTTCTCTCGGCCCGTACGATGGAGGATCAGAAGATCGCAGCTCTGGACGCCGGCGCGGATGACTACATCACGAAGCCCTTCTCAGCGCCGGAGCTGCTCGCTCGGGTGAGGGCAGGCATGCGCCGCCGTGCGCACGGGGGAGAGCAGCCGGCGATTGTGCGGCTGGGACCGGTGCAGATTGATCTTGGCCGCAGGCAGGCCCAGGGACCCCAGGGCAGCATACATCTGACGCCCTTGGAGTACCGTGTGCTCGAGTGCCTTGTGCACCAGGCTGGCATGGTGGTGCGGCAACGGCAGCTGCTGCGGGAAGTTTGGGGACCGGATCGCCAGGGCGACGCGCGCAGCTTGCGCGTGTGCATCAAATACCTCCGCGACAAGCTCGAGCCCGACCCGCGCCGACCCCGATTTCTTGTCACGGAGACCGGACTCGGCTACCGGTTGTGTGCTGATGAGGTGCCGCAAGCGAACGGGGCGCCTCCCGACGAGCGACAGACCTAGCTAGATGCCCGTCGAGCCGGGGCTGGACGAGCAACGGTGCGAATTCGCGATGCTCGGCGACGGATTCCCCGCGGGCGATCCTTGGCCCGCGCATAGTGAACCTCAGCACGACACGTAACTTGCGCGTGCAGCCTTGCGATGGCTGGTACCCGCATCCGTCTCAAAAGAACTCTTGGCGCACGAGCGGATAGGTCTCTCTCCGTGCTCCGCGGCGGCCGATTTTCCTAACCGGGTGCTAACAACGCACGGCGTAGAGTCCAACGCGTAGTGCCGCAGCGTGCTCAGGGTCCATCCGAGGTGCGGAAGCTCGACGCCGCGACTGGGCGAATGCGTGCTCTTTGGGCCGCGGCGGCGCGTAACTGACTCCGGAGAAGGCTGAAATGTATCCACTCTGCATCGCAGGACTAACGGTGCGACGATTTAGGATGGCATTCTGCGCCGTCGCGACCGCCGCCGTGGTTGCCGTGGCCTCTGGTGCCGCTATGGCAGATGACGTCCCGGAGCCGAAGTCAGCCGGACCGACGCTGGCGGGCATCCTGGAAAATTCGGGCATCACTGGGAGTGGGTACGTGGCCGCCTCGTACTATCATTCGAGTGGCTACGGGAGCTTCCACCAATTCGACGTCGGGCATGATTCCTTCCAGCTCGACGAGGCCGGCTTGACGCTTGCCTACCAGCCCAAGGAAGGCTTCGGCGCTCTTGTGACCGTGGCCGCCGGGGACGACATGCGGATACTGCATGCAGCGGAAGACGGTCACGATGAATCCTTCGACATCATTCAGGGATTCGTGCAGTACGCGGCCGGCTCATTCACGCTCATCGCCGGGAAGTACGTGACGCTTGCGGGGGCGGAGGTGATCACGCCTACCGGAAATACAAATTTCTCCCGCTCCCTGCTGTTCTTCACCGAACCTTTGACACACACCGGAATTCGCGCCACGTATGTCCTCAGTGACAAACTGAGTTTGATTGCGGGCGTGAACAACGGTTGGAACACGACCTCCACCTCGTATGGGTCTAAGACGGCAGAGTTTGGTGTTGCGTTCACGCCGAACAAGAGGTTCGCTCTGACGGCTCAGGGCTATGTGGGCAAGGCGCCGGCGTTCGACGCGGAGAAAATCCTGATCGACGCAGTCGCAACAGTCAACGCCACGGACGCTCTGAGCTTCGTCATGAGCTACGACTGGGGCAAGCAGCAGCAGAACAACGCTGCCGACCTCGATTGGGATGGCTTGGCCGGCTATGCGAATTACGCGATCAACGATCGATGGCGCATCTCGTTGCGCGCTGAATACCTGAACGACGAGGCAGGCTTCAATACGGGTCGTGCGCAGAAGCTGAAGGAAGGCACGGTCACGTTGGGCTTCGATCCGGCCAAGAGCTTCGAGGTGCGCATCGAGCTGCGTTACGACAAGTCAAATGAGCCGACGTTCCTGCGCTCGGTATCTACCGCTAGCGAGCTTCAGATGTTCGCAGACAACCAGACGGGATTTGCGGTGCAAGGCCTCTACAAATTCTAGCAGGCGGGATGTGTCCGAACTGCGGTGCCGTAACAGGTGTCGCTCCCATTTCCAAGTCGCTGATATCTTTTGCGTTTGCAGTAGGGGTCTGATCTGGCAAAGCCTGGCCGCCACCTTCGGGCGGGGCAAGCGCGCAAGCCGCTCGAGGCGCTGCGCGGCCTGCTGTGACGGAGCCTTGACTGCCGTTGCGGTCTCGTTGCGAGTGATGGCTAAATAAGCGGCTGCCACCCCTGAGTCATGCCCTCAGTGTATAAAGCTGCGCATGATTGACGAGTCGCAGGAGGTTGTTCATGAGACGTATTGTGAGATTCATGCTGGGCGCGCTGTTGATCGTCGGCCCCGTCAGTGCCAACGCGGGCCCTTACAGCGACGCGATTGACCTGTTCAAGAAGGCGGGCGACAGCGCTTCATTCTTCAAGGACTGCTACGGGTACGCGGTGTTTCCCTCGGTCGGGCAGGGTGCGTTCATAATCGGCGGTGCGCACGGCAAGGGTCGCGTCTACGAGCACGACCAGTACGTCGGAGACACCTCGGTGACGCAAGTGAGCGTCGGGTTTCAGGCCGGTGGCCGCGCTTACAGCATGATCATCTTCTTCGAGGATAAGCGCGCATATGAGGAGTTCACCCAGGGCAATTTCGAGTTTGGCGCGGACGTCAACGCGACGGCCATTACGGCGGCGGCCTCCGGGCAGGCAGGAACCACCGGCGCCAGCTCGGGCGCGAGCCGCGGCCCGAATGACGCTACGACTTCGGGCAGCTATTACAAGGGACTTGCCGTCTTCACGATCGTCAAGGGGGGCATGATGTTTCAGGCTGCCGTGGCAGGGCAGAAGTTCACCTACTCGCCCAAGGCGCAATAGCACGTTGTCGGCAGCGGCGATGCCCCGCATTGATTGCCGTACGCGTGACCGCCGGGCGGGAACGCCCGTCGTCAGCTTCGCGACAAGAGCGCTCGCGTCTTTGCCGCCCGCGCCGCTTTCGGTGAGAATGCCCGCCTTCCGTCACCGCGCGCTGATCCCGGATAGCGATCTGGCGTGATTTCCTGGCTGAGTCGGCTCAGGGGAATCGCGCCACCCGGTGACGTCCGACATCGCCGGAGGGGCAGAGGCATGGGCTTGCGTAGATTCATGATGATCCTGGCGTTCGGTGCCGCATTCCACGGCAGCGCCATAGCAGGAGCGGGCAACGTGGTCAGCGAACATCCCACCGGCAGCGATGCTGCGGATCCCTACCTGTGGCTCGAGGACGTCCACGGCGCGAAACCGCTCGATTGGGTGAACGCGCAGAACGCCAAGTCGCGCGCGGTGCTGCAGGCGGACCCGGACTACCAGAAGGACTATGACGCCGTCCTGAAGGTCCTCGACGCCACCGACCGTATTCCGTACCCGGCCCTCGAGCGTGACTACGCGCTCAACTTCTGGCAGGACGCGCAGCACCCGAAGGGCATCTGGCGCCGCACGAGCATCGTGGACTACGCGAACCCGACCCCGCAATGGGAGTTGTTGCTCGATCTGGACAAGCTGGCCGCCGACGAGCACGAGAACTGGGTCTGGGAGGGCGCGGAGTGCTCACCGAGCCTCAGGCGCTGCCTGCTGAATCTTTCGCGGGGTGGCGGCGATGCCGTGGTCGTGCGCGAGTTTGATCTGGCCTCACGCAGCTTCCTCAAGGACGGCTTCACGCTCAGCGAGGCGAAGTCCTCGATCACGTATCTGGATGAGGATACGGTACTCTTCGGCACGGACTTCGGCGCCGGTTCGATGACGACCTCCGGCTACCCGCGCATCGTAAAGCTCTGGAAGCGCGGGCAGCCGAAGGCGCAGGCGAAGACGCTCTTCGAGGGCCAGGTGTCGGACGTCGCCTCGCAGGCGGCGGTGTATCACGGTCCCGCCGGATCGGTCGCCGTGATCCAGCGCGCGGTCACCTTCTTTACTACGGAGTTTAAGCTGCTGGGGCCGGACGGCACGCTGCGGCCGCTGCCTCTGCCGCTCGGCGCGGATCTTAAGGGCGCGCGGGACCAGCACCTCATCTTCACGCTGCGCGATGACTGGGCCCCGCCGGCCGGCGCGCGGATCCCCAAGGGTTCGCTGGTCGCGTATCAGTTGCCGGTGGCCGGCCACACGGTCGCCGGCAACGGCATCGCGGTGCTGTTCACGCCGGACGAGAAGAGCTCGATCGATGACGTCGCCGTTGGCCGCGATGCGGTCTATGCGTCGATCTACCACGACGTGACCGGCAGCGTGCACGCCTTGCGCGCCGGCGCGGACGGGAAGTGGAGCGACACCGCACTGCCGCTGCCCGGTGGCGGCGCGACGCACATCGTGTCGGCGAACGACTGGGGTCCGCAGGTGCTGATGCGCTACGAGAGTTACACCACCCCGACGACGCTCTACGAGTTCGCGGACGACGGCAAGCCGAGGCCGATCAAATCGCTGCCGCCGCGGTTCGATGCCTCGAACCTGACGACCGAGCAGTTCTTCGCAACCTCCAAGGACGGTACGCGCGTGCCGTACTTCGTCACGCGGCCCAAGGAGCGCAAGGGGCCGGCGCCGACCGTGCTGTACGGGTACGGGGGCTTTGAGATCTCGATGACCCCCAGCTACTCGGCGAACTTCGGCATGCTCTGGCTGAGCCGCGGTGGTGTCTTCGTCGTCGCCAACATCCGCGGCGGCGGGGAATACGGGCCCGGCTGGCACCAGGCGGCGCTGCTGCAGAACCGGCAGCGGGCCTATGATGACTTCCAGGCGGTTGCACAGGACCTCGTCAAGCGCGGCATCACGACGCCCAGGCAACTGGGCATCATGGGCGGTTCCAACGGAGGTCTCCTGGTCAGTGCGAACATGGTGGAGGCGCCGGACCTGTTCGGGGCCGTCGTCTGCCAGGTGCCCCTCATCGACATGATCCGCTACACGCAGATCGGCGCCGGCGCTTCCTGGGCTGCCGAGTACGGTGACCCGGCCAAGGACGCCGACCGCGCCTGGATCATGAAGTACTCCCCGTACCAGAACGTGAGCGGAAAGAAGCACTACCCGCCGGTGCTCTTCGTGACCGCGACCAGCGATGACCGCGTGACGCCCGTGCACGCGCGCAAGATGGCCGCGCGCATGGAGGCCCAGGGCCACGACGTGCTCTTCTACGAGAATACCGACGGCGGTCACGCCGCGGCGGCGGACCACAAGCAGGCCGCCGAGATGTGGGCGCTGAGCTTCGTGTACCTCAAGCAGAAGCTCGCGCCGGGAGGCTTCGGTGGCTGAGGCCGCCGCGCCACGCACCGGCGGCTGCCTGTGCGGGGCCGTGCGCTACGAGGTGCACAGCGAGCTGCGCCCCGTGGTCGCCTGCCATTGCAGCCAATGCCGCCGCGTCACCGGTCACTTTCTGGCCGCGACCGCCGCGCCGCGCGCGGATTTCAAGCTGACCCGTGACTCGGGTCTTAAGTGGTACGAGTCCTCGAGCGAGGCGCGGCGCGGCTTCTGCGCCGCGTGTGGCTCGACGCTCTTCTGGGAGGGGCGGGGGCGCGACTACATCAGCATCGCCGCCGGCACGCTCGATGACTCCTCGGGACTGACGACCGCGGTGCACATCTTCGTCGCCGACAAGGGCGCCTACTACGCGATCGAGCCGGGCGTGCCGCAGGTCCCGGACGGCAGGTTCAGCATACCGTTGCCGGGCGCGTGACGGGCAGGCAAGGCCGCGCAGAATTCCTGCCGGCGAGCTCGCGCAAGGCCGTGCCCTGGAAGAACGGCGGAGGCCTGACGCGCGAGATTGCCGTCGCGCCGGCCGGCGCCGATCTTGCCCACTTCGACTGGCGGGTGAGCACCGCGCAGGTTCGCAGCGCCGGCGCCTTCTCGAGCTTCCCGGGCATCGACCGGCATCTGTGCGTGCTGGCCGGTGAGCTTAGGCTGTCCGTCGCAGGAGGTGCCGACGTGTGGCTCTCCGCACAGAGCGCGCCGCTTGAGTTTCCCGGCGACGTCCTGGCCCATGCGGAACCCCGTGGCACGGAAGTCACCGACCTGAACGTCATGGTGCGGCGCGGCCGCTTCGCCGCCCGCCTCACGCGGGGCCGCGTTGGCGATGGCGCCAGGCTCACGCTCGGCACAGCAACGGCCCTGATCTTCGCGCTCGCCGATCTCACCGTGGACGCCGGGGGTGTCGCCTATCGGCTCGCGTGCTGGGACGCCCTGCGGCTCGCGGGCCCGGAGCGCTGCGCACTGTCGGCCGCGGCGCACGCGGCGTTCTACCTGATCGAGATCACGCCCCGCGGGCGGCAGACGGCGGATGACAGCTAGCTGTCGGCGACGCACCGGAGGCCCTGGATGTCGCGCAGGATGATGCGGTTGTAGCGCGCCGTGATCAGCCGGTCGCGCTCGAAGGCGGCCAGGTGCGCGTTCACGGTCTTGCGCGTGACGCCGATCATCTCCCCGATCGCCTGCTGGCTCAGGCGCACCACCGGCTCGCCCTCGTGCCCTGTGGTGGCCCCCATGATGAGGAGCCGCGAGGCGAGTCGCTGGCGCGGCGGCAGCGCGATCAGCTCGGCGAGCGCGCGCACCGTGCGGCGCGTGTAACTGTAGGCGGAGGCCGCGAGCGCCCGCCACAGCGTGGGCCAGTGCGCGGCCACCTCCTCCAGGCCACGCTCGGACACGGCGAGCAGGACGCTCGGCTCTGCACATACCGCCGTCACGAGGCGCGGTCCGCCGCTGAAGCGCGTCGCATGCCCGAGCACCGCCCCGGCCTCGCAATGTCCGATCAGCACGTTGCGGTTGCCGGCGGCCTGGCAGGAGACGTGCACCACGCCGCGGATCACGACGACGAGGCCGCGGTGCTCATCGCCCTCGGTCTGCGCCCATTCGCCGCCGTTCAGGTGCAGCAGCCGCCCGTGGTTCAGTAGCGCCTCGATCAGCGCGGCGGGCTCCCCGCCCAGCCACTCCGACTCGCGCAGAACCTTGAGCGCGGTTTCCCGGGTCACCGTCATCGGCTAAAAGTAACTTCGGTGACAATCAGGCGCAAGGCCCCGTAATAGAGTTCGGCAATCGGGCAGGTGGCACGGGATGAGGGCAGCGATCCATGAGCGCAGTGGCGCGCGAGAAGGTCATCCGGATCGGGGGGGCGTCGGCGTTCCTCCTCGACAGTGCGCTCGCGGTCCCGCAGCTGCTGCGCGGCGGGAACCTGCATTACCTCATCTTTGACTACCTCGCGGAAGGCTCGATGGGCTTACTCGGACGGATGCAGGCCGCCGACCCCAAGGGAGGTTTCGGTGCGGACTTCCTCAGCGTGCACGTCGGCCCGCACCTGAAGGAAATCGCCCGTCAGGGCATCAAGGTGGTCGCCAACGCCGGGGGACTCAACCCGCAGGGCCTCGCAGCGGCGACCGAGGCCTTGATCAGGGCGGCGGGACTGTCGCTGTCGGTCGCCTACGTCGACGGGGACGACGTGCGCACGCAGATCGAGGCGCTGCGCGCAGGCGGCTGCCGCGACATGTTCACGCAGGCCGCGATCCCGGATAAGAAGATCATCAGCGCGAATGCCTACCTCGGCGCCTTTCCCATTGCGGCTGCGCTCGCAGGCGCTGCCGACATCGTCATCACCGGGCGCGTGGTGGACAGCGCGCTCGCGCTCGGGCCCCTCATCCACGAGTTCGGCTGGGGGCCACACGACTACGACCGCCTCGCAAGCGGTACGCTCGCCGGTCATCTGCTCGAGTGCGGCGCGCAGGTCACGGGGGGCACCTTCACCGACTGGCGCAGCGTACCGGCGTGGGAAAACATCGGCTTTCCGATCGGCGAATGCCGTGCCGATGGCAGCCTCGTCATCACCAAGCCCGAGGGCACCGGCGGCCTCGTCAGCGTCGGCACCGTGGCCGAGCAGCTGCTGTACGAGGTCAGCGACCCTGCCGACTACATCGTGCCGGATGTGCGCTGCGACTTCAGCGAGGTCACGCTGGAAGCGATCGGAGCGGACCGGGTGCGCGTCGCGGGAGCACGCGGCCGCGCGCCCACGGATACCTACAAGGTCTGCATTACCTACGATGACGGCTGGCGCGCGATCGCCTACCAGCCACTGATCGGGGAGGAAGCGGCGGCCAAGGCCGAGCGCCAGGCGGAAGCGCTGTTCGCGCGCACCCGCGTGCTGCTGCGCGCGCACGACCTGGCCGACTTCAGCGCCACCGCCTGCATCGTGATCGGCGCCGAGCGCAGCTTCGGCGCCCATGCGCAGCCGGGCGGCGGCCGCGAGGTGATCGGCAAGCTGGTCGCTGACCACCCGCAGAAGCTCGGCGCCGAGCTCTTCGCGCGGGAGCAGTGGACGGCCATCTCCGGCATGTCCGTCGGCACCTCGATCAACCTCGCCACCCACGTCATGCCGGTCACCGGGCTGTTCCTGTGCCTGATGAGGAAGAGTGCCGTGACGCCGCGGCTCAGCTGCGGCGGGGAGACGCGGGAGCTGCCGGACGTGGCGGGGACGGCGCTGCCGCCGCGCGCGCCGCGCGCGGCGGCAGCCACAGCACCACCCCCGGGCGCGGTCAGCGTGGACCTCGTGCACCTGGCCTACGCGCGCAGCGGCGACAAGGGACATCTGTTCAACGTCGCCGTCATCGCGCGGCGACCCGAGTACCTGCAGTGGCTGCGCGCGGCGCTTGAGCCGGAGGCGGTGGGCGAGTGGTACCGTCACCTGCGGGCGGCGGGGCCGCCGCGCGTGGACCGATACGAGGTCCCCGGTCTCAGCGCGCTGAATCTCGTCGTCCACGATGCACTCGAGGGCGGCATCAATGCCAGCACGCAGCTTGACCCGGCCGCCAAGGGCATGGGACAGATGCTGCTGCGCTTTCCGGTGCCCGTGCCCGCCGCGCTCGCCGCGCAGCTGCCCGCGCCGCCGCACGCCTTAAACCCATCTGCAGTACCCGCGGAGACTCAAGTACCGTGAACGACTACTCCTATCTCATGAAGGGACTCACCCGGGTGCCGACCACGAGCAGCACGCTCGTCAGCTCGTCCCGCTACCTCAACGACCCGCGCATCCGTGACTGGCTCGCGACGCACCTGCTGCGCAAGAACGGCCCGGACGCGCCCACCCCGTCGGACCCGATGCCGCTGGTGCTGGCGCTGCGCGAGGTGCAGGACATCAACCACATCAACGAGCTGTTCGCGGCCGAGCGCAAGACGAACGCCGCGCTCGATCGCTGGTTCCGCGAGGGCTACGTGTCCTCCTTCAAGCGCGAGGACCTCAAGGACTACCCGCCGCACACGATGGCCGGCATCTTCTACAAGCAGCTGATGGACAACGACCTGCAGGTCGACATCGTGCCCCCGTACAAGGCGCAGAACGACTACCAGTTCTTCTTCCTGCGCGCCGGGCAGACGCATGACCTGGAGCACATCCTCGGCGGCGGCGGCTTCGACTTCATCGGTGAGGTCGTGCCGTACTACATGCGCCTCACGAACCTTTTCGTGCACTTAAGTGCCGAGCTCGCCGGCGAGCTGTGCGTGTTCTACGTGCTCGCCTCGACCCGCATCCTGACGCGCGCCGTACTGCACTACCCGCAGACCTGGCTGACCGTGCTCGACGCGCTCGAGCGCGGCGCGCAGGTCGGGCGCGAGTCCGACCCCCTCTACAGCCTGCGCTGGGAGGAACTCTTCGAGCTCACCCCGGAGGAGGCGCGCAGGAAATGCGGCATCCGCGGCGTGCGCCTCGCCGACACCGCGGCCGCCTCGGCCCTGTGGTGCTGAAGGTGGCCGCGCCGCGCTGCGTCCTGGTCACGGGAGCCTTTGGCGTCCTCGGGGCGGCCGTGGCGCGCCGGTTCCTGCGCGAGGGCGTGCGCCTCGGGCTCATCGACCGCGTGGCAGTGCCGCACTGGGCCACGCAGGAGTTCGGGCCGCCGCATCAGCTGTGCGGCGGTGTTGACTTGAGCGATGCGCGCGCCGCCGGCGCCGCCGTGCGCGCGATCGGGGAGGCCGGCGGCGGACTGGACGTGCTGGTGAACGTCGCCGGGGGCTTCCAGTGGCAGCCCCTCACCGAGGGCAGCCACGAGGTCTGGGAGGCGATGTTCACGATCAACCTCAAGACGGCCGTCATCGCCTGCAGCGCAGCGCTGCCGTATCTTGCGGCGCGCGGCGCCGGCCGCATCATCAACATCGGCGCCGGGGCTGCCGCCCGGGCGGGCGCCGGCATGGGCGCCTACGCGGCCTCCAAGGCCGGCGTCGAGCGGCTGACGGAATCGCTGGCGGAGGAACTGAAGGATCGCAACATCACCGTCAACAGCATCCTGCCCGGCACGCTCGACACCCCGCGCAACCGCGGCGACATGCCGCAGGCGGACTTTAGCCGCTGGGTGGCCCCGGAGGCGGTGGCGGACGTCGTGTCGTTCCTGGCCTCGGAAGCGGCGCGCGCCGTCACGGGCGCCGCGGTGCGGGTGTCCGGTCGCGGCTGAGGAGCCTGCCGCGGACGAGCGGCCGCCGGGTAATGACGCGTACGCGATAGCCCCGGTCCCATTTGGATTAGAGCGCGCCGCGGTGCGCTGTCAGGCTCGCGCCAGGGGGTCAGGTGCCCCTTGAGGAGCGAGTCAGTGAGCTTTGCCACCGAACATCCCTACGTGATGAGCGCCAGCTGCCCGAGCCGCATGGGCACGACCGCGGCTATCACGGGCTTTCTGGCCGCGCGGCGCTTCTACCTGATGGAGATGCACCAGTTCGACGACACCATCTCCCAGCGCTTCTTCGTGCGCATCACCTTCTGCGCCGTGCAGGGCGAGAAGGTCGACATCGGCCGCCTGCGCCAGGAGTTCGCTCCCGTTGCCGCAGCCGAGGAGATGCAATGGCGCATTCATGACAGCCGCGAGCGCACGCGCGTGCTCATCCTGGTATCCAACTTCGATCACTGCCTCGAGGATCTGCTGTACCGGCACCGCACCGGTGAGCTGAAGATGGACGTGACCGCCATCGTCTCCAACCACGTGACGCTGCAGCCCACCGCCATGAGGCACAACCTGCCGTTCTTCCACCTGCCGGTGACGCCGGCCACCAAGGCCGGGCAGGAGCGCAGGCTCCTGGAGCTCATCGACTCGACCGGCACCGAGCTCGTGGTGCTGGCGCGCTACATGCAGATCCTCTCGGACGAGCTGTGCAGCAAGCTCCGGGGCCGGGCCATCAACATCCATCACTCCTTCCTGCCGGGGTTCAAGGGCGCCAAGCCCTACCACCAGGCCTACGACCGCGGCGTCAAGGTGATCGGCGCCACGGCGCACTACGTGACCCACGATCTGGACGAAGGCCCGATCATCGAGCAGATCGTCGAGCGGGTGGACCACGGCTACACGCCCGACATGCTGGTCGCGGCGGGACGCGACTCGGAGCGGCGCGCGCTGTCGGCGGCCGTGCGCTACGCCATCGAGCAGCGTGTGTTTCTCAACGGCGGCCGCACCGTCGTCTTCAAGTAGACGTGGCAGGCGCGCCCGAGGCGGCGCCGGGAATGCGGCCCGTGGTATCTTCCCGCCCCGGTCGGCGGCAGCCCGAAGCGGCAGCGCAACCGTGCAACGGGGGCAGTGTGGAGGCAGGAGCACAGCAGAGCGCGAGTCCCGCGGCAGAGCAGGCCGTGCCGGAGAGGCTGCGGGCGGCCCTGGAAGCCCAGCGCCGTGCCTACGCGCGCGACCCGGTACCCTCGTATGTGCAGCGCGTGGCGGACCTGCGCACGCTGCGGCGCTTCATCCTCGAGAACCGCGAGGCGCTGATCGAGGCGGTCAACCGCGACTACGGCAGCCGCTCGCGCCACGAGACGCTCTTCGGTGAGCTGGTCCCGGTGCTGGATGGCATCAAGCACACGCTGCGGCACCTGCGCGCCTGGATGCGCCCCGGGCGCCGCAGCGTCGACCTGCTGCTGTTTCCCGGCGCGCGCAACCGCGTGCTGCCGCAGCCGCTCGGCATCGTGGGCGTCATTGTGCCCTGGAACTTCCCCATCAACCTGATGTTCCTGCCGCTGGCCTCGATATTCGCCGCCGGCAACCGCGCGCTAGTCAAGCTGTCGGAGAATTCGCGCCATTTCGCCGCCTTCCTGGGCGCGACGCTGCCGAAGTATTTCCCGCCCGAGAAGCTCGCGGTGTTCGACGAGACCGGCGGCGTCGGCGTCGAGTTCTCGCGCCTGCCGTTCGATCATCTGCTCTTCACCGGCTCCACCGCGACCGGGCGTGCCGTCATGGCGGCGGCTGCGGCGAACCTGACCCCGGTGACGCTGGAGCTGGGCGGCAAGTCACCGGCCATCGTGTGCGAGGACTTTCCGCTGCACACCGCGGCGCAGCGCCTCCTGTTCGTCAAGCTCATGAACGCCGGGCAGATCTGCACCACCGTCGATTACCTGTTCCTGCCGCAGGCGAAACTCGGGGAATTCACACGCCTCGCGCAGCAGATCGTGCCGGCGCGCTACGCCCGGCTCTCGAGCCCGGACTACACCTCGATCATCGACGCGCGCGCCTTCGCGCGCCTCACGCACGCGCTTGAGGATGCGCGCACGCGCGGGGCGCAGGTCGTGCAGCTGCTGCCCGGGCCGCCCTGGGACGAGGCGACGCGCAAGATCGCCCCGCACCTGGTGCTCAATGCGCCACCGGACTGCGAACTCATGCAGCGGGAGATCTTCGGTCCGGTGCTGCCGGTGCTCGGCTACGCGCACCTCGAGGAGGCGGTCGCGTTCATCAACGCGCGGCCGCGCCCGCTGGCCTTCTATCCCTTCAGCCACCGCCGCGCGACGGTGCGCTACCTGCTCGAGCACGTGATGTCCGGGGGCGTGTGCGTCAACGACGCGCTGTGGCAAGTGGGGCAGCACGACCTGCCCTTCGGCGGCGTGGGGGCCAGTGGCATGGGGCACTACCACGGTGAGGAAGGGTTCCTGACCTTCTCCAAGCTGCGCCCGGTTTTCTACCAGGCTCCGCTGAGCGGCATGCGAGTGCTGTGGCCGCCCTTCGGGGCGCTCGCGGACCGCGTGCTGAACTTCCTCACGCGGTGAGCGGCGTCGCCTAGCCCTTTACCAGGGACTCGATGCGCCGGTCGGGCACCAGCCACATGCCGGCCACCGCGATGTACATGGCGATGGACACCCAGGGCTCGAGGAACGCCAGGATGATTCCGAGCACGTAGAGGATGAGGGAAACGCGCCCCTTGAAGTCGGTGCCGACGGCCGCGGCCAGGCGCGAATCCGGCCCGTTGACGGCGATGATCGTGCGCTCGAGGATCAGGTAGCTGACCGCCGCGCAGGCGAGCACGGTCCCGTAGGCTGCGACCGGCGCGGCCGTGAAGCCGGCCTCGTCGATCCAGCGGATCACGAACGGGACCAGCGTCAGCCAGAAAAGCAGCCCCAGGTTCGCCCACAGTACGCCCCCGTCCACGCGCTCGGTGGCATGCAGCATGTGGTGGTGGTTGTTCCAGAAGATCCCGACGTTGACGTACGAGAGCACGTACGCGAGCAGCAGCGGCACCTCTTCCTTGAGCGCGGCGAGGTCATGACCCTTCGGGACGTGGATCTCGAGCACCATGATGGTGATGATGATGGCGATCACGCCATCGGTGAATGCCTCCAGCCGCGCGGTATTCATGCCCCAGATCCTACGTGCATTTAAGCTCGTAAGCCATTATTAAACAGGGCAATATCGGCGCCTAGCGCGGACCTGCAGGGGCTTGACGGCGGCTCCCCCAGTTTGAGGAGACTACCGCGCCGGGCGCGGTGCTACGCTCGCGTGGGTCGCGTGGCGACGGTTGAAGGGAAAAGCCCGAAGTTGAGCGCAAGCGAGGTCGTCCCGCGCGAGGTCACGCAGCAGCGCCTGAATCGCGGCTATGCGCGCGTCATTGGCTATCACCGCGACCAACCCTACAGCGTCGCGGACCTGCTCGAGGAGCGCGCGGCGGATGCGGGCGCGACGCCCTTCATCCTCTTCGAGGGCCGCACCGTCACCTTCGCCGCGATGAATGAGCAGGCCAACCGCGTGGCACACGCGGCGCTGGCGGCGGGGCTCACCCCCGGGGACGTCGTGGCGCTGATGATGGACAACCGCCCCGAGTTCCCGATGGTGTGGCTCGGGCTCGCCAAGGTCGGCATCGTCACCGCGCTGCTCAACACCTCCGCGCGCGGGCGCGTGCTGCGTCACGCGCTCGCGCAGACCGGGGCGTGCGCGCTCATCTACGGTTCCGAGTGCGCCGAGCATATCGCCACGCTGGCGGGCGACGGGCTGCCGCCGCTGATCCTCGAGGCGGCACACCCGGACACCGTGGCGCGCGGGGTGCGGGCCGCAGCGGGTGCGCGCTCGCTCGAGGAGGTCCTGGCGGCGGCCAGCCCCGCGAACCCGCCGCGCAGTCACCGCGCCGCCGTGCGCCTGGCGGACCCGCTGTATTTCATCTTCACCTCCGGGACGACGGGGCTGCCGAAGGCGGCGCGCATGAGCCACCTGCGCTTCCTGAATGCCGGCGGCGTCATCGCCGGCCTGCTCGAGCTCACGCGCGCGGACGTGCTCTACAACGTGCTGCCGCTCTACCACGGCGCTGGCGGCATGGTGGTGGTCTCGGCCGCGCTGCACGTCGGCATCCCGATCGTGCTCCGGCGCAAGTTCAGCGCGGGGGAGTTCTGGGCGGACGTGCGCCGGCACAAGGTCACCGCCTGGTACTATATCGGGGAGATCTGCCGCTACCTGCTCAACCAGCCCGCACGCCCCGATGACCGCGAGCACACGCTGCGCCGCATGAGCGGGGCGGGGCTGAAGGCGGATGTGTGGCGGCAGTTCCAGGAGCGCTTTGGCATCGAGCTAATCTGCGAGGGACTCGGGTCCACGGAAGCCAACTACGGGCTCACCAACGTCGACAACAAGGTCGGGTCCGTCGGGCGCCTGCCGTACCCGCAACGCAGCAACATCCGCGTGGTGCGCTACGACCCGCAGAGCGGCGCCTACCCGCGCAATGCGGATGGCACCTACGTCGTGTGCGGGCCCGGGGAGGTGGGCGAACTCATCGCCGAGGTGCTGGAGGGTCCCGGAGCCGCGGGCTTCTTCGAGGGCTACACCTCGGGGGAGGCCACCGAGGCGAAGCTGCTGCGCAATGTCTTTCGTCCCGGCGACCGCTGGGTGCGCTCGGGCGACTTGGTACGCTACGACGCCGAGGACTACTTCTATTTCGTCGACCGGGTCGGGGACACGTATCGCTGGAAGGGCGAGAACGTCTCGACCGACGAGGTCGCCGCCGTGCTCGCGCAGTTCACCGGTCCGGCCGTGGTCAACGTGTACGGCGTCAAGGTGCCCGGCACCGAGGGACGTGCCGGCATGGCGGCGCTCACCTATGCCGATGCGTCGCGCTTTGACCCGGTGGCCTTCCACGAGTTTGCCGCCGCCCGGCTCGCCGGCTACGCGGTGCCGCTGTTCGTGCGCATCTGCCCGGACGCGGACCTGACGACGACCTTCAAGCTGCGCAAGATCGACCTGCAGCGCGCCGGCTACGACCCCGCGCGCAGCCCGGATGCGCTGTTCGTGCGCGATGCCGCGGCGGGGCGCTACGTGCCGGTGACGAGCGCGAACCTGGCCGCGCTCGGCATAGCGCCCTTCGGCGGGGACTAGCGCCGTGCAGGTGCAATACAGCCCCGAGCAGCGGCGGCTGCGGGAGGAGTTCCGCGCCTACCTCGCCGCGCTCATGACGCCCGAGGTGCGCGAGGCAACGCGCAACCGCGAGAGCGGCCCGGCGTACCGCGCGGCGCTGCGGCGCATGGGGAAGGACGGGTGGCTCACGCCCGGGTGGCCGCGCGAGTACGGTGGCCGCGCCCTGGATCCCTTGGCGCAGAAGATCATCCTGGAAGAGTTGTGGCTCGCCGAGGCGCCGTTTCCCTTCGTCACCGTGAACACGATCGGCCCGGCGCTGATCCGGCGCGGCACGCCGCAGCAGAAGCAGGACATCCTGCCGCGCATCGCCAGCGGCGAGCTGAACTTCGCCGTTGGCTACAGCGAGCCGCAGGCGGGCACGGATCTGGCGGCGCTGAAGACCCAGGCGGTGCGTGACGGGGACAGCTTCGTCGTCAACGGCCAGAAGGTCTTCACCAGCGGTGCCGAGGGTGCCGACTACGTCTGGCTTGCGGTGCGCACCGATGCGCTCGCCGCGCCGCACCGGGGCATCTCGATCCTGATGGTGGACACGCGCTCGCCGGGCTTCGCCGTCTCCCCGATCCATACCGTCGGCGGCATACGCACCAACGTCACCTATTACCGCGACGTGCGCGTGCCGGCGACGATGCTGGTCGGGGAACTCAACGGCGGCTGGCAGCTGATCACCGAGCAGCTGAACCACGAGCGCGTGGGACTGGCGGCACTCGCCTACGGCGCCCAGGGGTGCTTCGATGAGACGCTGCGCTGGGCGCGCACGATGCGCTCGGGTGCCGGCTTCGTCATCGATCAGCCCTGGGTGCAGATCGCGCTCGCCGAGGCTTACGCACTGCTGGCGGCCTACGCCGTACTCGGCAACCGCGTCGCCTGGGAAGTGGCCCAGGGGGAGACGCGCGCGCAGCTGGCGAGTGCCTGCAAGGTGTTCAGCACGGAGAGCTACATCCGGGTCGTGCGCCTGCTCCTGGACGTGACGGGCTCGGCGGGGCTGCTGCGGCACGGCTCACCCGGAGCGGTGCTCAACGGCAAGCTCGAGAGCGAGTACCGCCGCTGCCAGATCAACACCTTCGGCGGGGGTGCTACCGAGGTGCTGCGCGACATGGTGGCGCAGATGGCCTTGCGGCTGCCGCGGCCGGGCGCGCAGCGATGAGCACCGCCGCCGCATCGCCCGCGTGGCTGCGTGAATTGCGCGCGCGCTGCGGGTCGGCCGCCGCGCCGCCGCGCACGGCGCCCGATGCGGTCAACCTGCCGATGATCCGCCGCTGGTGCGAGGCGGTCGGCGAGACCAACCCCCTGTACCTGGACGAGCGCGTCGCTGCGGCGAGCGAATACGCCGGTATCGTCGCCCCGCCGGCGATGCTGGAAGTGTGGACCATGGGACGCTTCCGTGCCGACGGGCGGCGCGAGGCTAACCTCGCGGGGATCGATGAGCTCGACGCCGCCGGCTTCACCGCCGTGGTCGCGACCAACCTCGAGCAGGAGTACCTGCGGTACCTGAGGCTCGGGGACCGGGTCACGCAGCAGGTGATCCTGGAGGAGGTCTCGGACGAGAAGCGCACGCAGCTTGGTGCCGGGCACTTCCTGCACTATCGCTACGAGTTCACCGATCAGACGGGCGCGCCGGTGGGCCGCATGCGCTTCCGCATCCTGAAGTTCCGCCCCGCGCCGCTGCAGCCGCCGGTTGCGTCCGCGGCCGTGGCGAAACCCTCGCACCCGCGGCCGGCGATCACCCGCGACAGCGAGTTTTTCTGGGAGGGACTCAAGGAACACCGGCTCCTGGTGCGCCGCTGCGCGCGCTGCCGGCACCTGCACCACCCGCCGGGCCCGATGTGCCCGCAGTGCCACGCGCTGGAGTGGGAAGCCCAGCCCTTAAGCGGGCGCGGCACGGTGCACAGCTATGTCATCGTGCACCAGCCGCAGCTGCCCGGCTTCAGCTACCCGCTGCCCGTGGCCCTGGTCGAACTGCAGGAAGGCGTGCGCCTCGTCGGCAACCTGCCGGGCCTGCAGCCGCATGAGGTGCGCATCGGCCTGCCGGTGCAGGTCGAGTACGTCGAGGTCGAGCCCGGTTACGTGCTGTACGCGTTCCGCGCCCGAGCCGGAGCCTAGAGCCGCATGGACTTCAGCTACACCGAGGAACAGGCAGCGCTGCGGGAACTGGCCGCCCGGCTGTTCGCGGAGCGCTTCACCGATGAGTACCGGCGCCTCTTTGCGCGCGAAGGTGAGCCCTACGATGCGCTGCTGTGGGCCGCGCTCGCCGAGGCCGGCGTGCTCGGCACCGCGATTGCCCCCGAGCATGGCGGCTGCGGGCTTGGGCTTACCGAGCTGGCGCTCGTGCTCGAGGAGCAGGGCCGCACCCTCGCGGCCGTGCCGCTGCTGGCCACCCTGGTGCTCGGCGCCCTGCCGCTGCAGCGCTTCGGCAACCCGGCGCAGCGCGCGCTGCTGCGCGCGGTCGCCTCCGGGCACATCCTCCTGAGTGCGGCCCTGGAGGAGGAGGGCCTGACCGATGCCCTCTCGCCCGAGGTCTGCGCGCAGGCGATCGAGGGCGGCTGGCGCATCTCCGGCCTGAAGACCTGCGTGCCCTATGCCCAGCAGGCGCAGTTCTTCCTGGTCTCGGCGCGCACGGCGGCCCACGGCGCGCGGCTGTTTATCATCGAGCGCTCGGCGGTAGGCCTCACCGTCGAGGCGCAGCAGTCGACCTCGGGGGAGCCGCAGGGGCGGGTGAGCCTGCACGGGGTGCTCGCCGGTCCGGGCGACGTGCTGGGCGATGACGCCTCCGCGCTGCGCTTCATGCTCGAGCACGCCGCGGTGGCGCTCGCCTGCGTGCAGCTGGGGGTGGTGCAGGAGGCGCTGCGGCGGGCGGCCAGCTACGTGAGCGAACGACAGCAGTTCGGGCGTCCCATCGGCGCCTTCCAGGCCGTGCAGCACCGCCTGGCGGACTGCTATATCGACGTCGAGGCGCTGCGTTCGGTGTGCCTGCGCGCCGTGTGGGCGCTGGATGCCGGGCTCGAGGCCGCGGCGGATGCGGCGTGCGCCAAGTGGTGGGCGGCACAGGCCGGGCATCGCGTGACCCATGCCGTGCAGCACGTGCACGGTGGCCTGGGCGCGGACGTGGAGTATCCTGTGCACGCGTTCTTCCTCAAGGCGAAGCAGCTGGAAGTCGCGCTCGGGGGCGCCGCGCCGACCCTCGCCGCGCTCGGCCGGCAGCTGGCTCTGGGCACGGTTGCGCCCTTCACCTAGGCTGCGGAGGAGCGCGCCATGAGCCAGATCAGCTTTGCGAGCGTGCGTCCCGGGCAGCCGCTGCCCCCGCTCGTCGTCGCCGTGACGCCCTCGGCGATCGTGGCGGGCGCGCTGGCGAGCGGTGACTTCGAGGTCGTGCATCACGACGTGGCGGCGGCCCGCGCCCGCGGGACGCCCGACATCTTCATGAACATCCTCACCACCAACGGCTACGTGCAGCGCTTCGTCAATGACTGGGTGGCCCCGAAAGGACAGATCCGCTCGGTCGCGCTGCGCCTAGGGGTGCCCAGCTACGCCGGGGACACCCTCAGGCTCACCGGCATCGTTGCGGCCAAGCGCGAGGAGGGGGGCGTCGGGGTGCTCGAGATCGCCGTGAGCGGCACCAACAGCCTCGGCTCGCACGTCACGGCCACAGTCTCGGTGGCGCTGCCATGAAGCACGCGCTGCGCGATGCGGCCGCCGTTGTCGGCATCGGTGCCACGGAGTTCTCCAAGGATTCCGGGCGCAGTGAGCTGAAGCTGGCGGTGGAGGCGGTCAGCGCCGCGGTCGCGGACGCGGGACTGCAGCTTCACGAGGTGGACGGCCTGTGCACCTACGCCATGGACAAGAACCCCGAGATCGAGGTGTTCCGCAACATCGGCGGCCGGGAGCTTAAGTTCTTCGCGCGCACCGACTACGGCGGCGGCGCGGCGTGCGCGCCGCTGCTGCAGGCCGCGCTCGCCATCCACGCCGGCATCGCGCAGGTCGTGGTCTGCTACCGCGCGATGAACGAGCGCTCGCAGTACCGCTTCGGGCAGGCGTTCGTGCCGCCAGCGTTTGCGAACGCGGAGAGCGCCAACTGGTCCTGGACCGTGCCCTTTGGCCTTGCGACTCCCGCCGCCTGGGTCGCGATGGCGGCGCGGCGCTACATGCACGACTTCGGCGCGACGAGCGAGGACTTCGGGCGCGTCTCGGTCGCCTGCCGCCGCCACGCCGCGGCGAACCCGCATGCCTGGTTCTACCGCCAGCCGATCACGCTCGCCGACCACCAGGCCTCACGCTGGATCGTCGAGCCCCTGCGGCTGCTTGACTGCTGCCAGGAGAGCGACGGGGCGGTCGCGATCGTGGTGACGAGCGCGGCGCGCGCGCGCACCCTGCCGCAGAAGCCGGCGCTGATTCGCGCGGCGGCCCAGGGCGCGATGGACGAGCAGATGAACATGACGAGCTTCTTCCGGCGCGACATTTCGGCACTCTCGGAGATGCGCCTCGTCGCCGCGCAGCTGTACGCCATGGCCGGCTTGGGCCCGCGGGACATCCAGACCGCGGTGCTCTACGACCACTTCTCGGCCTTCGTGCTGCCGCAGCTGGAGGCGTTCGATTTCTGCGCACGCGGGGAAGCGAAGCATTTCATCC
>Ga0316624_10000094_pt1 | contig 24349 bp, 25 predicted proteins | sample OWC_Aug_N3_C1_D5_FD_207657 | JGI IMG/M metagenome (GOLD analysis project Ga0316624, IMG submission 207657) | Wetland soil microbial communities from Old Woman Creek delta, Ohio, United States - OWC_Aug_N3_C1_D5_A | ecosystem: Environmental > Terrestrial > Soil > Wetlands | place: USA: Ohio... | reverse complement strand
ATTGAAAACACTGGATTCCCGCCTTCGCGAGAATGACGGTCAAAAACAAAAATGGCAGTTTATACACAGACACTAATTAGGCTTACTTTATCCTCCTGTTAAACAGCAGGATCAATATCTATTCATCGAAAGTACTATAGAGATGAGGCTCCACATAAGTATCGATTATTTCACGAGCGCCGACTATCCCAACAAGTTTTTTCCCTTTGACTATAGGAATGACAGAATAATTGTTTTCGAACATAATTTTAGCGAGATCATCAAGCGGCGTGTCACGATCAGCAGTTATCGGGGCCTTAGACATAATCTGCTCAGCGGTAATTTTGTCAATTTCTGGACCATTTTCTTTGGCCGCCTTTAGAATATCACACATGCTTACAATCCCTACGACTTCCGATTCTTCATTGACTACCGGAATTCCGGGGCAACCGCTTGCCATCATTTTATAGACAACTTCTCTCCCCGTCGTTTTTTTCAAAACTGCTGTCCTCTTGCACATTATATACTTCGCACGTATCATTTTTCCCTGCTCCTTTTCAAAGTTATCGGTTTCCTCAAACCAAAGATTTACAGACGCTGGTTTAATGTTATAAGAAAAACTACTCCACTGTCAACGAGGTGCGCAACTACGCACCTCGACCCCTCCCTGGAAACTATTCTTTTGCAGGTGAATCAGGTGCCGGCTTAGCGGGAAGTGCAAAGAAATGCAGAAATCGGGCTTGAGGGCGAGTTTGGGGCGGGGGGGACTCCGTGATATAATGCAACTGAATTCAGGAAATTGTTATCGGAGGAGAAAAGTCATGAACAGTCCGCGCACACTTTTCGGCGTAATTCGACGTCTTTCATTTCGGACGGCCGGGTTAATTGTTGTCTTCTGTTGCTGCCTCGCCTTCGCCGCTGCGGGCAAGGCCAATGCCGAAATGGAAGGGATGCATGAACATCAAATGCAGAATATGAAAGGGCCGGAGGTCAGCGTTGACATCGAGACGACTCCTTCGGAGCTGAAGGCCGGCAGTCGCGCCGAAATTACGTTTATCATGGGGGACGCCGAAGGTAAACCTTTGCAGGGTCTTACGGTAATGCACGACCGGCTGATGCACGTAGTCATCGCAAGCGCGGATTTCAGCGTCTTTGCGCACATCCATCCCGAGGATTTCGGGCCGATAACGGAGGAGATGCGGAAGAAGGCGGAATATTCGGTGCAGTTCACATTCCCGAAGGCGGGAGAGTACATTATTGCGGTTGATTCGGCGGTTGGGGGCCGACATTTCTCGGATCATTTCGCCGTTGACGTAACCGGCAAACCCAAGATGGGCGCTTATGTAAAAGACCTTTCCCTGGAGAAAAAATTCGGCGATCTCCAGGTGGCCCTTTCCACTGTGCCCGAAAAGATCGTCGCCGGGAAGGAAGCCGTGCTGAAATATGTGATAAAAAAGGACGGCGAACCGGTACAAGATCTAGAGCCGTATCTTGCTGCCCCTATGCATGTTGCTGTGATTTCTGCCGACCTCGAATATTTTATTCATGCCCACGGCGAAATCCCCGGCTCTGCCGGCGGGCACCATAACATGGGACATGAGATGCAGATGAACGTCCCGCCGAAATTTGGCCCGGAGCTCGAAGTCCCCGTTGTTTTTCCGGAGAAGGGTCTTTATCAGATCTTCAGTCAGGTAAAGCATAAGGGAAAGGTCATCCTTCTGAGCTTCATGTTGGAGGTGGAATAGCCCCGGCCTCGGCTCACCTTTGCGGGTGAGGCAATACGCTCCACTGAAGCCGCGTAAACGTCGTTTTTGCGCCCGGATATTGACGGTTCGGTTGCGGGTCGCCCTCTTTAAATTATTGATCTGTTTAAAGTAGAATATATTTTACTTTACAGAGGGGAGGTGGTCGCATGGGACATATCAGGGGTCTTAAATGCCGCGAGTGCGGACGGGAATATCCTATCGAGCCGATCTATGTTTGCGAATTCTGTTTCGGTCCGCTCGAGGTGGCATATGACTACAAAAGCATCGCGAAGGCGCTTAACAAAGAAAAGATAGAAAAAAGGGAAAAGAGCCTCTGGAGATACAGGGAGCTCCTGCCGATAGACGGCGAGCCGCAGGTGGGTCTAACCTCGGGATACACGCCGCTCGTGAAGGCCGACAACCTTGCGAAGGAATTGGGTGTGGAGGAGCTCTACCTGAAGGACGACACGGTGGTCCACCCCACGCTTTCGTTCAAGGACAGGGTGGTCTCGGTCGCGCTGACCAAGGCGAAAGAATTCGGCTTTGACACCGTCGCCTGCGCCTCGACAGGCAACCTTGCCCATTCGGTTTCGGCGCACGGAGCCAGGGCCGGTCTCAAGAGGTTTATTTTCATCCCCGCGTCACTGGAGCCGAGCAAGATCATCGCGTCACTCGTGTACGAGCCGAATCTTGTTGCGGTCGACGGCAACTATGACGACGTCAACAGGCTCTGCAGCGAGATCGCGAACAAATACAGCTGGGCCTTCGTCAATATAAATATACGGCCTTTTTACGCGGAGGGCTCGAAGACCCTGGGGTTCGAGATCATCGAGCAACTCGGCTGGAAGGCGCCCGATAATGTCGTGGTGCCCTGCGCGAGCGGTTCTCTTCTTACCAAGGTATGGAAGAGCTTCAAAGAGTTCAAGGACATAGGGATAATCAAAGAACTGGGGACAAAGGTCTTCGCGGCCCAGGCGACCGGCTGCTCTCCGATCGTGACGGCGATCAAGCAGGGCACGGATGTGATCAGGCCGGTGAAGCCCAACACCATCGCGAAGTCGCTCGCGATCGGAAACCCCGCGGACGGATTTTACGCGTCACAGGTCGTCAGGGAAACGGGCGGGGACGGCGAGGACGTCTCGGACCAGGAGATTATCGACGCCATCAAGCTCCTTGCGAGGACTGAGGGTATATTCGCGGAGACCGCTGGCGGCGTCACGCTCGCCTCTGCAAAGAAACTTATCGCCACGGGAAAAATCAGGAGGGATGAAGTCACGGTGATCTGCATCACCGGGAACGGACTGAAGACCCAGGAGGCGCTGCAGGGGAATGTCGCGTCTCCTCATTATATAAAGCCGAATATCGCCTCGTTTGAAGAGGTCCTCAAGAAGATTTCATAAGGTCGTCGATCGACAAGGAGGTAACAGAGATGGCAGTAAAGGTGAGAATCCCGACCCCGCTTCAGCGGCTGACGCAGGGGAAAGAAGAAGTGGAAGGAACGCCCGGCAAGGTGATCGATCTGGTGAGCGATCTCGACCGGAAGTTTCCGGGGATAGGAGAAAGGATTTCGGAGAACGGCAAGATAAGGCGATTCGTCAATATCTACGTGAACGACGAGGACATCAGGTTCCTCAACTCCGAGGAGACCGTCATAAAGGATGGTGATGAGGTCTCGATAGTGCCTGCTATCGCCGGGGGAGCACAGCCCGGGATGGTGGTCGGAACAAGGGAGGGTGAATGAAAAAAAGGGTGAAGCTGACATTTCCCCAGCAACTGATCAAGGAGCCCGTCATCTTTACGATGGCGAAACAGTTTAATGTCATGCCGAACATACGGCGGGCCAGGGTCACCGAAACCGTTGGCGAGATGATTCTGGAGATCGAGGGGACTGAGGAAGACCTTGAAAAGGGAATCCACTGGCTGAAGGGAAGAGGTATAGAAGTCGAGCTTGTCGAAGGCGACGTGATCGAGTAGCCGGTCCGGCGGGAGATAAGGGTGAGCGCACGGTGATGGTTCGCCGCAGCGCGGGGAAGGAAGGGTACTTCAAGGCCGGTGACAGGGTAGTCTGTACGTTGACGGGCAACGGGCTGAAAGACCCCGACACGGTCTTCAGAGTCTCGAAGGCACCGGTCAAAGTAAAGGCTGACCTGAGGGTGATCGAAGGTATAATAAAGGATATCTTATGAAATATATCATTATTGTCGGAGACGGAATGGCGGACAGGCCCCTGAGGGAACTGGGTGGAAAAACGCCCCTGCAGCACGCCTCGACGCCGAATATGGACAGGCTGGCCGAGCAGAGTCGGCAGGGACGGGTGCGTACGATTCCGGAGGGCATGCACCCCGGTTCGGATGTGGCGAATCTGAGCATACTCGGATACGACCCCCGTATATATTATTCCGGCAGGGCGCCGCTCGAGGCGGCGAGCATCGGAGTAAAGCTTGAAGACGACGACGTTGCTTTCCGGTGCAACCTCGTCACTCTGAAGTTCAGCCCGGACAGGTCGACGGCGGAGATGGAGGACTACAGCAGCGGCCATATCACCACGGAAGAAGCGGCCGGGCTGATAAAGGAGATCGATGCGAAACTTGGAACGGACAAGATCAGGTTCTATCCGGGCATAAGCTATCGGCACCTGATGGTATGGTCAAAGGGGCTGGCGGAGATGGAGTGCGTGCCGCCTCACGACATCCTGGGCAAAGATATCGTCGACTATCTTCCGGTCGGGAAGGGTGAGGAAGTACTGAGGAAACTGATGCGCGATTCTGCGGACCTGCTCGATGGGCATCCCGTCAACAGAGAGAGGGAAAGAAACGGCAAGAACCCCGGAAACAGCATCTGGTTCTGGGGCCAGGGAAAAAAGCCGGCAATCCCGACGTTCAAAGAAAAATATGGTTTAGGCGGCTCCCTGATATCGGCCGTAGACCTGACGAGGGGGCTTGGCATCTACGCCGGATTTTCGATACTTAACGTCCCGGGGATGACCGGATACCTCGACACGAACTACAAGGGAAAGGCAGAGGCGGCCCTCACATCCCTGAAGGAGACGGACTTCGTCTATATCCACGTAGAGTCTCCTGATGAGGCCGGTCATTCGGGCAGGTGCGAGGACAAAATAAGGGCGATCGAAGATTTCGACAGGCTGGTTGTGGGGACCGTGATGGACGGCGCCGCTGCCCTCGGCGAATGCAGGATTCTACTCCTGCCCGACCATCCGACCCCGGTCGAACTGAGGACGCATACCGGCGACCCGGTGCCGTTTGTTCTCTTCGACAGCAGAGAAGCCAGGGAGAAGAAGGGCGTGAAGTTCGACGAAGAGATCACGAAGATGCCGGACGCGCTCTCTTTCGAGGACGGTTATAAATTAATGGATTTCTTTATCAAAGGAAAATGAGGAGGCTCTGAGAGGTGAAGTCTTTTTTGTGCGGAGGCGGAACGTGGCACTCATAGTCCAGAAATACGGGGGGACTTCCGTAGGCAACGTCGAAAGAATAAAGGCGGTTGCTGAACGGGTGGTGAGGACGGCTAAGCAGGACAACCAAGTCGTGGTGGTGGTCTCGGCAATGTCCGGCGAGACGGACAAACTGATCGGGCTCGCGCACCAGGTGTCTTCCTCGCCTCCGGAGCGGGAGATGGACATGCTCTTGTCCTCCGGCGAGAGAGTGACGTCGGCCCTGACCGCGATGGCGATCGAGGCCCTCGGGTGTAAGGCGAAGTCGATGACCGGAAGACAGGCCGGCATCATTACTGATAAGGTGCATACGAAGGCGAGGATTGAGAGGATATCGGGCGAGAGGATTCACAAGGCGCTCAAGGACGGGTATATCGTGGTCATCGCAGGCTTTCAGGGTGTGACCGAGGGAGAAACGGACGTCACTACCCTCGGCCGCGGCGGGTCCGATCTCTCGGCGGTTGCGGTTGCGGCGGCGGTCGGAGCAGACCTGTGCGAAATCTATACCGATGTAGACGGCGTGTATACGACCGACCCGAACATCGTCCCCGCAGCGAGAAAGCTGCGGAAGATTTCCTATGAGGAGATGCTCGAACTCGCGAGCCTCGGGGCGAAAGTGCTCCAGACGAGGTCGGTGGAGTTCGCGATGAAGTACAATGTGCCTGTAGTCGTCAGGTCGAGTTTCAACGACAATCCCGGGACACTCGTGGCGGAGGAGGATAAGGAGATGGAGAACGTTGTCGTATCAGGAGTTGCGTATGATAAAAACCAGACGAAGATCACTATCGTGGACCTCCCGGACAAGCCGGGGATTGCGGCGAAGCTCTTTGATACTATCGCGGGGGCGAATATCGTCGTAGATATGATCGTCCAGAACGTCAGCAGCGACGGAAAGTCCGCCGACATTTCGTTCACCGTGCCGAAGACCGACTCGCGGCGGGCGCTGGAGGTGACGGAGGCGGTGTCAAGAAATCTCGGCGCGAAGCGGGTCGACATGAGAGAGGACATCAGCAAGGTCTCGGTCGTGGGGGTCGGGATGAGGACCCACTCCGGGGTCGCCTCGCAGATGTTCCGGACGCTCGCCGAACACGGGATCAATATCATGATGATCAGCACGTCGGAGATCAAGGTGTCGTGCGTCATAGACCTGAAATTTACGGAGCTTGCGGTGAGGGTGCTGCACGACGCCTTCGGGCTTGCCGCTTCGGCCGGGACATAGAAAATCGATGCGAAGGATCGAGATATACGATACCACGCTGAGGGACGGCGCGCAGTCGGAGGATATTTCCTTTTCGGTGGAAGACAAGCTGCGGATCACCGAGAAGCTCGACGAACTCGGCGTACACTTTGTCGAGGGCGGGTATCCGGGGTCGAACCCGAGGGACGCGGAATACTTCAGGAAGGCGGTGAAGCTCAGACTCGGGAATGCGAGGGTGGTCGCCTTCGGCAGCACTCACAAGCCGAAGAAGAAGCCGGCGAACGACGAGACGATGAAGTCGCTGCTGGATGCCGGTACTTCTGTGGTCACGATATTCGGCAAGACATGGGACTTCCACGTGAAAGAGGCGCTCAGAGTGCCGCTCGAGGAAAACCTCGACATCATCCACGATTCGGTCGCATACCTGAAGAAGCATGTCGAGAAGGTCTTCTTCGACGCCGAGCATTTCTTTGACGGGTATATCAACAATCCCAAATACGCGGTGAAATGCCTTCGGGCCGCGCAGGACGCCGGCGCGGACTGCCTGGTCCTCTGCGATACGAACGGCGGTACGATCACCTCGACCGTCGAGGACGTCGTGAAAAAGATGATAAAGGACTTCTCTGCCCCGGTGGGGATCCATGCCCATAACGATGCGGAATGCGCGGTCGCCAACTCGGTTGTGAGCGTCGAGGCGGGGGCAAACCACGTGCAGGGCACTATCAACGGACTCGGCGAGCGGTGTGGCAACGCGAACCTCATCTCGATCATCCCGAACGTCCAGATTAAACTCGGCATCCGTTGTATAGAGCCGGAGCAGCTTGCGAAACTGAGGGACGTATCGAGGTACGTAAACGAGATCGCTAACCTGAGGCACTTCAAGCGGCAGCCCTATACCGGAGACAGCGCCTTTGCGCATAAGGGCGGGATGCATGTCAGCGCGATTCAGAAGAGGCCCGAGACGTACGAGCACATCAGGCCGGAGCTTGTCGGGAATTCCCAGCGGGTATTGATCTCCGATCTTGCCGGCAGGAGCAATATCCTGCGCAAGGCGGAGGAATTCGGCATCAGGCTGGCCAGCGATTCGGTGCTGATCCAGGACATCGTCACGAAGCTGAAGGATCTTGAAAACCAGGGCTTCCAGTTCGAGGGTGCCGAGGCCTCATTCGAACTGCTCATGAAGAAGTCTCTCGGCCTTCACAAAAAGTTCTTCGACCTGATGGGGTTCAGACTGATCGTCGAGAAGCGGAGGGAGGGGGAAGACCCGATCAGCGAGGCGACGATCATGGTGAAGGTCGGCGGTCACGTCGAGCATACCGCTTCGACCGGCCACGGCCCGGTGAACGCGCTCGACAACGCGCTGCGGAAGGCGCTCGACAAATTCTATCCCGAACTCAAGGACGTGAAGCTCCACGACTACAAGGTCAGGGTACTTACCGCGGGAAAGGGCACGAGCGCGAAGGTGCGCGTGCTCGTAGAGTCGGGAGATAAGGAAAACAGGTGGGGCACGGTCGGCGTTTCGGAGAATATCATCGAGGCCTCCTACCAGGCCCTTGTCGACAGTATCGAGTACAAGCTGCTCAAGGAAGAGAAGTAAGTAACTGCGGTTCAAGTAGTTTTCTTTTCTACAGGGGCTCGGGAGGGGATGACCGAAATGATGCAGCATGTCTCCGGGATATCCGGGCGAAGGATTGGCGACTTTCTCCTGTTCGGCGTTACGTCGGCAGAGCTGGCCCTCCTCTTTTTCCTGACGCCCACCTTCACGTTCGTAGATTGGATTTATGTCTTACAGCATTTACTGGTTCTCGGTATCGCCCTCACACGGCGGCCGCCTGAGGTATATGATCACTCACTCCCGGCCAGCGCGGCAGTCATCGTAGCGTATGCCTACCCTTACGCCCAGGTGGCGTATCTTCGATGGGTTCCCGGCGACACTGCATGGCCCGCAGGCGGGCTCCTCCTGGTGACTCTCGCGGCGTGTATTAGCCTCGCCAGCCTTCTCAGCCTGGGCAGACGGTTCGGGGTCTATCCGGCCTTGAGGGGTCTGGTGACGAGCGGCCCTTACGGGCTCGTGCGCCATCCGATGTATCTGGCCTATGTGATTGCGGACATCGGGTACAACTTGCAGGAATGGAATTTCGGCACTGCTCTGCTGGTTGTGGCGGGGTGGGCATCTCTTATTTACCGCATCCGGGCCGAGGAGCGGATACTCTCTCAAAATGCCGGATGGTCTACCTACGCCACATCGGTCAGCTACCGCCTCCTCCCGGGCATCTGGTAGGGGAAGTAAGGGTTCGTTCCCACTATGCGCAATCTCAATGTACAGGCATTGCTCAGCCTCGTCGTTCTTGCTGTCGTAATGGGCCTTCTGCTATTCATTCCCGCTGGGACCATCTACTACTGGCAGGCGTGGGTGTATCTGTTGATCTTTATGGGGGCATCCCTCCTCACCACGCGCTATCTCATGAAAAAGGACCCTGCGCTTCTCAATCGCCGCATGCGGGGCGGGCCAACCGCTGAAAAGCGAAGAGCACAGAAGCTCATTATGCTCTGTATGTCAATAGGCTTTATTGCCCTTCTTGTCGTCCCTGCGTTCGACCACCGTTTCCGGTGGTCTGCAATGCCGCTCTCCGGCGTTATAGTCGGGGACGCTCTCGTTGCGATAGGGTTCTATTTCATTTTCCTCGTCTACAAAGAGAACACGTTCACTTCAGCTACCATCGAAGTCGCGGAGGATCAGAGGGTCATTTCTACCGGGCCGTATGCCATTGTACGCCACCCGATGTACGCAAGCGCATTACTTTACCTGGTCGGGACGCCCCTTGCCCTGGGCTCGTTTTGGGGCCTCCTCCCGCTTGCGGCCATGATGCCATTCCTGATATGGCGGCTCTATGACGAGGAGAGCTTTCTAGCAAGGAATCTGTCCGGATATACGGAATACCAGAAGAAGGTCCGGCATCGCCTTATACCGTTTATTTGGTAGAAGGTCGGGTGTCCCGATGTTCCGACAAGTGACCACTGCAGAATACAGGGCGCCTGTTAGGAAGCTTTTCTGTCAACCCCTAAAAAAAATGTGGTTGATGTTATACTCGATAAAGATTGACGGCTATGCGATCTGAACTTACCGGACAATTCGATCAACTGTACCGCGACAACCAGGCAAAGGTATACAGGCTGGCTATGGCTCTCGCCGGCAATGTTCAGGACGCCGAAGATATTACGCAGGAGGCATTCCTGCGGGCCTTTAGTCCTTATCAGACCTTTCGCGAAGAGAGTTCCTTTTTTACAGGAGGCTTATCGAATGGAAGCAAAAGACGACATCACAATGGTTTCGCCGTGCGGAGGGTATTGCGGAGACTGCCCGGCCTACAAAGTCAAGGACGACCCATCCATGAAGGAGTTACTTACCAGGAAAGTTAAATGGAACGGCGTTCCGTGTCAAGGATGCAGGCCGCTCAAGGGCAAATGCCAGTTCGTTGAGGGCATGTGCGAAACCTATGCGTGCGCCGACAGGCACGGGGTCAATTTCTGCTTTGAGTGCCCGGAATTCCCATGCGCCAGGTTGAATCCCGCCGCAGACAAGGCCGGCGACCTGCCGCATAACATCAAACTGTTTGCCCTGTGCTATATAAAACAGCACGGTGTAGCCAAATGGAAGGAAAAGACAGCTGAAGTCAAGCAAAGATATTTCTTTGGTAAAATGGCTATTGGCAAAGGGCCGCAAATGGAATAACCCGTCTTCAGATGAGAAGGATAGCGATTATATATGGCAAGAACTGAGGAAGGCCTCCATATGCCGGACAAGAGGCTTGCTGCCGTTTGCGGGTTGTTTTGTCCTGCATGTACGATATTTATCGGGACGAGCGATGATCCCGAAAGGCTTAAGGTGATTGCTGAACGCGTTCAGAAACCCGTTGAAGAATTGCAATGCGACGGCTGCCGATCGGGGAAAAGATGCTTTTACTGCAGAGAGAGATGCAAAATGGGACAATGCGCTCATGAAAAAGGGGCGGATTTTTGCGTTGAATGTCGGGAATATCCCTGTGAAGATCTGAAAGTATTCCAGGCCGAGATGCCTCATAGAATAGAGTTGTGGAAGTCTCAGGAGCGCATCAAAGAGGTCGGATATGAAAAATGGTATGCCGAAATGCTGGATCATTATTCATGTCCCGAATGTCACACTTTGAATTCCGCCTATGACCTAAGGTGTCGGAATTGTGGAAGAGAGCCGAGTTGTGATTATGTCAGCCTGCACCAACCGGCAATTACACGGCATTTGGCAAAGCGGTGATAGGATAGTTCAATTCGCCTGTCGGACACGACTATGACGCCTAGGGTCACCTCTAATTCTCAGCTGACACGCTGCATGACGACACTCCCGTTTCCGTAATCGATAAACAACTTGTCGCCCTCGATCTTGAATTGGGCGTTCTCTACGTAGTCCGGAGTACTCAGGATGAGCGTTGACCCGACGATACGGTACCGCTCCGTGATTGTTTCGACCTTCCCGTCCATATTCGTCTTTGTCGTCACCGCAGCGCCGTCATGTCTGAAATGTGAAACGACGGACCTGTGGGGCTTCTGGGGCTTCGGCACGATGCTGATCACCTGCCAGGTCGTCCCGGCAAGAGGCCTCAACTCCTCTTCGGTTACCCGTCCACGTTCTTCTGCTTCCCTCTTGTCCTTTTCATTGCCGATGAGGTACCCGACGCCGGCGCCAACACCTGCCCCGAGCAAGGCCGTCGCTCCCCACGACCCGTGCATATTGGCAAGCCCACCTATGAGAGCGCCCGTTCCTGCGCCGATTGCTGCTCCTCTCTGGCCTTCCGTGGCACACCCGGCACCCAGCGATGCGGTAACCACCATTCCAAGGATGCAAATAATACTTACTAGCTTCTTGCCTCTCTTCATTGCTATCTCCTTCTGCATAGTTTGCGCAAACGCTTCTTCAGACACCAAATAGAAAAAAGCCTCTCTTGTTAAATTTTCCCACGTTATTCCGGAGGCGTCAACAATTTCGTGGGCAGATACACGGTTTCCCGGCGGCCGGTGGCGAAATATCCTCACGCGATTCTTATCAGCATCTCTCCTGTTGCCCGTCCGGTTCGTCCTGAACTTCAAACCCTTACAACCTGATATAATAGTGCATGGTACATCTGGAAAATAATGCCATAGTGAGCTTGTTTTAAAGGGAGTATAATGGAAAACCTCAATGTCCAGGATTTGCTGAGAATGATCGGGGCTGGGACCTGCTTATTTTATGTTGTTAGCGATAACGAGCGGTATACGGAAGGAATTGTGGCGCAGGCCGCTGCAGGCGTGAAAGGGGCGGGGATTCCCTATGTGTGGACCTGCACCGAAGGTTTCGTCCTGGAGGGAGCGTCGTCCAAGGAGACGGTAGAACCTCTGTCCGCGCTCGATTTCGCGATCGCACAACCCGGACCCGCCGTTTTTCTTTTCAAGGATCTGCACTTTTTTTGGGGAAATAACCCGTTTGTTATCAGAAAGCTGAAAGAATTTGCCGCGCAGGCCAAATCAAAGGTCCTGATTGTCATTGGTGAAGAGGAGGCTGTGCCGGAACCGTTGAGAGAGGACCTCGTCATTCTCTACCAGGGACTTCCTGCAATGGCAGACATCGAGGCGTACCTGGAGTCCCTGAAAGAACGTATTCCGCTACTGGCGCAGGCCTGTGCCGCTAATCCGGGGCTGCCGGGGGAGTTGGTAGTGGCGGCCCAGGGGCTTTATCTTGAGGACATCGGGCGCAGCATCGGCGCTTTCGATCAGTCTCAGCTCAGCAGCGGCAGCGAAATCGTTCGGGCGTTCTTCGAGGCCAAACAGCAGATCATCAGAAAAAGCGGCATCATGGAGTTCGTCGCCAATGATGCCGCTCTGGACCATCTGGGCGGGATAGAAAACCTCAAAAAATGGCTGGAGCGTCGTGAAACGGCATTCGGCCTTGATAATATTTCAACCGGTACAAAGATGCCGAAAGGGGTATTGATCATGGGGATATCCGGCTGCGGCAAATCACTGTTCGTCAAAGTGATCGCCACGCGGTGGCGCCTTCCCCTTATCCGTCTGGATATGGCGGTTGTGTATGGGGGGGCGTTCGGCTCCCCGGAGACCAGCCTGCGTAAGGCGTTCAGGACTGCAGAGGCGATTGCGCCCTGTGTCCTTTGGATAGATGAGATCGAGTCCGGCATTTCATCGCAGGGGTTCAAGGCTGAAGGAGGTTCTGCTTCACGGGTCCTCGGGTCTTTCCTGACGTGGATGCAGGAAAAAAATGCGCCTGTTTTTGTCGCTGCCACCGCTAATGCCATCGAGATGCTTCCCGCGGAAGTACTGCGCAAGGGACGCTTCGATGAGATATTTTATATGGGGCTGCCGGATGAGAAAGCTCGGGAAGAGATATTCCTCATTCATATGAAGAAGCAGAATGTCGATCCTTCTGGGATTGATATCTCGCTACTGTCGAGATTGGCCAAAAGTCTTTCCGGGGCTGAAATCGAGCAGGTGGTCAAATCAGCGGCTTTCGAGGCCCTTGCCGATAAGCGTCCCGTCGCCGAAGAGGATTTCTTGGCAGTTCTAAGAGTGACAGTGCCCCTTTCGGTGACCATGTCTGAACAGATAAAGAACATCGAGGCCTGGGCCTTTAAGCGCGCAGTGCCGGCCTCGGGGGAATTAAGGCGTTAGCAAAAATTTCCCTCAGGCGATTTTTATGAGTATCTTTCCGGCTGCCCGTCCGGTTTCGCTGTAGGCATGGGCGGCTGCTATGTCTTCAAGGTCGAATGTGCGGTCGATGAGCGGGACGAGTTTCTTCTCCTTCACGAGGAGCGCGAGCCTGCCCAGGTCTTCGCCGCCGGGACGGATGCTGATGAAGGCCGAACTTTTCCGGTAGCCGAAGAAGGAAAGGACGGGGAGCAGGAGAAAGCAGGCGATGTCGGCGGGCTTATTCGGCAGGGTGGTGATGTATCTGCCTTCCTCTGTCAGGTTTCGTCTCACCCGAAAGAACGTCAGCTTGCCTACGGCGTCAAAGATGATAGCGTATTTGTCCTGCATCTTCGTTAAATCTTGTTTGAGGCGGTCTATGACCCTGTCCGCCCCCAGTCCCTTTACGCTTTCGACGTGGCCCGTGCTGCAGACTGCCGTGACATTGCAGCCTGCGGCCTTTGCGATCTGTACGGCTAAGGAGCCGACCCCGCCCGAGGCGCCGTTGATAAGCACGGAATCGTAGTCCTCCATGGCCCCCTTGTAGTAAAGTGCCTGAAAAGCGGTCAGGCCGGCGAGCGGTATCGCCGCCGCCTCCCCGAAGTCGATATTCCAGGGGATGAGGGCAAGAAGGTTTTCGTCCGCACAGGCGAATTCAGCATAGGCGCCCCGGACCTTATAGGTGAGCATGCCGAAGACCCTGTCCCCTTTCTTGAACTTTGTGACAGCAGCGCCTGTCTCTTCGACCTCCCCGGCGATGTCGAAGCCGAGTTTCATAGGGAACTGCGAGCCGTAGATGAGTTTCAGGGAACCGTTTCTGATCCTCCAGTCGACCGGGTTTACGCTCGAATAGCGGATGCGCACGCGCACCTGGTTATCAGCCACGGCAGGCATTTCGACCTCCTCGACCTTCATAACGTCAGGTGGGCCGAATTTTCTTATCAAAACCGCCTTCATATCGAACGTGGTGCCGTATGGACAGCCGGACTGATCTACTACAGTGGCGCCTTCAGCAGCCGGACATCGTCGATCCAGACTTTCCCTGAGCCGTTGACGACGAGATTCAACTTCACGTAGTCGGGCATCTCGCCTTTTTTCAGAAAGAAGGGCGTCTCCTCGGTAGTCCAGTCTACGGTGCCGGTCAGAGGGTTCTGAAGGCCGCGCGAAAAGAACTCTCCTTTACCCGGGAAGTGGCACCACATCTCAAGAAAAGCCTGTCCGGTCAACCCTTCCGCCTTGACTCTGGCCTGATAGATAAGGCGTGCGTTGTCGACGTTCAGTCCGCTTACCTCAAAGAGACGGACCGTGGTCGGTTCAGCGGCGGTGATTCGAAGAGAGCCTTTCCCCTCGCTCGTGAATTGGTTGTCGATTTCTACTCCGGACCGTGTGATTAGACCCTCCATGCTGTCAAGGGGAAACCGCTGCAATTCTACCACCGATGGGGCTTGCTTTTGGGTACATCCGATAACAATAAACGCCGACAGAATCGCAAACACTGCAAATTTTCTCTGCGCCATAATTTTCCCTCTCCTCCTTTGCATAAAAAAATCTATCTTCCCTTCGGATCAGTCATCGTGCCCGCGGTCATGACCTTTGTGCCGCTCGTGTTCTTCATGTTTTTTCTTCATCTTGTGGCATTCGTGGCATTTCTTCGGATCGCTTGTGCCGAAGGCGGTCTTCCCGTTGTGACAGGCCCCGCAGAACTTCCCCTGGTTCAGAAGTTCCATCGTCATCTTCGCCGCGCCTTTTTTCATCTGAAAGATCGAAGGATGGCACGCGTCGCACTCGTACCCTTTTTCGGCGTGCTCTTTCCCCTCAAACTTCACCGTGCCCTGACCGCCGCCATCCCATGTCAGGACCTTACCGGAGGGCACTGCGAGGGCGCCTGAAGGCATAAGAGCGAAAATAACGAACGCAAAAACCGTTACAGCTGTCTTTTCCATCATACGACCTCCTTTTGACCTGTTAGTAAGAGCCACCTTCCTCGAATTCCGTCACTGCCGGGAAGAAAAACAAAGGTTGACAGATTATATATCTACTGTTTCCTTCTATGTCAATGAAAATGTGAGAGGGAAGGCATTGCCTGGTTACAGGTGATGGGTGAGACTATGACGACTCAATCCTTAATGACAACCCTTCATCGCGTAATGTATAATTTTTTGAAATGAAGAGGCTTGTCGTAAAGATCGGAAGCAATATCCTGGCCGACGAGAAGGAAGGGCTGAACACGAAGCGCATCGGCGCGATCGCCTCGGACATCGCCGAATTGAAGGGAGAAGGGTACGAGGTGGTGATCGTCTCTTCCGGCGCGGTGGCTGCGGGGATGAAAAAGCTCGGTCTGAAGCAGAGGCCGAAGGAAATCAAGCTCAAGCAGGCGGCTGCAGCGGTAGGACAGTCGAGCCTGATGTGGGCATATGAAAAGAACTTCGCGGAGTTCGGGACCAAAGTTGCGCAGGTCCTCTTGACTCAGGAGGATTTCTCGGACAGGAAGCGGTACATCAACTCCAAAAACACGCTCCTGACGCTGCTTTCCTACGGTGTCGTACCGATCGTAAACGAAAACGATACGGTTGCGACCGACGAGATACGCTTCGGGGACAACGACAACCTCGCCGCTCTTGTCGCAATACTGGTGGAGGCCGACAGGCTTGTTATCCTATCGGACGTCGAGGGCCTCTATACGGAAGATCCCAGATACAATCCGAAGGCGGAACTCGTTGCGTGTGTCGAAGAGATCTCTGACGACATCAAAAGGAGTGCCGGCGGCGCGGGAAGTGGGGTCGGAACCGGAGGCATGTATTCGAAGTTGCTCGCTGCGAAGAAGGCCATTGCCCACTGCATCCCGGTCAATATCATCAACGGCAGGAAAAAAGGTCTGATCATCGAGATACTGAACGACAGGCAGCACGGGACCTTCTTCAAGCCAGGACCCTGCAGACTTTCCCACAGGAAGGGCTGGATAGCCTACAGCAGCCGCACGAAAGGCAGCCTTGTCCTAGACGACGGCGCGGTGAAGGCACTGACCTCGATGGGCAGAAGCCTGCTTCCTTCCGGCATAGCCGGGGTCGAGGGCGATTTCGAACTCGGTGACGCGGTGAACTGCGTCGACGGAAAAGGACGTCGGATCGCAAAGGGCATCGTCAACTACTCGTCTTCCGATATCAGAAAGATCATGGGGAAAAAGACCTCCGAGATAGAAAAAGTGCTCGGATACAAGTATTCCGACGAGGCGATCCACCGGGACAACCTCGTGCTGCTATAGAAAACCTCAGTACAACCTTGCCCCGTTACCCCTTCCTTTAATACTCCCCGGCGTTTGTGGTATATTGTATAATTGCTTATTATTAATAGTTTTTATGGGATTTTGGTAGGGAGAAACACTTTCTCCCTGATGAAAAGGAAAAATGTCGAAACTTCATCTTATTCTCGCGTTTCATAACCATCAGCCGGTCGGCAACTTCGACCATGTCCTTGAGGACTGCTACCGGAAGTCTTACCTGCCTTTTCTTGAAACTCTCCTCGACCATCCGGCCCTGAAGATCGTCCTCCACTATTCCGGACACCTCCTGGCTTGGATGCAGGAACGCCACCCCGAGGCTATCGATATTATTCGGACGCTTGTCGAAAAAAGAAGGGTCGAAATCCTCTCCGGCGGACTCTATGAGCCTATCCTTCCTGTGCTTCCCGAAAAGGACAGGGTACTCCAGGTGAGCGAGATGTCGAAGCTCGTCAGGAAGAGCCTCGGGTATACGCCGAAGGGGATGTGGCTTGCCGAGAGGGTGTGGGAACCGCAGATGCCCCGGTTTGTCGCCAAGGCCGGCATGGCGTATGTCCCGATTGACGACTACCACTTCAAACTGACCGGGTTGGAAGATGACCAACTCCTGGGATATTATCTCACGGAGGATGAAGGTTCCGAGGTCTGCGTCTTCCCGGGGAGCGAGAAACTCAGGTACTATATACCGTACAGGACCGTCGACGATAACCTCTCATACTTCAGGGAGGTTGCGGACCGCGGCGGGAACCCTCTTCTCACGATGGCGGACGACGGCGAGAAATTCGGCGTCTGGCCGAAGACCTACAAACACTGCTACGAGGACCGTTGGCTGGACCGGTTCTTCACTGCCATCGAGAGGAATGCAGAATGGCTTGAGACTACCACATTCAGCGAGTACCGAGGGAAGTTCCGTGCACTCGGCAGGGTCTATCTCCCGACCGCTTCGTACCGCGAGATGGGCGAATGGGCGCTCCCTCCGGAGCAGGGTCTCGAGTATGAGCGCCTCCTCGAAGAGATGAAACGTGTTGCCGGGGAACGGTCCAAGCAGCTCCTGAGAGGCGGAATATGGCGTTCTTTCATGGTGAAGTATCCTGAGTCGAATCATATTCATAAGCGGATGTTCATGATAAGCAGGAAGGCCCATGCGGCCGCAAAGGGAAGCGGCAGGAAGGGGCGGGAGGTGCTCGCGGAACTCTGGAAGGGCCAGTGCAACGACGCTTACTGGCACGGCATCTTCGGCGGGTTGTATCTGCCCCACCTGAGGTCGTCCCTCTACCGCCACCTTCTCAGGGCCGAGGCGATGTCCTCCAATCTGCTCAAAAAGCGCATCTCGGTCGAGCGTGGAGATTTCGACTGTGACGGATATGACGACGTGGTCGTCAATACTAAGCATCTTGCTGTCGCCGCAACCGAAAAAGGGGGCGGGCTGACGGAACTCTCTTTGTACGAACAGGCCGTCAATATCCTCGACATCATCTCTCGCCGGCCGGAGGCATATCATTCGAAGATCGAAGGGGGAGAGCATGCCGACCCGGGAGAGACGGTGACGATCCACGACCAACTCGCGGTCAAGGAGTCCGGGATAACAGACCATCTAGTGTTCGATGCCTACCGGCGGGCGTCTCTGCTCGACCGCTTCTTTTCCCAAGAGACCCGTATGGAGGACGTGGCGGGGGCCGTGGCCCGCGAACTCGGTGATTTTATGGAGGGATCTTACCGGCTGGACTCTTCACAGAAAGGCGAGGGCTTCAGCCTCTCTTTTTCGAAAGAGGGACTTGTGCGGCAGAACAGGGTCGGCATAGAGAAGACCCTCAGGCTGACCGGCCCGAAAGAGTTGCGCGTCGATTATCTTTTGTCGGGCAAGTTCTCCGGACTGTTCGGTGTGGAAATGAACATATCGCTCCTTGGTTCGCCCCATACGCTCATCAAGAGGGGAGGAAGGACCTTGACTATCCGGAGTTCCGCGGTGCATGAGAATGTCAAGGAATTCAGTATACGGGACAAACATCTCGGCCTCGTGATACACTTTAAGTTTGACGAAGGCGTCTGTCTCTGGCATTACCCTGTCGAAACGGTTTCACTTTCAGAGCAGGGCGTTGAGAGGCTCTATCAGGGGACGTCTTTTCTCTTTATACGAAATATGGAATTGCAGGGGAGGAAAAAAATGTGGTTTACGATTAATTTCGGAGGAGAAGGAAGATGAGGCGCGCAATTCTTGTCCTTACAGTCTTTTTTCTTCTGTCGTCGGTCGCCCTCGGCGCGGACGATCCTCTAACGAATCTTAAAGACTTCACAATGGCTTATTTCAAACCGCAGTCCGGCACGGTGCTGCGCGTCGAGGGCGACAAAGTCATCCTGTCGCTCGGAGAGAAGGAGGGGGTACAGCCCGGCATGAGGCTGAGGGTCCTGAGAGAAGGCGCTCCGTTTGTCCATCCGGTCACCAAGGAAGTGATCGGCACACTTGAGGCCACGGTCGGAAAGATAGAGGTGAAGGAGGTGCTGCCCGACTCCTCGACCGGGGTCATGGTTGAGGGGACCGTGAAAGAGGGCGACCGGGTAAGGTTGTCGGAAACGAAGGTGAGGGTCTTTTTCTGCCAGGGGAAAAGCATCGACTGGTATCTGGCCGATGAATACTACCGGAAACTGAAAGCGACCGGAAGGATCGAGATGATCGACACTGCCATCGAGACCGATAATGAGGCGAAAATCCTCGAAGAGGCTAAAAAGGCCGGGGCCGAGGTCGCCTTGCTACTGACGGGCAAAGAGGCCGAGAAGTCCACGCTGGTGCGGGAGCGCCTCTATTGGGTTTCCGACGGATCGAAGTTTATCGATGCAGAAAGGAAGATCGATGCGTCGTACGAAAAGGAACTGAAATTCGGGGAAGAATATTTCACGCCGATGGCCGGTGAGGCGGTTACGATGTACGACCTGCCGTTCGGTGCGCGGTTTGTCGTCTCTGCGGATGTCGAGGGCAATGGACATCGGGAGGTCGTCATGAGCACCGGGAATATCCTCCGTGCATATTTGCCCGGCGCCGACCTTAAGTTCATGTGGGAAGTAAAAGGATCGTCCGGCGAAAACCATCTCTGGTTGGACGCCGTGGATATCAACCGGGACGGCAGGGACGAGATTGTCGTGACCGCGATGAAGAACAACGATGTCGTTTCTTATATTTACGGGTATGACGGTTCGACGATCAAGAAGATCTGGGAGGGGAAGTATTTTCTCCGGAGGATGGGCGACGGATTGATCGCCCAGGCTTCTGCCGGTCCCGATGGATACTCGGGTGACGTCTTTACCGTACAGTGGGACGGCGACCTGAAACTCGGAGAGAAAGTGAAGCTCCCCAAGGGGATAAATATATATGATTTTGTTGTGGTACCGGGCGAGGCGAAGGAGAACCTTGTCCTTGCCTATGACGACGCCGGGTTCCTGAATCTGTACGACGCGAAGGGCCTGCGGATCTGGAGGAGCGCGACGGGTAACGGTGGTTTTTTGACGACCTTCAAGAAGCAGGAGACCGGTGCCATCTATTCGGGGTCCGGCTCCTGGTCGGTGAAGGACAGGCTTGTCCAGAGAAACCGGGAGGTGCTCGCCATAAACAGGGTCCCGCTTGTAGAGATGGCGAAGGGCATCGGCTACAAGAAATCTCAGATAAAGGACTATTGGTGGAACGGTTTTTCGATGGAAGAGAGCTTGCTGGTTGACGACATCAGGGGCAGCATTCAGGACTATGCGCTTGCAGGCGACAAGGTGCTGGTCCTGACCAGCCCCTTTATGGGAGTCAAGTTCGACAAAATACTCAAGGGCGAAAACCCCCTCGGAGTAGTATTATATATCTACTCCATCACAGGGAGGTAAGGGGAATGAGAATTTCAGGGAGAATGCCGGCCCATGTGGGCATTATTATGGACGGCAATGGCAGATGGGCTCAGCTCAGGGGACTCCCGAGGATCGAGGGGCACAGGGTGGGGGCCGAAAGGGCGAAGGAAATCATCGAGTGCTCGGCCGAACTCGGCATCAAGTGCCTTACCCTCTATACCTTTTCGACGGAAAACTGGGGGCGTCCTTCGTCCGAGATCTCGACCTTGATGAAGCTGCTTGAGATGTACCTCAAGAAGGAACTGGCGGTGCTGATGAAGCAAGATGTGGTATTTCGGGTGATCGGCGAGATATGGCGGCTTCCCGACAATATCCGGGCCCTTGTCAGGGAGACCGAGCAGAAGACCGCCTCAAACAAGGGGATGACGCTCGTTACCGCGCTCAGTTACAGCGGCAGGAATGAGATCATCAGGGCGGTAAGGAAGGTGCTGGATGCTGGATTCAAGGCCGAAGAGGTGACGGAGGAGATGTTTTCCCGATATCTCGACACCAACGGGATTCCGAACCCGGACCTGATCATCAGAACGAGCGGGGAGCGCAGACTGAGCAATTTCCTGCTATGGCAGAGCGCATACACGGAGTTTTACTTCACGGACACGCTCTGGCCCGATTTCGACCGGGAGGAGTTGATGCTGGCCATACAGGATTATCAGGGGAGGGAGCGGCGCTTCGGGGCAATATCCGCGAAATCGAATGCATTATAAACGGCTGATCGTCGCGGCGATACTCGTGCCGCTTCTCTATCTCTATATCATGTTTCTCCCGGCCGAATACTTCCTTTTTCTTCTCGTCTTTGTGTCAACGATTGCGCTTATAGAATTCTACGCGATGTTCCGGATCGGGACGGTACTGAGATACGCCGGGGTGGCCTGCGGTGCGTCGCTTCTTGCAGTTTTTTTCACGGCACGACATCTTTTTGCGGACGTATTGCTGCTGAGCGCGCTCAGTTTGATGGGGCTCAGGCTCGTCATAAAAAGAGACCCCTCCTCATCATTGGCGGAAGTGTCGGCGGTCATTCTAGGTCTTCTCTATATCCCCGGCCTTCTCACGTTCCAACTCGACCTTGTGCGAAGCGGACCGGCATGGATCGTGATGCTTTACGTATCTGTCTGGGTTTCGGACAGTTTGGCCTATTACATAGGGAAAGGGTTCGGTAAGAGGAAACTCTATGTTGAGGTGAGTCCGAATAAGACCGTTGCCGGCGCAGTGGGGTCCCTGGCAGGCGGCGCGGTCGGGGCGGTCTTCATCAGGGCAGTTCTGCTCCGTCAGGTGTCCCTAACGCATTCGGTCCTCCTCGGCGTTACGGTAGGCGCCGCAAGTATCGTGGGCGACCTTGTGGAGTCTATGTTCAAGAGGGACGCAGGGGTAAAGGACTCCAGCAATATCCTGCCGGGCCACGGCGGAATACTGGACAAGCTCGACAGCGTGACCTTCGCCGGACCTGTTTTCTACTGGCTGAGCGTGGGGCTAGGGCTGATCAACTGACCCTTTGCTTTTGAGAAGACGCTTTGGCGGCACACCGCAGAAGAATATTTTAGTATAATTGAAGAGATGAAAAGAATCACGATCCTAGGCTCTACGGGCTCGATAGGGCGCAGCACACTCGATGTGGTCGAAAAGAGGAGGGAAGACTTTAAGGTTGTCGCCCTCACGGCCGGAAGAAACATCGATCTTTTTGAGCAGCAGATACGGTCGTTCGCTCCCGAAGTCGTAGCTGTAGCCGACGCGAAGACCGCCGATGCGCTGAGCAAACGGATCAACGGCCCCGAGATCCTCTCCGGCCCGGAAGGGATAAACTCGGTCGCCTCCCACCGCGATTCGGATTTTGTCCTGTCGTCGATCGTAGGGGCGGCCGGTCTCATGCCGACTATCTCGGCGATCCGCGCCGGCAAGGAGATCGGGCTTGCGAACAAGGAGTCCCTCGTGATGGCGGGCGAGATAGTGATGGCCGAGGCGAAGAGGCTCGGCGTGAGGATCATTCCTGTCGACAGCGAGCACAGCGCTGTCTTTCAGTGCATCGAGGGCCGCAAGAAGACGGGGATCAGAAGGATCATTCTTACCGCATCGGGAGGCCCTTTTTTCGACAGAAGAAAAGAGGAACTCAGCGACATTACGGCGGAAGATGCGCTGAGACATCCGAACTGGAGCATGGGCAGAAAGATCACGATCGATTCGGCAACACTGATGAACAAGGGACTCGAGGTGATCGAGGCGTGCAGGCTCTTCGATATGCCTGCGGAAAAGGTGAGCGTCCTGATCCATCCCCAGAGCATCGTGCATTCGCTGGTCGAATTTATCGACAGGAGTTGCATCGCGCAGCTCTCGGTGCCCGACATGCGGGGGCCGATATCCTATGCGCTCTCATATCCCGACAGGATCGATGACCCGATACCCGGACTCGAACTCGAGCGGGTAGGTACTCTTACCTTCCACCCGCCCGACCACGAAACCTTCCCCTGTCTTTCGTATGCGTATGAGGCGTTGAGCGAAGGCGGCACGATGCCCAGTGTGTTGAACGCGGCTAACGAAGTCGCGGTTCACGCGTTTCTGGACGGCAGGATAGGGTTCCACGACATACCTCGCGTAATCAGGGAAACGATGGACGGCCATGCGGTCAGGTCCGTCGCTAAACTGGAAGATGTGCTTGATGCGGACCGGCGGGCGAGAGAGGCCGCCGATAAAATTATAAAGGAGTCGGAAAAATGACAATGGTCTATGCGCTGGTCCTCCTTGGGATCCTTATTTTTGTCCATGAATTCGGTCACTTCCTCTTTGCAAAGATGCTCGGCGTGAAGGTGCTCAAATTTTCGCTCGGCTTCGGGCCTACGGTCGTCGGCAAGACTTATGGGGAGACCGAGTATGTGATTTCAGCGGTCCCGCTCGGCGGATACGTAAAGATGCTCGGCGAGGAGCCGGGTGAGGAGCTTCCGGAGACCGAGAAGAAAAGGGCCTTTAACTTCCAGCCGGTATGGAAGAGATTCACGATCGTCTTTGCCGGGCCTCTTTTCAATCTATTGTTTGCCGCGGTCGTCTTCTTTTTCATCTTTGCGAACGGTGTGCCGTATCTGCTGCCGGTGGTCGGGGACGTGACCGCCGACTCACCCGCATACAAGATAGGGCTGAAAAAGGGCGACCGGATAGAGGAGATCAACGGCAGTCCCATCAAGAGGTGGGACGACATGACGGCGATGATACATACCAGCGCGGGAAAACCGCTGAAGATGAAGATCGGGAGGGATTCGTCCACATTCGATATTGTCATTACACCGGAGAAGAAGGCGGTGAAAGATATTTTCGGACAAAGCACTGAGGTGGGATTGATCGGGATCGCGCCTATCGGCGAGACCGGCGTGCAGAGGATAAACGTGCCGAAATCCCTGGTGCTTGCGGTCGAAAGGACATGGGAGCTCTCGGCGCTGACGATCGTGTTCATCGTAAAATTGATCCAGCATATCATCCCTGCCGACACGATCGGCGGGCCGATCATGATATTCCAGATGGCCGGGAAACAGGCTTCGCAGGGAGCGATGAATTATTTCACCTTCATGGCCGTGATCAGCATAAACCTGGGTGTCCTGAATATCCTGCCGATACCTTTGCTTGACGGGGGGCACCTGATGTTCCTCGGGATCGAGTGTGTGAGAGGGAAACCGCTCAGCGAAAAAGTACTCGCGGTCGCCCAGCGCGTCGGGCTTGCCCTGCTGGTCACGCTTATGGTCTTCGCGCTCTACAACGATATCCTGCGGCTCATTACCGGTAAGATGCTCCCCTGATGAAGCATCTTTATAAGGTGAAGATTTACTATGAAGACACCGACTGCGGGGGTGTCGTGTACTATGCGAATTATCTCAGGTATTTTGAACGGGCTCGGACGGAACTGCTCGAGGCCGGAGGGATAAGTCTGAAAGGGCTTATGGAAGACGGAATGCTTTTTGTCGTTGCCGAGGCGTTTATTAAATATCTCTCGCCCGGGAGATACGGAGACGTGCTCGTCATCGAAACCTCTGTCGACAAGCTGGGACCTGCTTCGATCGTCTTCGGGCACAGTGTGGTGAGGGAGAGCACGGGCGAGCGTCTCGTCGACGGAACGGTGAAACTTGGCTGTGTCG
>Ga0316624_10000093_pt1 | contig 24357 bp, 20 predicted proteins | sample OWC_Aug_N3_C1_D5_FD_207657 | JGI IMG/M metagenome (GOLD analysis project Ga0316624, IMG submission 207657) | Wetland soil microbial communities from Old Woman Creek delta, Ohio, United States - OWC_Aug_N3_C1_D5_A | ecosystem: Environmental > Terrestrial > Soil > Wetlands | place: USA: Ohio... | reverse complement strand
ATCTCGGTGGTGACGGGCGCAAAACCCTTCTTCTTTAGCTCGGCCTCATACATCGCCTTGGAGGCCTCGGCCGCCTGCCTCTGCGCCGGCGTGAAGGGGTAGATGCCGGAGCGGTATTGGGTACCGACGTCGTTGCCCTGGCGCATGCCCTGCGTCGGGTCGTGGCTCTCCCAGAAGGTCTTGAGCAAGGTGTCGTAGGAGATCTTCTTGGGGTCATAGACCACCAGCACCACCTCGTTATGGCCGGTGCGGCCGGAGCAGACTTCTTCATAGGTGGGATTGGGCGTTAAGCCTCCGGCATAGCCGACGGCGGTGACATGGATGCCGTCGCCCAGCTCCCAGAACTTGCGCTCGGCGCCCCAGAAGCAGCCGAGGCCGAACAGCGCCTTCTCCAGGCCGTCCGGATAGGGTCCTTTGAGCGGGCGGTGATTGACGAAGTGCTCGGCGGCGGTGCGGATGGGGTGATCGCGGCCTGGCAGCGCCTCGCGCGCGCTGGGCATCGAAATCTTCTTGAAGCCGAACATCGCTCTGTCTCCTGCGATTGCTGGCAGGAATATAGGTATCGGCAAGTCTATCCGAAAATCACGTCTCGGACAGGCCCGTGCACGGCGCCTTCACGCGGGCGAGAGCATGGCGTACCCCGGACACGGCGCCCTCACGGCCGCGCGTAGCCGATCAGCGGTTTCTTCTTGCGGCCGAGCAGAATGAGGATGATGCCGAGCACGCCGAGCACGACCCAGCTCGGCGCCGCCAGGAAAGCGAGCATCACCGGGTCCCACAGGACGCCGTTGGCGTAGGGGACGATCAACGGCTTGAGATGCGCCAGGCTGGCGGCATTGAACAGGTCCCACAGCGTCCGCACGCTGGTGAGATAGAGGTTGTTGGCGGCAATCGACTTGGTGCCGTCATAGATCACCAGGACGAATGCGGCTGCCAGGCAAATCAGACCGAAAAAGCGGAATACGAAACGGATCATGGTCAAACAGTCTATTTAGGCGCCCACCGGGGGTTTCGTTACCGCGCGCGGCGTTTTGGTTCAACCGCCCGCCTTCCCTTGAGCAAACGCGGCCGCATCCGCTAGGGTCGCCCGTGCCGGGCCACCGCTCGCGCGTAGATGGAGTAGCAATGCCCGCAAAGCCCCCCGGACGCACCCGGCCGACCTTTACCGATCAGGAAGCCCTGCAGTTTCACAGTACCGGCCGGCCCGGCAAGCTCGAAGTGGTTGCCACCAAGCCGATGGCGACCCAGCGCGACCTCTCGCTTGCCTATTCGCCGGGGGTGGCGGTCCCCGTGCTCGCCATCGCCGAGGATCCGAGCCGGGCCTACGACTACACCGTCAAGGGCAATTTCGTCGCCGTCATCACTAACGGCACCGCCATCCTGGGGCTCGGCAACCGCGGCGCACTGGCGGCCAAGCCCGTGATGGAAGGCAAGGCGGTGCTGTTCAAGCGCTTCGCCGACATCGATTCCATCGATCTAGAAGTCTCCACCGAGGACCCCGACCAGTTTATCAATTGCGTGCGATATCTCGGCGCCGGCTGGGGCGGCATCAACCTGGAGGACATCAAGGCGCCGGAATGCTTCGTGATCGAGCAGCGCCTGCGCGAATTGATGGACATTCCGGTGTTCCATGACGACCAGCACGGCACCGCCATCATCGCCGCCGCCGGCCTGCTCAATGCGCTGCATCTCACCGGCCGCGAGATCGCCGACACCAAGCTCGTCTGCAACGGTGCGGGCGCCGCCGGCATTGCCTGTCTCGAACTGCTGCGGGCGATCGGCTTCAAGCCGGAGAACCTGATCCTCGCCGACACCAAGGGCGTGATCTACCAGGGCCGCACCGAGGGCATGAACCAGTGGAAGTCGGCTTACGCGATCAAGACCAACGCGCGCACGCTCGCGCAGGCCTTCGAGGGCGCCGACGTCGCCTTCGGGCTGTCGGTCAAGGGCGCCTTCACCCCGGCGATGGTCAAATCGATGGCCGACAAGCCGATCATCTTCGCCTTGGCCAATCCCGACCCGGAGATAACCGCCGAGGAAGTGGCGGCGGTGCGCGACGACGCCATCATGGCCACCGGCCGATCCGATTATCCCAACCAGATCAATAATATTCTCGGCTTCCCTTTCATTTTCCGCGGCGCGCTCGACGTGCGCGCATCCACGATCAACATGGAAATGAAGATCGCCGCCGCGCGCGCGCTGGCCGAACTGGCGCGCGAGGACGTGCCCGATGAGGTTGCCGCCCTTTACGGGGCGCGGCCGAAATTCGGACCCGACTACATCATCCCGGTGCCATTCGATCCGCGGCTGATCTCGGCGATCCCGCCGGCGGTGGCCAAGGCCGCCATGGACACCGGCGTTGCGCGCAGACCGATCGTCGACATGGACGCTTACCGCCAACAGTTGAACGCGCGGCGCGATCCGATCGCCGGTACGCTCGTACAGGTATTCGCGCGGTTGCGCCGCAGCCCCAAGCGCGTGGTGTTCGCCGAGGGCGAGGAGGAACAGGTGATCCGCGCCGCCGCGAGCTTCGCGGATCAGGGCCTGGGCACGCCGCTGCTGGTCGGCCGCGAGGACCGCGTGCAGGCGGCCGCGCGCGAGGCCGGCATCGAGCTCGAGGGCATCGAGATCGTCAACGCGCGCCTGTCGACACGCAATACGGTCTACACCAACCATCTCTATGAGCGCTTGCAGCGGCGCGGTTATCTGCTGCGCGACTGCCAGCGGCTGGTGAACACCGACCGCAACCATTTCGCCGCCTGCATGGTGGCGCTCGGCGACGCCGACGCCATGGTGACCGGCGTGACGCGCAATTTTTCGGTCGCGCTCGAGGACGTGCGGCGGGTGATCGACCCCAAGCCGGGCCATCGGGTGATCGGCGTCTCACTGGTGGTGGCGCGCGGGCGCACCGTCGTGGTGGCCGACACGGCGGTGACCGAGATGCCCGAGGCCGAGGAACTTGCCGACATCGCCGTCGAGGCGGCGGGCGTTGCGCGCCGGCTCGGCTACGAGCCGCGCGTCGGCATGCTCGCCTTTTCCACCTTCGGCCATCCGCCGGGCGAGCGCTCGGCGCGGGTGATCGAGGCGGTGCGCATCCTCGACCACCGGCGGGTCGATTTCGAATATGACGGCGACATGGCCGCCGACGTGGCGCTCAATACCGAGCTGATGGCGCCCTACCCGTTCTGCCGCCTGTCCGGGCCGGCCAATGTGCTGGTGATGCCGGCGTTCCATTCGGCCTCGATCTCGACCAAAATGCTGCAGGAACTGGGCGGCGCGACCGTGATCGGGCCCTTGCTGGTCGGGCTCGACCGGCCGGTGCAGATCGTGCAGCTCGGCGCCAAGGACGCGCAGCTCGTCAACATGGCGGCGCTGGCGGCGTATAATGTGAGCGGCTAGTTCGTCCGAGGAACCGCATGTCCAAGAACACTCTTTCCGGCGTCATCGCCGCCGTCGCCACGCCGGTCGAGGAGCGCGGCGCCCCGGACCTCAAGCGAGCGACCAAGCTCGCGCGCTTCCTGCTCGATAACGGCTGCGACGGGCTCAACGTGCTCGGCACCACCGGCGAGGCCACCTCGTTCTCGCGCGAGGAGCGCATGGCGGTGATGAGCGCCTACAAGGCCGATGGGCTGCCCTTGAACCGGCTGATGGTGGGCACCGGCGCCGCCGCCGTCGCCGATGCGGTCGCGCTCACCCGCCGCGCCGCCGAACTCGGCTTTGCCGGCGCGCTGGTGCTGCCGCCGTTCTACTACAAGGGCGTGCCCGACGACGGATTGGCTGCATACATAAGCGCACTAGTGCAGGCGGCCGAAATCCCGCTTTATCTCTATCACTTCCCGGCGATGTCCGGCCTGCCCTGGCATGTGGCGCTCATCAAGCGCTTGCGCGACGCCTTCCCCGGCCGCATCGTCGGCTTGAAGGATTCCTCCGGCGACATGGCGTTCGCGCGCGCGGCGGCCGCGGTCGCGCCCGATTTCGCCGTGTTCCCCTCGAACGAGGCGACGCTGCTCGAGGCGCGCGGCGGCGCCTTCGCCGGCTGCATCTCGGCCACCGTCAACTGCAACGCCGATCTGTGCGCGCGCGCGTGGGCGCAGGGTGACCAGGCCGCGCTCGAAGCTGCCGTCAATGTTCGCAAGCTGTTCGACGGCAAGGCGCTGGTCTCGGGCGTGAAGGCGCTGCTCGCGCATATCCACGGCGATCCGGCGCTCGCGCGCGTCAAGCCGCCGCTGGCCCCGCTGTCGGTGGCCGACCGCACCGCCGTGACCGCCGGATACGACACGGTGCGGGCCAAACGGGTGGCGTGAAATTCATTTTGCAGCGTCGATTACAGCGTTGACGCCCGCGCGGGGCCTCACTATAAGCCTCTGCCTTGGCGGCGGGCCTTCCCGTCGCCGCATTTTCTTGCAAAATCCGGGCGTTTCCGCCGGTCGTTTCTCCGCCGGCGCCCGACAAACGAGAGCTGCATGGCCAATACCAAATCCGCCCGCAAAGCCACGCGCGTGATCGCGCGCCGGACCGAAGTCAACAAGGGGCGCCGCTCGGCGCTGCGCGGCTCGGTCCGCAAAGTCGAGGAAGCGATCGCGGCGGGCGACCGCGCCGCGGCGGCGGCGGCGCTGAAAGCGGCGGAGCCGGTGATCATGCGTGCGGCGCAGCGCGGCATCGTGCACAAGAACAACGCCAGCCGCAAGGTTTCGCGGCTCGCACATAGAGTTGCCAAACTCGGTGAGTAAGTTTCGGCGTCGAACGCGTCGGCTGCGCCATCGCGCCGGCCGTTTGGCATCGAATTTGAATGAAATTCGAGTAGACAAGACGCGGCACGCGGCGCCTGCCACGGCGCGCTGTTATGCTACCGTCATACCCTCGTCAGAATCATATGCTCGTATCGCAACTGCTGCAAAACCCGTGCGACGATCGCGTTTCAGCGCCATAGCGCAAAGCTTTCGCCGCAAGGGCTACCTTGATTTTTCGCGCACGAATTTTTTCGCACCGAGAATGACTTAACATCAATGCGTGCATGAGGACTTGGAAATGCCCATGTGACAGGGATTTCCGACGTCACCGCCGTAAAATATATTTCATGCTGGCGCAGCTTTTTGCTGCGACATTTCGACTTGGAAATTCCGCGTGACTCTCAACATGTTGAGAAACGATTCTGACGCGGCGATACCGCCACAGCGCCGCATGTCCGAGCGCGCGCGCGCAGCCCGCCCGCGAAATTCATTGCCGCCGCATAACGCTTGTGTATTTTTAATCGCGCGTTCGGAATTCTCCGGGCGACATCAGGAAAAGGTCTCTCCACACGCTCATCGCGGATGAGAACGACTGTTGCTTGCCTGCCGTGCCACACGGCAGACGATCAAGAGGTGGACCGCTGGATGTCGGGGGTCAAAGCCGGTTTCAAAATTCGCGCGAGCGGCGTTGCAATTTCGCCGGAGGAAAGTTTGACCGACCGGCGAGCGTACGTGGAAGGACACAATGGGCAAAAGCCCGGACGAGGGGGGTCATTATGACAGCGCAGGGTGCAGTTCCGCTTGCCAAGCACGGTACGACCGGACCGGTCTCGTACTGTGCGAGCCTAGTTCCGGCTGCCCCCCGTCCCGTCTGCGGTACCTCCCGCTTTTCAGGCGCTGTCGTTTCCTCCCGTAACGCGTCCGCCACCGGAATTCGAGGTTCCGTTTCGCCGCCCGCCGCCTAAGACGCAACTTCCTCGTTTCCGATGTCGTGGCCGCCAAGGCGTATCGCGCCGCCGCGGATCAAGTGCCCGCCAACGACATCATCGACTGAGTGAGTTGCGTCCAGTTCCCGGCGCGTCGGCGACCATGTGTCGCCAGGCCGAGCAACCCGCGTCTGTTTCCACTTTCAATCGGAAAAGAGAAGAAAAAAATGTCCAACGCGGATCAGGAGAGCTGGTCTCGGGTCAAGGAGCGCCTGCGCGCAGAAGTCGGCGACGACGTCTATTCGAGCTGGTTTGCGCGCATGGATCTGGAAGCGATCGAGGACGGCACGGTGCGCCTGTCGGTGCCGACCCGGTTTCTCAAAAGCTGGATACAATCGCACTATGCCGAACGCGTGCTGGCCTGCTGGCAGGCGCAAGAGGCCAAGGTGGGCAGGATCGAATTGATCGTGCGCTCGGCGGTGCTGCGCTCGGCGGTGCCCAAGCCCAAGCCCGAGCTCGAGAGCACGGGCCCGGCCGGCGCCCGCTTCCCCGGCAGCAACGGCCAGGTCAACGGCCGGCTGCCGGCGGGCGATGCCGGCGTGCACGAGGCGCTCGGCGGCTCGCCGCTCGATGCCCGCCTCACCTTCGAAAGTTTCGTGGTCGGACGCTCCAATACGCTGGCGCAAGCCGCCGCCAAGCAGGTGGCCGCCGCCAAGCGCTCCGACCCGGTGATGTTCAACCCGCTCTACATCCATGCCGGCGTCGGCCTGGGCAAGACGCATCTGTTGCAGGCGATCACCTGGGCGGGCAACGCGGTGGGCGAGCGCAAAGTGCTCTATCTCACCGCCGAGAAGTTCATGTACGGCTTCGTCTCGGCGCTGCGCACCCAGACCGCGCTCGCCTTCAAGGAGGCGCTGCGCGGCATCGGCGTGCTGGTGATCGACGATCTGCAGTTCCTGCAGGGCAAGTCGACGCAGGCCGAGTTCTGTCACACGCTGAACGCGCTGATCGACGCCGGCCGCCAGGTGGTGATCGCCTCCGACCGGCCGCCCTCGGAGCTGGAAAGCCTGGACGACCGCGTGCGCTCGCGGCTGGCCGGCGGACTGGTGGTGGAAATGGGCCCGCTCGGCGAGGAGCTGCGCTTCGAAATCCTCAAGGCGCGGGTGATGGCGGCGCGCGGTCACCACCCGACCTTCGACGTCCCGCTGCCGGTGCTCGGCTATATCGCCAAGACCGTCACCCATAACGGCCGCGACCTGGAAGGCGCGCTCAACCGGCTGCTCGCCCACAACAAGCTCACCGGCCACGCGGTGACGCTGGAAATGGCCGAGCGCGAGGTGCGCGACCTGATCCGCCCGCAGGAGCCCAAACGGGTCAAGATCGAGGACATCCAGCGGGTGGTGGCGCGGCAGTACAATGTCAGCCGCTCGGACCTGCTGTCCTCGCGCCGCACCGCCAATGTGGTGCGGCCGCGCCAGGTGGCGATGTATCTGGCCAAAACCCTCACGTTGCGCTCGCTGCCGGAGATCGGCCGACGCTTTGGCGGCCGCGACCACACCACGGTGCTGCACGCCGTGCGCAAGATCGAGGGCCTGGTCGGCGCCGACATGGCGCTGGCCGAGGAGATCGAGATCCTCAAAAGGCAGTTGCAGGAGTAGCTACGCTTCGCGGCGTGCGCTCTTCACCTCTCCCCGCGTGCGGGGAGAGGTCGACTTCCGAGCGCAGCGAGGAAGCCGGGTGAGGGGGCGTTGCAGGGGCCTGAGCCTATCGAAACGCCCCCTCACCCGGCTCGCCGCTAGCGCGGCTCGCCACCTTCTCCCCGCAAGCGGGGAGAGGCCCCCCTGTGGACGCCCTGGGGATATGAGCGGGGACTAAAAACGCGCCCTTGCGCATTTGCCCCGGTCTTGTCACCTTTGCCCCCCGGCCTCGCATTCCGCGAGCGACCGGCTTGGCGACGCCCGGTTTCCGGGCCTTTTTGGCGCCGAAGCGGGTCTCCCCATGAAGGTTACTGTCGAGCGTGCAGAGCTTTTGAAGTCGCTGGGCCACGTCCACCGCGTGGTCGAGCGGCGCAACACCATTCCGATCCTCGCCAATGTGCTGATCAAGGCCGACAAGGGCGCGCTCAGCCTGAAGGCCACCGATCTCGATCTCGAAGTCACCGATACGGTCGCGGCCGAAGTCGCGCCCGGCGGCGCCACCACCGTGCCGGCGCACATGCTCTACGACATCGTGCGCAAGCTGCCCGAGGGGGCACAGATCGTGCTCGAAGGCTCCGGCGACCGCGCCGTACTGTCGATCCGCGCCGGCCGCTCCCGCTTCACACTGCAGACGCTGCCCGAGAGCGACTTCCCCGACCTCGCCGCCGGCACGATGACCCATTCCTTCAAGCTGCCGGCCGCCGACCTCAAGCGGCTGATCGACAAGACCCAGTTCGCGATCTCGACCGAAGAGACGCGCTACTACTTGAACGGCATCTACCTGCACAGCGCCGGCAGCGGCCAGGCCGCCACCTTGCGCGCGGTGGCGACCGACGGGCACCGCCTTGCCCAGTGCGAGTTGCCGCTGCCCGCGGGCGCCGCCGGCATGCCGGGCATCATCGTGCCGCGCAAGACGGTGGGCGAGGTGCAGCGCCTGGTCGAGACCGGCGAAGGCGAGGTCGCAATCGAACTGTCGGCCGGCAAGATCCGCTTGACCATCGGCAATGTGGTGCTGACCTCCAAGTTGATCGACGGCACCTTCCCCGACTACGCGCGGGTGATCCCGGTCAACAACGAAAAGCTGTTGACCGTCGACAAGAAGGATTTCGAGGCCGCGGTCGACCGCGTCTCCACCGTATCGAGCGAGCGCGGCCGCGCGGTCAAGCTCTCGATCACCGGCGGCCGCCTGGTGCTGTCGGTGACCAACCCGGACAGCGGCAGCGCCACGGAAGAGATCGAGGTCGAGTACGACGCCGACCCGATCGATATCGGCTTCAACTCGCGCTATCTGCTCGACATCGCCGCGCAAATCGAGGGCGAGGTGGCGCAGCTCAAGCTCGCCGATCCCGGCTCGCCCACGCTGATCCAGGACAAGGACGCCAAGGGCGCGCTCTACGTGCTGATGCCGATGCGGGTGTGATCAGCCTGTCATGGCTGGGCTTGTCCCGGCCATCCACGCCTTGCTACTGCGAAACGCCGTAAGACGTGGATGCCCGGCACAAGGCCGGGCATGACGGAAGTCATGACCGCCGCCTTCCTGCGCCGCCTCAGCCTGACGAACTTCCGCAGCTATCACGCCGCGCAGGTGGAGCTCGCCGGCGCCGGGCCGGTGGTGCTCACGGGCGCCAACGGCGCCGGCAAAACCAACCTGATCGAGGCGATCTCGCTGCTGGCGCCCGGCAGGGGCCTGCGCCGCGCCACGTTCGAGGAACTCGCCTTTTCCGAAGGCGACGGCTCCTGGGCGGTGGCGGCCGAGATCGAAGGCATGCTCGGCCTCGCCACGCTCGGCACTGGCATCGACCCGCCGACCGGCGAAGCGGCTGCGTCCACGCGCCAATGCCGCGTGGACCGCGAAGCCGTCTCCTCGGCCGCCGCCTTCGCCGATCACCTGCGCGTGGTGTGGCTCACCCCCGCCATGGACCGGCTGTTCAACGGGCCGGCTTCCGAGCGCCGCCGCTTCCTCGATCGCCTCGTGCTGGCGGTCGATGCCGGGCATTCCGGCCGCGTCGCCGCGCTCGAGCGCTCCTTGCGCTCGCGCAACCGGCTGCTGGAGGACGGCCACAGCGATGCGCATTGGCTCGACGCGGTCGAGCACGAAACCGCCGAGGTCGCGGTGGCGGTGGCGGCGGCGCGCGCCGAAACGGTTGCGCGTCTTGCCGCCGCACTGCAGTCCGCGCGCGCGGCCGCGCCGGAATTCCCCCGTGCCGAGGTGGCGCTCGAGGGCTGGATGGAGCAGCTCCTGGCCGCGCACAGCGCAACCGAGATCGAGGACCGCTACCGCGCGCTGCTGAAAGAGAACCGCGCGCGCGACGCCGCCGCCGGCCGCACGCTCGAGGGTCCGCATCTGTCCGATCTCAAGGTCACGCACGCTGACAAGGGGGTCGCCGCGGCCGACGCTTCGACCGGCGAGCAGAAGGCCCTGCTGATCCGCCTGGTGCTCGCGCATGCCGGGTTGATCAAGTCGATGACCGGCTTCGCACCCGTGCTGCTGCTCGACGAAGTCATCGCCCATCTGGATCCGGCGCGGCGCGCGGCGCTTTACGACGCGCTCGCCGGCCTCGGCGCGCAGGTGTGGATGACCGGCGCCGATCCGGCCGCTTTCGGGGACATTGTCGGGCGCGCGCAGCTATTCGAGGTGCGCGATGGAACCGTCAATGCGCGGAACTAACTGCGCAGAGTCATGCACGAAAAGTTCCCCGCTCTGCCGGCTGCATCACAAAAACGCTAGTACCCAGGAACCATCGCAGCGCCGATGTCTTACTCCAAGGGAGATGGCATGAGGATCTGCTATGGCGACGCCGTCGGACAGACTGAAGGAGGATATGCAGCGCGTGCTGCATAATCTGCACGCCGAACTCGACCGCGTCGAATTGCTGGCGGCCGCGCTCGGCGCCTTCAGCGCGCCGGTACCCGACTATGAACCAACATTCCACCACCGCGAGCGCGGGCACGCACTCGATCGCCACGAGCTGCGGGGGCCGCGTGGCCGCTGACCCGCCGCCTTCGATTTTTGCACAACTTAAATCCTTACAATTTTAGCAATCGGCGCAACGGAAGTCCGACAACTCGTTGGTACAAATCGCAAAATTCCGTTGACGGGACTTCGCTGCATGAGTTCAGGCAGGCCGGCCGCGATCGCCGCCGCAGGCAAGGGAACGCAGCCGCGGCCTGGCGAGCACGACCTCGCCGACGCGCTGGCGGTGCTCGGCACCCATGGCCGCGACAGGCTGTTGGAAGCGGTGGCGATCACCGCGCGCGACCTGCTGAACTCTTCGGACCTCAACGTTTCGCTGCCGAAAGTGGCCGAGCGGATCGGCGCCGCAACCGGCGTCGACCGCGTGCACATTTTCCTGGTCGAGGCGGCGAGCGGCCGCGGGAACATCCTCCAGCATTTCGTCTGGATCCTGCCCGGCCTGCCGACGCCGCCGGAATTCCAGCACGCCAGCGAATCGCTGGCGAACGTTGGACTGAAGGCATGGGTTGCGCGGCTCGCGCGCGGCGAGACGATCACCGGCCGCGTGCGCGAATTCGATCCCGAGAAGCGCGCGTTCTTCGAGCTCGGCGGCGTGAAGTCGGTCCTGGTCGTGCCAGTGTTCGCGGAAGGCCAGTGGCTGGGACTGATCGGCTTCGACGACTGCCGCAGCGAACGCGATTGGTCGCCGGCGGAGATCCATACGCTCAAGACCGTGGCCGAGCTGGTCGGCGCCGCGGTCGCGCGCGCCTCGCATCTCAAGACCTTGGACGACGCCAGGCGCATCGTCGAGAGCAGCCCGACCATCCTTTACCGGCTGAGCCCCGACCCGCCGTTCGATCTCACTTATGTGTCCGAGAATGTGACCCGCTACGGCTATGCCGCCGACGACTTGCTGGCCAACCCGAAGCGCTGGCTCGAGCTGGTCGCGGCCGATGATCTTCCCACCATGATGTACAACATCAACCTACTGAGCACGGGCAAGACCGACCGCACCCGGATCGATTTCCGCCTGAAAAAGGCGGACGGCTCGATCGTCTGGTTCGACAGCGAAGGCTGCGCGCTGCGCGATCCGACCGGCAAGCTGACCGGGATCGAAGGCATCCTCACCGACGTGACCGATCGCAAGAACTCGGAAAGCAAGCTATCCTTCTCGCACATCCTGCTGACAACGGCGATCGAGAGCTCGCCGGACGCCATCCTCATCGTCGACGCAAGCGGCCGCATCATCACGTACAATCGGCATTTCGTCGAACTTTGGCACATTCCGCTCGAGCTCGTGCAGGCCGGGGTCGACGAGCCGGTGCTGATGACGGTGGCGTCGCGGATGAAAAACCAAGCCGAATTCCTGGCGCGCGTGCGCTATCTCTACGATCACCCCGAACTGGAAAGTCACGAGGAGCTCGAAGCGGCCGACGGACGCATCGTCGACCGCCACTCCGGATCGCTCTACGACGCGCGGCGAAACTACCTCGGGCGCATCTGGTTCTTCCGCGACATCACCGAGAAAAAACGTGCGGCGGAAAAAATCGCCGCCATGGCGCGCACCGACTCGCTCACGGAGCTTGCCAACCGCGCCGCCTTCCTCGATCGGCTCGGCCTGGAATTCGCGCGCGCGCGGCGGAGCGGCACGCAGTTTGCCGTGCTCTATCTCGACCTCGATCGTTTCAAGGATATCAATGACACGCTCGGCCATCCGGTCGGCGACCAGTTGCTGCGCGCGGTCGGCGAGCGGCTGAAGGACTGCCTGCGCGAGACCGACATGGTGGCGCGCTTCGGCGGCGATGAATTCGCCGTGCTGCAGGTCGACATCCCCGACACCGCGGCCAGCGAAGCGCTGGCGAGCAAGATCGGCGCAGTCGTCGCCCGGCCCTATACGATCGGCAGCAACCAGGTAACCACCACCGTCAGCATCGGCGTGGTGCCGTACAGCAGCGGCATCGCCGGCACCGACGCCATGATGATGAAGGCCGATCTTGCGCTCTACCGCGCCAAGAACGAAGGCCGCAACCAGTTTCGCTTCCACGTCGCCGAGCTCGACGATGAGACGCGCGAACGCATGATGATCGCCGACGAATTGCGCCACGCGATCGAGCGCAACGAGCTCGAGCTTTTCTATCAGCCGCAGGTCGATGTGAAATCCGGATCGATCGTCGGCTTGGAAGCGCTGATCCGGTGGAACCACCCGAAGCGCGGCCTGCTGCTACCGAGCACATTCATTCCGATCGCCGAAACGAGCGGCAGCATCGTCGCAATCGGAGAATGGGTGTTCGCGCAGGTCTGCCGGCAAATCGGCGAATGGAGCGGCCAGCGCATTGCGCCGCCGGTCGTTGCCATCAACGTTTCCGGCGCGCAGTTCAAGCTCGCGCACACGCTCGACGCGATGATCGCCAAATGCCTCGCGCAGTTCAAAGTTGCGCCCAGCCAGATCGAACTGGAACTGACCGAAACCGTTTTGATGGAAACGACCCAGAAATACCGCGACGCGCTCGGTCGCCTGCGGCGGCTCGGCGTGGGGCTCGCCATCGACGATTTCGGCACCGGCTATTCCTCGCTCGACTACCTGCGCTCGTTCCGCGTCAGCCGGCTGAAGATCGACCGCCGATTCATCGAACACGTGACTACAAATCCCGACGACGCAACCATCGTGCGCGCCGCCATCGGGCTCGCGCACGCCCTCAGCATCATGGTGGTGGCCGAGGGCGTGGAAACGGCCGAGCAGCGCGATTTCCTGATCGCGGCCGGCTGCAAGCTGGCGCAGGGCTTCTATTTCGGCCGGCCCATGCCGGCCAAAGCGGCGGGCGAACTGCTGCGCCGCCATCGCCAGCTCGCGGCGGTCTAGGGACGGCACTACAGCTCGCCGAGCAACTCCCGCCGCTGCCGCTCGGAGGCGTCGGAATAGCGGCGCAAGGTGTGCGCCTCGCTGAGCAGCCCGATCACCTGGCGGCGCTCGGCGGTATCGACCACGGCCAGCGCCTCGGCCTCGAAGCGGTCGAAGGCTGAGATCGCCTCCTGCGCGGTCAATTGCGGCAGCAGCACGTGTTCGGTCTGGTGCAAAATATCGCGCAGCGACTGGGCAGCGCCAAGCTCGCTGGAATGGGCTTCCGCCACCAGCACCATGCCGGCGTAGCGGCCGTCCTCGTCGACCGCCACCACCTGGCTGGTCGAGCCGAGCGGAAAGGCCTCGCGGAACGCCGCGATCGGCATCTCCACCGGGGTGGTGCGCACGTCGGCGCGCATCATCTGCCCGACCGTCAAATCGCGGATCCAACCGACGTCGGCGGCGCTGCGGATGGTCTCGCCGCGCAGATGGAAGCGCCAGGTGGCGAAGGAATAGCCGAAGAACTCGCGCGTCACCTGCATCGAGACGATGGCGGCGATCAGCACCGCGGTGGTCAGCCAGAGGTCGCCGGTCGACTCCAGCGCGATGAAGCTCATGGTCAGCGGGCCGCCGATCACCGACACCGAGACGGCGCACAGGCCGATGATCGCGTAGGCGTCGGCATCGATCTGGTACCCGGGCAACACGGCGGAAAGCCCGACCGCGAATAATTGCCCGCCGAGCGCGCCGAGCAGCAGCGAGGCGAAGAACAGGCCGCCGCGGAAGCCGGCGCCGAGCGAGAGCATGGAGGCGACCGACTTCAAGACGAAGATCATGGCAAGCGTGCCGACCGACAGCTTGAGCAAACCGGTCAGATGCAGGGCGCCGTGGCCCGATGACATCACCTGCGGCGAGATCATCGCAAGCAGTCCGACAGCCGCGCCGGCCAGCGCGGGACGCAGCGCCGGCCTCACCTTCAACCGCACGAACAGCCGCTCGCAGGCGGCGACGCCGCGCATCAGCAGGATGCCGTACGTGCCGGCCAGCACGCCGAAGCCGGCCGCGATCACCACGTCATGCACCGCGACGCTCGACACCGTGCCGGTCTGGATGCCGAGCTCGGTGGGCGTCAGCGCCTGCGCGGTCAGGTAGCCGACCAGCGAGGCGATGCCGACCGGCGCCAGCGAGTTGATCGAATAGCTGCCGATGATCAGCTCGAAGCCGTAGAAAGCGCCGCCGAGCGGCGCGCCGAAGGCGCCGGCGATGGCGGCGGCCGCGCCGGCGCCGACCAGGATGCGCATGTCGCCGCGGCGCAGGCGGAAGGCCTGGCCGATCTTGGAGGCGATGCCGCTGGCGAGCTGAGTATAGCCGGCCTCCAGGCCGACCGAGGCGCCGACGCCGCTCGACCACACGGTCTGCGCCGCCACGATCAGGCTGCCGCGCATGGACATGCGTCCGCCATGCAGCGCATTGGCCTCGATCGGGTCGACCTCGGTGCCGCGCCGGCGGGTGATGTAGGCGCTCACCAGGCCGAACAGCAGGCCGCCGAGGCAGGGCGTCACGAAGGCATAGATCGGATTGAGCGAGACCCGCCCGGACAGGCGCTCGCCGGGATCGAGCCCGAAGAAAACCGAATGCATGATGCCGACGATCTGGCCCATGCCGGCGACCACCAGGCCGCCCATCAGGCCCACCACGACCGCCAGCAGGATGATGCTCGATTCGCGCGCGCGCACGATGGCGCGCAGGCGATGCGGAACTTCGAATGTCAGGCGCGGCCGGGCTTCGTTTTTGGGATTGAACCAACGCATCGGAAGAAAATTCGCGAACAAGCGAGAACGGGGCCTTGCTTAGAAGACAATGCGCGGCCGCGCACAAGAGCCAAAGCACTTGCGCCCACTAAAAGGCCCTTCCATGACGCCGCGGAAGGGCGCAATCGGCGGTACGCGCGAGGTGCCGATTTGGGCGCGCGAGGGGGTCAAAAAAGGGTCAATTTTCGGGCCCGCGCGTGCTTGAAAAATTCTTTTGAATCAACATATTAACAGCGATGACTTTGCCCTGTACGACACGCATTTTTCGTGTCAGACAAACACTCATATCCGACTCATTTTCCAGCCCGTTTTGAGGATGCCGTCGATGGCTGAACCGGCCCGCAATATCCCGTCCAATGCCGAATACGGCGCCGAGCAGATCAAGGTTCTCAAGGGCCTCGACGCGGTGCGCAAGCGGCCGGGCATGTATATCGGCGACACCGACGACGGCTCCGGCCTGCACCACATGGTCTACGAGGTGGTCGACAACGCCATCGACGAGGCGCTCGCCGGCTTTGCCACGCAGGTCGAGGTGACGCTCAACCCGGACGGCTCCTGCACCGTGGTCGACAACGGGCGCGGCATTCCGACCGACATCCACAAGGGTGAAGGCATTTCGGCGGCCGAGGTCATCATGACCCAGCTGCACGCCGGCGGAAAATTCGACCAGAACGCCTACAAGGTGTCGGGCGGCTTGCACGGCGTCGGCGTCTCGGTGGTCAACGCGCTGTCGAGCTGGCTCAAGCTCACCATCTGGCGCGACGGCAAAGAGCACTTCATGGAATTCCGCGATGGCGTCGCGGTGGCGCCGTTGAAGATGGTAGGCGACGCGCAGGGCAAGCGCGGCACGCAAGTGAGCTTCCTGCCTTCGACCAAGACCTTCACCATGGTGGAGTGGGATTTCGCCACCCTCGAGCACCGGCTGCGCGAGCTGGCGTTTCTCAATTCCGGCGTCACCATCGCGCTGTCCGACAAGCGCCATGCGGTGGAAAAGCGCGAGGAGATGAAATACGAGGGCGGCGTCGAGGCCTTCGTGAAATATCTCGACCGCAACAAGACGCCGCTCATCCCCAGCCCGGTCATGATCAAGGGCGAGCGCGAGGGCATCACGGTCGAATGCGCGCTGTGGTGGAACGACGGCTACCACGAGAGCGTGCTCTGCTTCACCAACAACATCCCGCAGCGCGACGGCGGCACGCATCTGGCCGGCTTCCGCGGCGCGCTCACGCGGCAGATCACGCAATATGCCGAGACGCTCGGCACCTCGAAGAAAGAGAAAGTGGCGCTCACGGGCGACGACTGCCGCGAGGGCTTGACCGCGGTTTTGTCCTGCAAGGTGCCCGACCCGAAATTCTCCTCGCAGACCAAGGACAAGTTGGTGTCGTCCGAGGTGCGGCCGGTGGTCGAGAACGTAATCAACCAGGCCATGCAGGACTGGTTCGAGATTCACCCGCAGGAAGCCAAGGTTATCGTCGGCAAGGTGGTGGAGGCAGCCGCCGCGCGCGAGGCCGCGCGCAAGGCGCGCGAACTGACGCGCCGCAAAGGCGCGCTCGACATCTCCTCGCTGCCGGGCAAGCTCGCCGACTGCCAGGAGCGCGATCCGGCCAAATCCGAGCTGTTCATCGTCGAGGGCGATTCGGCCGGCGGCTCCGCCAAACAGGGCCGCAACCGCGAATTCCAGGCGGTGCTGCCGCTGCGCGGCAAGATCCTCAACGTCGAGCGCGCGCGTTTCGACAAGATGCTGGGCAGCCAGGAAATCGGCACGCTGATCACCGCGCTCGGCACCGGCATCGGGCGCGACGAGTTCAACGCCGACAAGCTGCGCTATCACAAGATCATCATCATGACCGATGCCGACGTGGACGGCGCCCATATCCGCACGCTGCTGCTCACCTTCTTCTATAGGCAGATGCCGGAGCTGATCGAGCGCGGCAATCTCTACATCGCGCAGCCGCCGCTCTACAAAGTGGCGCGCGGCAAGTCCGAGCAGTACCTCAAGGACGAGCGCGCGCTCGAGGATTATCTGATCACCATGGGGCTCGAGGACGCGGTGCTCCGCCTTGCCTCGGGCGAAGAGCGCGCCGGTCCCGACCTGCGCAAGCTGGTCGAGGACTCGCGCCAAATCCGCAACATCCTGCAGGGCCTGCACAGCCGCTATAACCGCAAGGTGATCGAGCAGGCCGCCATCGCCGGCGTGCTCAACCAGAACGTCACGCAGGATGCCAAGACCGGCTCGGCCGCCGCCGGCTACATCGCCAAGCGGCTCGATGCGCTGGAAGAAGAAACCGAGCGCGGCTGGCAGGGCTCGTTCGACGACAAGGGCTTCCATTTCGAGCGCACGGTGCGCGGCGTCAAGGAAGTCGCCGTGATCGATCAGGCGCTGCTCGGCTCGGCCGACGCGCGCAAGCTCGACGAGTTCGCAGCCAGCCTGCAGCAGGTCTATCCGCGCCCGACGCCGCCCGCCATGCTGCGGCGCAAGGACGAGACCATCGCGATTCATGGCCCGGTCGGCCTGTTCGAGGCGGTGATCGCCGCCGGCCGCAAGGGCGTGTCGCTGCAGCGCTACAAGGGCCTGGGCGAGATGAACCCCGAGCAGCTGTGGGAGACCACGCTCGACATCGACGCGCGCTCGCTGCTGCAGGTCAGGATCAAGGAAGTCGACGAGGCCAATGTGCTGTTCGACGAGCTGATGGGCGATGCGGTCGAGCCGCGTCGGCTATTCATCCAGAACAACGCGCTGGCGGCGAGCGTGGATGTGTAACGTCGAGAATCGCGAAACTCCGTCCACGCTCAGTAGCAGATCGTCCTGCGGCCCCAGACCCAGCCGCCGCGCCAGTCGCGCAGCGGCGTCTCGTGCCAATAGCAGCCGACGCGGCCGTAATCGCCGTAGCGCGAATAATAGTCGAATTCGGTAAAGCGCACGCGGCGGTGCGGCTCGACGAATTGCGCGTAGGCCGGCGGGCGCGGGTAGTCGACGAAGTAATCGGGAATATATTGGCCGGCGCGCACATAGAACACGTCGCGCTGGTGGCGGACCACCTTTTGATAGCAGCAGCTGCTGCTGTACCAGACATAATTGGGGCGATAGCCACCATACCCGCCGTACCCGTGGTAGATGCCGTAGCCGCCGGCCTGCGCGGGAGCGGCGGACAAGCCGAGAGCGAACAGGCACGAGCAAACGGCCGCGAACAAAGCTCTACGCATGACAGGTCTCCCGCGATTGACGCACGGATGCAGATCGAGCGAACGATCACCAATCTGGATTTTCGCGGAAGGTTCCGGCGGCCGCTCAAATCGCGGCTGGCTGGTTTACGGATTGCAAATCGGCAAACCGTTTGCGGAATTTGATACCGGCACGGCGCAAATCCGCGGCGCGGTCCTGCCGCCGACCTAAAAGCAAAGCGGCCCGCGCGCGCGGCGCGGACCGCCAGATTCATGCGCGAAGGGCGTGTCAGAAGCAGCCGGCGCGCCTGCTCCACACCCAGCCGCCGCGGCCGTCGGCGAGCGGTACACGCCCGCAACCGTCGTAGCTCGCATAGCCGACCGAGTCGTAGCCGAGATTGTAGTGGTTATACGACCGGTAGCCGTAGTCGCCGTAATAGTGGTGGTAGTACGGGTGCCCATAATAGCCTGAGCGGTAATACGGCCGGCCGTAATAGCTGTCGCCGTAGTAGCGATGGCCGTAATTGCCGCCGCCGTAATAGTCGTAGCGATGCGTCGGCTCGTACCACGCAGTGTGACGCACAACTCTGCGATAGCAGCAATTCGATGTATACCAAGTGTTGCCGTTGTGGTGATGGTGATAGTAGCCGTCGCCATCGTAGCGGTGACGGTAGTAGCCATCGCCGTAGTAACGATGCCCATAGTAGCCGGCGTCGTGGTAGCGATGGTGGTAGTTGCCGTCGCTGTAGTAGCTGTCGCCGTTATAGTAGTCGCCAGCTTTGGCGGGATTGGCGAGGAAGCCGAGAGAAGCGAGCACGAACGCACTCAGCAACGCGAACGCGATACGACGCATGACGGGTACTCCCTTGACTAAATTCACACGGCAGAAGCAGCAGGCGTTAACCATAATTCTAGCAAAAACTTCCCTTTTTGTCCGCGAAATCTCGCCAAGGCCGCCCAAAACAGGATAATCCGCGGGGTAGCGGCGGAATAGTTAACGAGCGCCGGCGGCAAGTCATTTGGCGAATTTCGGCCGCGCCGGGCCCACCCACCCGGCGCGTTCCCGATCAAGCGAAGCTTAATCCAAATAATAGTCGGGGAACTTCTTGCGCAGCACTGGCGGCCCCGTCGGACTAGTCTGATGGCCGGGGGCCTAGACGCAATTAGGCTTCAAAGTTCTTCTTGGCTGCGACCTACGACATCAGCCTACTGCCGATCGCCAGGCCGATGATCAGGGCGCCGAGGAACAGCACCAGGAAGATGCCGAACAGCCATTGCGCGACGGTGGTGGCGGCATGGGCCACGTCGGTGAAGCCGAAAATGCCGGCGACGATGGCGATGATGAGGAAGATGAAGGCCCATTTCAGCATCGTCGGCTCCTCGGCGCGAATGCGTTCCCCGTCAATGAAAGAGCGGGCCGGCTAGTTCCACGGCGCCGGACCCGGCGCCGGCGCGCGCGTGCGCGGGTCGCGCGGGCCCCAGCGGCCGGCATCGACGCGGGAAAGAAAATCGCCGACCACCGCGTTGAACAGGTCGGCCTCCTCCAGGTTCACCACGTGGCCGGTCTTCGGCAGCATGACCAGGCCGGAGGCCGCCAGCACGTCCTTGAGAAACATACTGGGCTCGATGCAGCGCTCGTCCTCGTCGCCGACCACGATCAGCGCCGGGGTGGCGAGCTTGCGGAACTTGTCGGCGAAATCGTAGAGCGAGGGGCGCGCGCCTTGGAAGCCGCGCGAGGTATTGGCCGAGCCGAGCGAGTCATGCTCGGCCAGCCGGCTCGAGAATTCGGCGAAGCCGCGCGGGTCCTTGAGCATGAACGGCAGGCGCGCGGGCCCCAAGCCGTAGGTCTCCGCCACGCGCGCGGAGCCTTCGTGCTCGAACAGATCGCCCAATTCGCGCGAGTGCTTGTGGAAGTCGAGCGTGTACCAGCGCTCGGAGCCGGAGCCGGTACCGGCCAGCACCATCGAGCGCACGCGGTTTGCATGATGGAGCGCTACCTGCAGCGAGGTGTAGCCGCCCATCGACAGGCCGACGAAATGCGCAGCTGGGATTTTGAGATGATCGAGCACCGCGACCGCGTCGCGCATGACATGCATATAGCTGTAGGCATCCTTGTCGGCCGGCACGTCGGAGGGCGTGTAGCCGCGCGCCGAATAGGTGATGCAGCGGTAGCGCCTGGCGAATTCGCGCATTTGCGGCTCCCAGCCGCGGTGGTCGGAGGCGAATTCGTGCACGAACAAGATGGGCGTGCCCTGTCCCGTTTCTTCGTAATAAAGGCGCACTTGGTCGGGCGCGGTGGCATATGGCATCGTCGTTCCCCTATGGTTTTCCTTGGATCTGCATCGCGATGCGGACCAGGTCGGCGATGTTGCGCGCGCCGATGCGCTCCATCACCCAAGCGCGGTGATTTTCCACCGTCTTCGGGCTGATCTTGAGTCGCGACCCTATTTCCTTATTCGACAATCCTGCCACGGCGAGATCCATCACCTGGCGCTGCCGGGCCGAGAGCGAATTGAGGCGAGATCGCAATTTTTCCAGCTCGGTGCCGTCGTTTGCAGGCTGCCGTTTGTTTTCGATGGCATCGCGAATGCTCGCAAGCAGGCGGGCCTCGTCGAACGGCTTCTCGATGAAATCGAAAGCGCCGACCTTGATCGCCGCGACCGCCATATCGACATCGCCATGCCCGGTGATCAAGACCACCGGCGCGGCCAGGCCCTCGCTCTTAAGGCGGTGAACCAAATCGAGACCTGACATGCCCGGCATGCGAACGTCCGAAACGACGCAATCAAAGCGATCGCCGCGCGCGATCGCGGCGAGAAAGTCTTTGGCGGACGCAAAGCACGACGCTTCAATGCTCTGACGCGCGAAATAAAGGCGCAGCGAGTCGAGCACGGGCTCATCGTCGTCGATTACCGCAATGTGAATTGGCGCCGTCATCGCTCGTCCGTCTTTGCGATAGGCAGCGTAAAGCGAATAGCGGCGCCGTGCGAGCTGTCGTCAAGCCATAGCTGTCCGCCATGCGCCTCGACAATCGAGCGGCACAGCGCCAGCCCGATGCCCAGACCTTCGGCTTTGTGCGATGACAGCGGCAGGAACGCGCTTTCAAGGAATTGCGGCGGGAAACCCGGCCCGCTGTCGACGACCCGCACTTCGATGAAATCGGCGTCGACGGGCTTCGCGTCGATCAGCACCGAACCGTGCGGGCTTCCGCTTTCGCCGATCGCCTCGATCGCGTTGCGCACCAGGTTGATCAGAACCTGCTCGATCTGCAGGAGGTCGACCATGACCTGCGGAAGGCCGGCCGCGAGGGTGGTCTGCACCGTGACATGCGCCCGGTCGAGATCCGGCTGACACAGCTCGATCATTTCTTGCACGATCCGCTCGAACCGGTAGGGCGCGCGGCTGCTGCGGTCAAGCCGGACGAGCGCACGCAGGTGGCGCACGACTTCGGCGGCGCGCTCGACCTGCGCCACCGCCTTCTTCGCGGTCTCCGCCACCACCCGCACATCGGTATTGCCCGATGTCATCGCGTCGTCGACCAGCCGCGTATAGGTGCCGGCGGCCATCAAGGGTTGATTGAGCTCGTGCGCCACGGCGGCCGCGAGCTCGCCCATGCTGCCGAGCCGCGAGAGCCGGGAGAGCGATTCCTGCTGCAGGCGCAACTGCGCTTCGGTGCGCCGCCGCTCGGTGACCAGGGCGCCGGCGACCAGACCGGTCGCGGCCAGCACGAGCATCAGCGCCTGGAAGGCCGTCACGTCGAATGTCCCCGCCGGCGAGAGTTGGATGCCGAGGATCAGGCCGAGTTGCGTGACCAGAATGCCGACGCTGACGCCTTCCAGCCCGGTGCGCACCGCAAGCCAGACGATCGGCAAGAACAGAACATAGAACAGTTGGAATTGCCGCTCCTGCGCCAAGCCGAACACCAGCGCCAAGGCGAGACCGATCGCGACAAATTGCAGCGCGGTCTCCATCGTCAGCGGCAGCATCCGCCGGCGCGTCAAGGCAAACAGCGCGAATGGCGCAACCACCGTTATGCCGATCACATCGCCGACCCAATAGTGCAGCGTTGCCGCCCAGAAATCCTCCATCGGCAACTGATGGCCGGCGACCGTCAAGCCCACGTAACCTGAAGCGACAACGGCGGCGCCGACTACGGCTACCGCCATCAGCAGAATGAGATCGCGCATCGAGGTGAGCGTGGGATCGAATCTGAAATTCGGCCGCAACAAGATTGCCAGCGCGATTGAATAGCCGCCGCCGAGCAATGCGGCAGACAGGACCTCGATCGTCCAGGGCATCGTGAATTGTTGATTGAGAAAATCGGCGACCAGCGGGCTCACCAGCAGAAACGGAATCATCCGCTGGCCGAACAGCAAGACGAGGGCGAAGCTAAATCCGGTGCCCGGATTCCACGGCGTGATGCCGAGGTGGGCGTAGGGTCCGATGAAACTGATCCAATCGAGCACTGCATAGGCGGCGAGATAGACGCCGCCGACGATTAACTTGTTCACGTCGAAAACGCGCGGGAAAGCCATCGCTCGCAGCCGGTCCGGATGAATTCTGCTGGTCATCTATTTTAAATCGTCCTCGCGACGGCCACCCCGGATATTAGTCCCTGGGTGAAAATACCCAAGGGTATCGCCCCGGGTATTTATCCTGAATTGCCGAGCGCTTCGACACTCCTAATCTGCCCGCACGATGGAATATCTCTCGCGCAAATACCGATTGTTCGTTCCGGCGCAGCGATCGAATGCGCGCGGATCGCACGCGGGCGTTTCGCTCGGCTGTGTGCTTTCCAACTGGGCGGCGCTCGTGGCGCTGTGGGCGCTGCCTTATCTCACGCTGCTCGACCATCTCCGGCCGGACGCGGCGCGCTCGGAAGTCCTGCAATGGTCGCTGGTCGTCGTCGGCGCGCTCGGCGTCGGCAGGCTTCTCTACGTGGCGTGGAGACAAACGCTCGATCCCGCATGGCGCGCCAGGCACGGGCTTGCGCCGCGCGAGCGGCCCGGGGCGCCCGGATACTGAACACGTCGCCCGCACTAAAGTACGCAGGGATTGCGAATGATCGATTTTTTGAACGGCATCGGCGTAAGCACGCAGCCCCAGTTCTGGATATCGGTCCTTCAAATCATCTGGATCAACGTGTTGCTTTCGGGCGACAACGCAATCGTGATCGCGCTCGCCTGCCGGACGCTGCCGCAGAGACAGCGTCTGGCCGGAACGGTGCTGGGCACGGGCGTCGCGCTGGCTTTGCGATTGGTCTTCGCCGGTCTCATCTCGACATTGATGTTGCTTCCCTATGTCAAAATCGCCGGCGGGCTTGCGCTGCTATGGGTCGCGGTGAAACTGCTGATGCCGAGCGAAGGGGCCGACGACGGCACGCCGGCCTCCGACAATCTATGGCGGGCCGTGAAGCTGATCGCCATCGCGGACGTGGTCATGAGCCTCGACAACGTCATCGCCGTCGCGGCGGCGGCCGATGGAAGCCTGGCGCTGCTCGTGTTCGGCCTGGGAATCAGCATTCCCGCGATCGTGGCCGGCGCGAACATTATCATGGCCATGCTGAACTACTTCCCGCTCGTCATCTGGGGCGGGGTGGCGTTGCTGGGATGGATCGCCGGTGACGTCATTGCCAGCGATCCGGCCGTCGCCGAATACGCGGCGTCGTTTGGCCCGGCGATGCCCGCCAAGATCAAGCTGGTCTGTTCGATCCTCGGAATGGCCGGAACTGTGGGCACCTGCCTCATCGGCCGGGCGCGCCCGGGTGCGGCGCGGCTCGATGCCTAGTCCGCTGCCCGCCACAGGAAAGCGGCCGGCAAAGCCGGCCGCCTAGGGAATTCCAGAATTTGGCGTCAGCTCGGCTGGCGCGCGGCCCAGCCGGCATCGATGCGCCGGCGCCAGGCGGTCTGCCTCAAACCCAGCAGACGGTGCGCGGCGGTCTTGGCCTCGGCGCGGCTCGCGGCCGCGCAGGTGCGGTATTCGAGGTCGGAGACGCGCGAGACCAGCGGCTGCTTGCGGAACAGACGCGAGAACGTGCTGGTCATGCCGCCATTGAGCTTCAGCTCGGACAGCGCCTGCGCAACATTGCCGGCGGGCCCGAACGCGATCACACGGCCGGTCAAGGTGTGGCGAACCTCATAGACGCCCGGCCCGATCGGCGCTTCGACATTGTCGCCGCTTTCCGCGTCGGGAAAGCGTTTCCAGCTACTCCAGGTTTGCACCATGCAAACACCCCTTCA
>Ga0316624_10000092_pt1 | contig 24468 bp, 20 predicted proteins | sample OWC_Aug_N3_C1_D5_FD_207657 | JGI IMG/M metagenome (GOLD analysis project Ga0316624, IMG submission 207657) | Wetland soil microbial communities from Old Woman Creek delta, Ohio, United States - OWC_Aug_N3_C1_D5_A | ecosystem: Environmental > Terrestrial > Soil > Wetlands | place: USA: Ohio... | reverse complement strand
CGATGCGGCGGTAGGTGCCGGCCTCCATCAGGCGCAGCAGTTTGACCTGCAGCGACAGCGGGATGTCGCCCACTTCGTCCAGAAACAGCGTGCCGCCGCTGACGGCCTCCACCAATCCGATCTTGCGTCCGGCAGCGCCGGTGAACGCGCCCTTCTCGTAGCCGAACATTTCGCTTTCGAACAATGTCTCGGTCAGCCCGGAACATTCCACCGCCACGAAAGGTGCCGATGCGCGCGGACTCATATCGTGTATGGCATGCGCTACCAGCTCTTTACCGGTGCCGGATTCGCCGAGCAGCAGCACGGAGCTTTCCTTTGCGGCAACACGCTTGGCGAGTTCCAGCATGCGGGTGAAGGGGCGCGACAATCCGACCATCGTTCGCTCGCTGCTTTCATGGTCGCGGCTCAGGAAGTGCGTGGTTTCCATGAAATAGCTGGTGTTTCCGGCCTCATCCTTGATCGGCACCATCTCCACTTCCACGTGTTCCTTTCCGGCCGAGGTGTGATGCACGTGCAGCACGCGCCTGGGTTCGCCGCTTTCCATCGATTCCCGCAACGGGCAGTGCTCGCCAGCCTGGTCGCAGGGTTTGTCGTAGTGGTGCGAGAGTTCGTAGCAGAAGCTGCCGACGATCTTGCGGTCGGGGCCGAACTCGCGTTGATAGGCCGTATTGGCGGCGACAATGCGGTATTGGGCGTCGAGCAGGATCTTGGGTTGCGGAAGGCTGTCCAGCAGGCGGAGCGTCTCTGCCGGAATTTCGGGCTGGCTGGGATTGCTGTCAATTAAGGCGGTCATGGCAGTCATAATATGTCAGCAATGGCAGTTTGAGCAACAGTAATTGCCCGCGGGCATTTCAGTTGGTGAAGACTATGTGAATGATACATATAAGAATTTAATAATATTGTAATGGTTGGCACGGTGCTTGCTGTATTACTGGCGTAGCCCGGCCGGTAGCACGGTTGGCTGCTAACCTCCCTGATTGGACGCTCCCGTCCGTCAGCCTCAACCTGTGGCGCTGTGCGTCACAGGTTTTTTTTTTGCCCATTGGGTGAGAGCACCCAAGTTTTCTTGGCTGGCTGCAAATCAATGGAATCAACGTTTAAGGAGCGGGAAATGGCATTGTTTATCACTGAAGAATGTATCAACTGCGATGTGTGTGAACCGGAATGTCCGAACGAAGCGTTGTCGCAGGGTGACGAGATCTACGTCATCGATGCCGCCAAGTGCACGGAATGTGTGGGCCATTATGATGAGCCGCAGTGCGTGGCGGTGTGTCCGGTCGATTGCATCAAACAGGATCCCGCGCACATTGAAAGCCGGAAACAGCTGGAAACCAAGTATGAGCAACTGATGGCCGCGAAGGCATAACTTCCTGCACGCCAACGAATGTTGTCCACCTGAAAGCCGCAGAATTTCCGAGTCATCAAAAGCAAGGGAAACAATCGTGAAGATCGCCGTAACCAGCCAGAATTTTAAAAGCGTTACCGGGCATGCCGGGAAGAGTCGACGCTTCATTATTTACGACATCGGCACGCCTTGCGATCCTCCGGAAGTGGTGTGGCTAGACCTGCCAATGGAAATGTCCTTCCATGAATTTCTGGGCGGACGTCACCCGTTGGACGATATGGACGTAATTCTTACTGCGAGTGCTGGTCAGGGGTTCATTTCGCAGCTGGCGCAACGCGGTGTTCAGGTGATTACCTGCGGTGAAAGCGACCCGCGCAAGGCGGTGCGCGATTACCTCGCAGGTGCGGTCAAGGCGGCCAATCCGCATGCCCACCTGGAGCAGGAGCGCCATGAGTATGCACTGAGCAGCGGCTGTTGTGGACGCTAGTAAAGGGAAGTAGCTGAAGCCCGCCGCAGCATGGCCAGTGCCGGCAATCGGCAGGCAGACTTACCTACCAGCCCCGTTCCCAATCTGGCTTGGTATGCGCGATGGCATCGAACTGGCCGGGTGTGTCATTGCTGACACGCGTTCTTCATGCGCAATTCGTGATTCGTAGCCCGACCAGCCAAGCAGCACCAACGCAAACGCCAGCAGCGCCTGCACCTGCACGCCCGGCGAGTAATGGCGCGCCAGCCAAGGCCGCGCCATGAAGGCGAGCAGCGTCACTGCCACCAGTTTGCTGGTGAACGGGCCTGCGCTTGCAAGCTCGACATGGTCGCTCCAAGCGAACAGGGACGGCACCGCCAGCGCCAGCAGGATGAACGCGAAAGCGATTCTGCGCGTGCGTGTGGTTTGGTTGATGAGTCGGATGTCGCTGCGGTCATGCATGATGCCGATTTCCTAGTAGCCCGGATAGAGCGCAGCGCAATCCGCCGCCATCTCCGAAATCCCCGGATTTCATTGCATTTCATCCGGGCTACGCTTGCTGATTAAATGCCAATCAATCGAGTTTCATCGATCATACGTCGCGGGTGCCTCCATCGATTCCGCGCCAACTTAGTGAGCCTCAAAATATTCACAGACAGCCTTAACATGAAAGAGGTAAAAGTAAATCGCGGCGGACGTCAAAGTATTACTCACAACGGCATCATACGCGGTAAGCTGGGAAGGCAAAGCCGCCCAACAAATATATGGTGCGAGCGGCGAGAAAACTAGCAGCCAACGACTAGTTCTTTTACGTGCCGCAAGACCCAAAAAACCAAAAAAGACAAGTGCCATAGATGCGGCCATTGCGGCACTTAGACCGTAGGTCCAAAGCTCGGGATTACCAATTCTGCGTCCATTGAACTCTACTTCAAAGTTGGGTAGTAAAAGAAGAAATGGGAATATCGGTGTCGCAAACATTATTCCATAGCAGGAAGTACGCATCAGAAGCGGCATATCCTTGATATTTTCTATATAAATTTTCATGCGCTTGGTAATCAGCATAATGTGGCCGCCCAGCAGTTATTGGACTGACGCACCGGTCAGTATTATTAACAATAATGAAGTATGCATATTTTTGACAACCAACTGATTCATCCGTGACCTCACAAGATACGGAGGTCGAAAACAGCCTCTTTTTGATCATCCGATAACGATGTCAGCTTTTGATCAGCGCCAGCGACAGCGCCGGCCAGTAAGTGATGATCAGCACAGCCACCAGCAGGATCGCAACGAACGGGATCACCGCACGGAAAATCTCCAGCATCGGCCGGTCGAAGCGATAGATGGCGATGAACAGGTTCATGCCCATCGGTGGCATCAGGTAGGCGATTTCCATGTTGGCGAGGAAGATGATGCCGAGGTGCACCGGATGGATGCCGTAGCCCACCGCGATGGGCAGGATCAGCGGCACCATGATCACCAGCGCGGAGAAGATATCCAGCATCATGCCGAGGAAGAGCAGGAACACATTCAGCAGCAGCAGGAAGCTGTATTCATTGTCCACATGGGTGCGGATGAAGCTGAACAGCTTGCTTGGGATTTCGGCATCGAGCAGGTAGTTGGTGGAGGCCAGCGACATGCCCAGCACGATCAGGATTGCGCCGACCAGCACCATGGACTCGCGCATGATCTTGGGCAGGTTGGTGAAGGTGATCTCGCGGTGGATGAGCACCTCGACGATGAACACATAGATCGCCGTTACCGCGGCGGCCTCGGACACGGCGAAGTAGCCGCTGTAGATGCCGCCGAGCACGATGAAGGGCAACGGCAATTCCCAGCCCGCTTCACGCAGGGCAGCCAGCGCTTCGTGCCAGCTGAACGGTTCATGTGCCGCTTTCGGGCCGCGCTGTTGCCACAAGCCATACAGCGACAGCAGGAACACGATCAGCAAGCCGGGCAGGATGCCCGCCAGGAACAGGTCGCTGATCGACACCGGCGCGCCGATGTTGAGCTGCTGCGCCACCACGCCATAAAGGATGAGCGGCAGCGAGGGCGCGAACAGCAGGCCGATGCTGCCAGAGGTGGTGACCAGCCCCAGGCTGTAGCGTTCCGGATAGCCCGCTTGCTTGAGCGCCGGATACAGCATTCCGCCCAGCGCCACGATGGTCACGCCGGAGGCGCCAGTGAAGGCGGTGAACATCGCGCAGATGACCAGCGCCACTGCCGCCAGCCCGCCGGGCATCCAGCCGAAGAAGACATTGGTGATGCGCACCAGACGTTTCGGCGCGTTCGATTCGGCCAGCAGGTAACCGGCGAAGGTGAACAGCGGGATGGCGAGCAATACCGGCATCTCGGCCAGGCGGTAGATTTCGATGATGACGACTGTCAGGTCCACATCGTCGCGCGCGAAATTCACCATCACGCTGGCGCCGATGACCGCGAACAGCGGCGCGCCAAGCAGCACCATGGCGATGAGCGCGATGCCGATCAAAATCATGGTCATTCTGCTGCCTCGCGACCGAGTGCTTGCAGCACATGGTGCCTGAGGCGCAAGCCATAACGCAAGGCGATCAGCGTGAAACCCAGCGGCAGGATGAGTTCAGCGACCCACACCGGCAGCGAGCCGAAGGCCATTTCGCCGGACTCGCGCGCGCTCTGCATGAAGCGCAGCGACTGCCATGCCAGCAGCAGGCACACGATCAGCGTGAACAGGTCGGTCAATGCCACCACGCCGGATTTGAAGCGGCCGGGCAGCCAGCGTGCGATGGCGTCCACGTGGATATGCTTGCCTTCACGGCTGGCGGCGACGGCGCCCAGGAAGGCCACCCACAGCACCAGCAGGCGCAGCATCTGGTCGGCGCCGTGGATGCTGATGTCGAAGAAATTGCGCAGCAGGATCTGCGCGGCGGCCAGCGACACCATCAGCGCCAGCATCGCAATGAGCAGCGCGTTCTCCGTCCAGGTGACGACTTTGATCAGCCGGGCAAGGGCCGGTGGCAGGTTGCTTGTCGGCATGCTTTAACGGGAGGGATGGCTGCGGCGATAGGCATCAAGATTCGAGCGCAGCTCCTTGATTAAGGCCGGCGAGAACGCGCCCTTGTCGCTCAAGCGCTGGATGGTCTGGTCGGCGGCGGCGCGCAATTTGGCAACTTCTTCCGGCGCCAGCGTGACGAACTCGATGCCCTGCTTGCGCAATGCATCGCGAGCGCCGTTGTCGTCGATGCGCGTTTGCTTGTTCATCGCGGCATACACGCGCTCCATCACTTCGCGCACGACCGCTTGGTCGGCCGGGCTCATGCTGGAAAAAGATTTCTTGTCCACGGCCAGCGCGCCAAAGATGGACATGGTGGGCAGATCGGTCAGGTATTTCACCTTGGTATGCCATTGCAAGGCGATGGCGCCGGTTGGGGTGCAGCCGATGGTGGTGATGAGTCCGGTCTGCAGCCCGGTGAGCACATCGGTAAGCGGCAAGGGCAGCGACGGCGCGCCCAGCGTTTCGAACATCGCGCGGCTGATGTCGTCGCCTTCCGGCACCCAGATCTTCTGGTTCTTCAGGTCATCGACATGCCGCAACGGCGCACTCGACATCAGGTAGGCAAAGCCGCCGTCGGTGATGCCGAACGTCACGAAGCCGTGGTCTTCCAGCCCCTGCGCAATCTTTTTGTCCATGCGCGCGCGCACGTAATCCAGCTCATCGTAGGAGCGGAACAGCATCGGCAGGCTATAGACCTGTGCATCCGGGTATATCTCGGCCAGCGCGCCGCCGGTGAGCGCACCGCCCTGCAACTGGCCGGCGCGGATCTTGCGCAGCACCACGCGGTCGCTGCCCATGCTGCCGCCCGGATATAACTTGATGGTGACGCGACCATCGGTGCGCTTCTCGATTTCCTCGCCGCCGCGGCGCAGTTCCTGCATCCACTGTGTGCCATCCGGCGCGAACGTGGCGATCTTCAACGTCAATGCCTGGGCAGGAATACATGGAGCAGCGAGCAGCGCGGCAAACATCAGTGATAACGGCAAACGCATTTTTTCTCCTTTGGTCGGCAACAATGCTGGTTAATTCAGCTCTTCCTTAGAAATAACTATCCGCACTCGCAAGCAACTCCTTTGCCTGCCGCTTGGCCAGCACGTTGCTCAATGTCAGGCCGGGGGCCACGGCATCGGCATCGAGCACTTCATGCAGCAGCCGGTCGTGCAGTTCCCGGTTATAAGTGATGCGTGCATAACGGCGCGCGTATTCTACCTTCGCCATCAAATCGCGTCCCTCTGAAAGTTGTATGGCGCGCTCGAAATGCGCGCGCCCTTCTTCCGGCTTGCCGCCCAGTGCCGGCGGCAGCAGCGTGGCGAACACGCCCAGATACAAGTGAGCCTCGCCGTGGCTATAAGTCTCGTCCAGTTCGACCACCCGCGTCATCAATGCCTTGACCTTGGCCAGGTTGGCAATCGCATTCCAGTCGCCGCTGTTGGCCTGTATCCAGCCGGCCCAGGCAGCGCCGCTGGCATACATTAACGGCACATCGCCCGCTTTCAGCGTGGCGACGGCGGCGGCGAATTCGTCGTAGGGCTTGTCCAGCAAATTGCATAGTTTCACGTCACGGGCGCAAAGCGCGCGGTCGCTGTAGTCGCGAGCCTTGCGTGCAAGCCGCCTGGCACGCTCCGGTTCCTTGATAAAGGCCGCTGCATAAGCGCCGTACAACTTGCTACCCGCCAACAGCATATTTTCATTCTGCGGATCGCCCTCGATCAGGCTGTCGACGAGCAGCAGGTAGGAGGGCATGCCGGCCTCCACTGTCTCCGGGTCATCCTGGTTGAGAATCGCGCTGGATAAATTATTGGCAAGTTTGCTGGTGGCCGATGCGGCGAGGCTGGCGCATCCGGTCAGGGCAAGCAAGGTCAGCAGGACAGGGAACAGGCGGATCAGGCGCATCACTAAAATCGGGCTGAAGTTCATTAAAGATGGCGCATTTTGCTTGGTATTTTGCGCAAGCTCAACCGTTTGTCTGAAGCGTGCAACAAGCCAGGGTCGGGCGCACAGATTGTCTACTGGCGCAGCGTCGCCTGTCGCATCGCCTCAACCAGCTTTCTCGTTTCACCTTTCTCGATATAGAAGGCTGCCCCTTTCGAACGAGCGATCTCACCATAGGTGCTTTCTCTATGAGTGCTCAGCATGATGATGGGCAGGTTGGGTTTGGCTGCCGCGACTTTTTCCAGCACCTGTATGCCGTTCTTTTTCGGCAGGGAAATATCCAGCAGCATGACATCCCATGCCCCTTCAATAGCCATCTCGATGGCAGTCTTGCCATCGGCGGCCTCGCCTGCCACCGAAAAATCATCAGTTTCATCTTCCAGAAGTTGCCGGATGGCATCACGGATGATGGAATGATCATCGACCACCAACACTCGCTTTCTGTTGTTTGGCTTGGCAGCCAGGGGAAGCGATAAACGAGCAGTCGTTCCTCTCCCATCTTCACTCTTGATCTCCATCGAACCACCAAGGAAGCGCGCCCGTTCGGTCATGCCGAAAATACCGTGGCGGTTGATACCTATCTCGCCGGGCATTCCTTTCCCGTTGTCTTGTATGGTCAGATTCAGGAAACCGTCGCTGACTTTTGCTTCGATGCGCACTTTGCTCGCCCCGGCGTGTTTGGCAATATTGGTCAGGCATTCCTGCGTGATGCGATATGCCGCCAGGGCGAAGGTTTGTTCCATGGCAATTTCTTCTTTGGGTATTGCCAATTCGACTGTAATGCCCGAATGTTCCCGATACCCTTTAACCAGCCACTCTACTGCGGCAACGAAACCGGAATGGTTCAAAATAGTCGGGTAGAGCTGATCAATGACACCCCGTGTAATCTGGGTAGCATTGGAAAGAAGTGCTTTGGCTGCCGACAAATCCTGCAAAAGGTCAGGAGATGAAAGCTTTCCTTTTAACCGCCCAAGCTCCATGCTTATGCAAGCCAGCGTACTCCCCAATTCATCGTGCAATTCACGCGCCAGGTTGGATTTTTCTGTTTCCGATATTGTCTGGATGCGTGCGGCGAGAGCAGATAGGTCGGCGGTTCTTTTGATAACGTCGTCCGTTAGTTGGTTATTCAAGGTGATCATCTCTTGTTCAATTCGCTTGCGCACGGAGATGTCGCGGCAAAAAACAACCAGCCGTTCCGGTTCCGCCATATGGGTGACGGATATTTCGACATCAATCTCCTGCCCGTCCTTGCGGCGATGGCGCGTTTCGAACCGGTCATATCCTTGCACCGCAATCTTGGCGATATGCGCCTGAACATCTTCCGGTTTCAGCTCTATCGCTTCCAGTTGGCTGATGTGCATGTTGACCAGTTCCGCCACCGCATAGCCGGACATTCTCGCGTACGCCGCGTTGGCTTCGAGCAAATGTCCCCGCATATCCGTAACCCAGAAGCCGTCGATCGACGTCTCAAGCACCAGCTTGTACTGCATTAACATCGCTTTGTTTTTCTTGCGCTCTGAGATGTCGCGGCAGGATGAGAGGAACAACTTCCGTCCGCCGGACTCGATGAGTCGAGAAACGACTTCGACGGACATGATGGAGCCGTCCTTGCATCGGTGCTCGGATTCGATGATGCCCTGGCCATTTGCCAGCATTTCCTTCGTGCGGGATGCAACCAGCTTGCTGAACTCCGGCGTCGTGAGTTCGCGCACGTTCATTGCCATCAACTCGGCTCGCGTGTAGCCGCGCGACTTCCATGCGGCTTCGTTCAGGAATACGAAGTTCCCGTCGAGATCCAGCAGAAAGATTGAGTCGGAAGTGGTGTTCAAGAGTTGTGCACTTAGCTTCAGCTCTTCCTCGGTGCTCTTGCGCTCGGTGATGTCGCGGCTGGCGGCAACCGAGAAAAACTGGCCGTCGATCTCTATGCTTGAGATGCTGATCTCGACATTGATCAGCGTCCCATCCTTGCGCCGGTGCACGGTCTCGAATCTGCCGCTTTTGCCGACGAGTTCCTTGAAGCGTTCCCGCAATTGCTCTGCCGACCACTGCGCTTCCAGGTCAGCCACGTGTAGATGAGCCATCTCTTCCTGGGTATAGCCAAGCATGCGGCAGAACGCGTCATTAGCCTCCACAATGTTGCCTTGCACATCCATCACATGGATGCCATCCATGGAGTTTTGCATCAAGGCATGGTTGCGGCGCAACAGTTTCTCTGTTTCCGACTTCAGCCGATGGGTCTGCGCGGCCATGTCCTCGATGGTGCATGCCACTTCGCTGATTTCGTCCACCAGCTCTCCGCGTGCGCAGTGGAGTTTTTCTTCCAGCGTTGCGGTCGGTTGCTGCCGGGCGGTGAATTCTTCGACAGCACCGCCGAGTTGGTTGATGCGGCGAGCATTGCGCATCAGCCAAAAGCCGAGTGTGAACCAGAGTATCAGGCCGTCGATGATCGGAATGGTGGCCGCGCCAACGGCCAGCTCGGTTTTGGTAAACAATACCTTGATCGGTGCATCGATGCAGAGCTGCGTTTTTTCCCCATTGCTGGTGGTCCACGGAATTTCCCGCAGCTCGTCGTCCGCAATCCGGTTTTCGGGACGCTGCCCCAGTCCGGCCTGTCCGAACGAGCTGGCAATGGGTTTGCCGTCGCGCTTGGCGGTGAGCAGGATGCCCGGCGTCGCCAGGTTGAACAGAAGTCCATTGTCGATCTCATAGAACATTGCCAGCCGGCCGTTTCCGGCTTCGCCGAGCCAGATCGGGGCGGTGAAAACACGATACAGGCTGCCGGTATTCGGGGCGAAATGCCAGCCGCTATCCTCATCGGCGGCTATCGGAATCCGTTCAACATCGAGGTCGTTGCCGAACGAGAACACCTTATCGCCCCGCCGGTTCTGGATCAGCAGATACTGGAAGCGCCGGTTGGTGCCCTGCACGGTCATGAATGCCTGGAGATTAGTGACGCTGGTTTTGCGGTCCTCCAGCATGCGCGTGACTTCGAGGCGCACTTTAAAGTCGCGCGTCTGCAGATCCCAGTCGCGATCCAGCTGCATGAGGCGTGTTCGATAGAACGTTGCCAGATCTTCGGAGCGCTCGTGCGCTGACTTCTGCAAGGCTACCGAGTAGAGCCTGTAGCTTGAATAGCCGAGCAGGACGACGAACAGACCAAGGCTGAAGATCAGGCGAACTGCCGCCTGACGGGTGATTGAGCGCCGTTTCGCGGCTAGTGGCGGCGGCCAGCCCATGTGTCGTTAATGAGGTTTTCGATTTGCAGGCTTTGCGCCTTGGCGTTGCCTTCGCTGGTCTTGTGGAAAAAGATCTGGGTATCCTTCAATTGGCTGCTGGAGAATTTGCCGTCGCGGCTGAAGGCATGCGGATACCGCCGCAACGCCAGCAGCAAGGAAGTACGCTCTTCGGGATCGTCCACTTTCAGTTTGTCCACCAGTTGCTCGGGTTTGTGACTCGCAATCCACTGCAGCGACTTCACCATCATGCGCACCATCTTCGCGACCGTTTCCGGTTGGTCGCGGATCATGTCGCTGCGCGTTGCCAGTGTCGCATGCAGGAAATTGGCGCCGGGAATTTTTCCGGACGTCGCCGGGTCGGCAAGATTGGCGAGGAAGAAAACCTTGCCGTCAGCTGCCAGGCGGGAAGCGAACGGCTCGTCGCCCATCACCGCATCGGCGGTGCCGGAAATCATCAACGAAGACTGTTCGACCCAGCTTTGACCCGCTGGCACGATGCGCACCATGTCCAAGTCGACACCATCGGACTTGAGCAGCAGCTCGGCCAATTGCTGCGAGGTGGTCTTGCTGCTTTTGGTGCTGGTGTTGACGCCTATCACCTTGCCGCGCAGGTCGGCGATTCGTTTGACTTTGCCCTTCAGGCCGGAGCGCACCATCAGCACGAACAGCGGGGCATCGTCCACCGGCGCGATGCCGACGACATCGCCACCGTTGGCATCAAGCGACATGACGGCGGGGAAGCCGGCGACGGCGAAGTCGGCATTGCGCGTAACCAGATTGTTGAGCGCGACTGATCCGCCGCCCGTGTGCAGGATCTGCAAATCGACACCTTCATCCCGGTCGGCGCCAATAGCCGGGATCAGGTCCAGCGGCAGATAGGAAATGTTGCGGGGACCGGGCGCACTGACCACGATCTTTTCCAGAGACTGGGCGCCCGCGAAGGATGCGACTAGCGTTAGTGCCAATGCGAACAGCGTACGTACCTGAATTGCCATTTTGACCATCTTATAGTTATGTCCCCAATACCAACGTCACTGCGCGTGTTACGCGATCTTGTCCACGGAACCGTTGGCGAGCCGCGTTAAATTCTAACCGTGACCGTCCTATAAAAACATCGGTGTTTGTCCTATGCGCGGCGTCTAAATTGCGAGGGCGTAGGACAGGCTGGAGTTCGCTGGGCCCGCTCGCTCAGTTTTGCGAGCGCTATCCGCGGCGGCTTCATGCAAGCTAAGGATATGCTTCAACGCGAGATCCTGGTCTATGGTTCTTGTACGTCAATAAAAAAACGAGCCCCCTGGCATGGGGGCTCGTTCAATTTGTTGCCACAAGTGGATCGCGTCAGCGTTCTATCACTGAATCGCGATCAGTCCCATCTGGTCTTCGCTCATCGAGATCAGCGACCAGCCTGTTGCGGACTGATTATCGTTCTTGCTCGCATATATCCTCCAGCGGTAGGTCTTGCCCGACACCAAAGGTGCAGATGCCGTGCCGTCCGAGTTGTAGGTAATTGAAGTCTGCGAGGACGGAATCACGATGTTCTTCGCCACGCTCGCAGTACCCATGCCGGTAAAGCCACCCCAGATGACCACGCCCGTGCTGGCATCCATCACCTCGATGACGTAGTCGCTGGTGCTGGGATATGAATTCCAAGTGAAGGTCGGCGTGGTACTAGCTACGAGTGTAGGCACCGTAGTGGACAAGGCATTGGTGGGGCTGACCAGGCCAACCGCAGACGTCGCCTTGATTGCCACAGTGGTGGGTGTTGGTACGCCGCTTGCAACTGTGACTGCCGGCTCGCCAAATTTAACGATGGCATCCGGATCGACGACGATGGTGTCGTTGGCGTAGGTGGTGCGCACGATATACGTTCCGTCGGCCACACCGCTGAAGGCATAGCTGATCGAGTTTGCATACGGCTTCGACACGCTGAGACCCGGGATCGTTTCTTTCGTGATCGGATGTACCAGCGAGGTCACCATGTTCGCAGGGGTGGTGACCCCGGTTGCTGCAATCAGGTTGAACCCGACCGCTACAGTGCCCGCGGCATTTGCCGTCAGAGCCAGGTCGGCGGTTACTGCGGCGTTTGCCGTCACCGTTGCCGCAGGCGCAGTGGAGCTATAGCCTTGGACATACGCCTTCATTGTATAGCCAGCTGCAGGAACGTTGTAGATGGCGTAATTGCCGGTGCTGTCGGTAAACGAGGTGTAAGCCACGCCGCTAGCCTCAGCCGCCACCAGTACCCCGCCAATGCCCGTGGTTCCGCTGGTTACGGTGCCGGTAATCCAGCCGGTATTGGTCAAGGCAGATGCTGTCATCAGCACGTCATCTGTAGTCGTAGCACCCGAGTTGACCGTGAGCGCAACCGGCGTCAGCAGCGCTGAGGGAATGGGGTTGTACCCCTGCTTGTAAAATTTCAGGTAGTAGCTGCCTGCGTTCAGAGTGAATGAGTAAGTGCCGGTCGCGCTGGTTTGCACGGTGGTCGCCGCAGGCGCGTTGGTGCTGGCATTGAATGCAATAACGCTTACGCCAGCCAGGGGGGTGGCTGGATTGCCTGCAGTCACTGTGCCGGACAGAATGCCTGGTGGGGGCGGGGCGCTTCCGCCACCCCCGCCGCACCCTGTTACCAGCACGGCCACCGCAAGGCAGGTCGCCTTTATTGCGCTTGAAAAACGATTAATTTTCATTGAGCTCTCCCAAAGTTAGGTGCTGCAAAATATCGCCATTGGCCACAAAAATATTTTGCAGACGCTGTTTCTGCCAAAATTTAGCGGCGCGCATTTTGCATATATTTCCCGGGGCGAAACTCGGATCGGACGAATGGTGAATGGTCAGTCGATAAACGGTTGAGATGTGGCATAGTTCAGAGTTCTAAACAATCAGGGACGCGCCCGAGATGCCGTAGTCGAATTGTTTTTGACGAACCGAGTCATGCAGTGAACAATGCCGCACTTGATCATTTTGAGCATGACGATCAGCGGCTTCACGCATTGGAGACACGACAGGCCGAATAGCCAGGAAAAGCAGACGTATGGCCAAAGACCCGACAGATTGCAGCACCATCGATTTCATTGCGCCCGCATTGCATGTGACTTGCGGTCAGGTATTGATGGACCGGCAGCGGCATATTGCGATTGTGGCGAAGAAAGGCCGGACCTGTGCGCACCTGGTGTGCGTGAAATCCGGGATGCTGAAGCTGACCAAGCTATCGGCCAGAGAGCTGGTGGAGGAGTGGTCGGATGCGGATTATCCGTTTGAGGATGCGGTGACCAAGTTGCTTGAGCTGGGCAAACAGCATGGCATCACCGACGCGGCGCGCCTTGCGCTGGAAGAGCTGGCTCGGTCCGGGCGCGAGCCGACGCAGTATCAATTGTTCGGCTGAGAGGGAAACGCCGGTTAAGCCAGCTCGGTCGGATAACCGATGAGCAGCCTTTCGTTCTACCGGTGCTTCCCGTTTGAATCCTCCACCGAGCTGGCAAACCGCGCCAGCTCGGCGCCGTCGTAATGCTATGGGAGCGTTCTGGCCAGACGGAAACCGTAGCTGTAGTAGCGGTAGGTGGTACCGAACTTGGAGCGGGAAGAAGCGCGCCCGAACTTCGGATCTTGCCCCCACGAGCCGCCGCGAAGCACACGCATCGAGCCGCCTGCCCAGGCGCTGCCATCCGTCGGGGCGCCGGCGTAGTCGTCGTGATAAGTGTCCTCGACCCATTCCCACACGTTGCCGCTCATGTCGTACAAACCAAATGCGTTGGCCTGTTTGGTGGCAACCGGGTGGGGCGTATTGAAGAAGAAGCTGCCGCTGTTGAAGCTATTCCACGACACGCTGTCCTGACTGTTGCTGCCGCAGAATTCCTGCTGAGCTCCCGCACGGCAGGCGTATTCCCATTCGGCTTCGCTCGGCAGGCGGTATTGTTTGCCGGTCTTGGCGTTCAGCTTCTTGATGAATTCCTGGGCGTCGTTCCAGCTGACTTGCTCCACCGGGCAGGTGTCGCCGCAAGCACTGAAGTTGCTCGGATCGGTGCCCATCACGGCGTGCCATTGTTCCTGCGTGACTTCGGTCTTGCCGATGGCAAAAGGCTTGGCGATGGTGACTCGATGTACGGGTTTCTCGTCCGCGTTGCCGTCGTTCGAGCCCATGTCAAAGCTGCCGGCCGGAATCTCGACCATTTCCGGGCACGTCGGGCAATCTTTGAAAGTCTTGCCCGCTTCCGGCACTACTACGCTTTCCCACTGGTAAATCTTGTCCTGTGCCGCGCGTGCATCGGGCGCGTCCGGTGCCAGCAGCAGATAGCGTTTCATTTCGCGCAATGCTTCCTGGTATTTGCCAGTTTCGCCCAGCAGCAGCGCCAATTTGAAGTGGCCCTCCGGCCACCAGGGGGCGATAGCCAGGGCCTTGCCATAGAGCTCGATCGCGTTGTCGGTGCGTTTCTGCTCTACCGCAAATTCCGCCTGCACCTTGTATTTGTGCGCCTCTTCGGATAATTCCGGTTTGGGTTTTGCGGCCAGGTATTTTGCGGCGATCTCCTGGAAGGGATCGCTTGCGGTATCGGCAAATGCCGGTGCGGCGATCAAGAAACAGGCAATTGCCAGCCATCTCTGAATGTTAACCAAAGTCAAATCTCCCTCGTCTTTGCATCGTCTGTGAAATCAGCGGACTAATTGTAGCCGGTTTTTCAATCCGGATTTCCGCGAAGCTTGATCAATGCGGCGGATAGAGGCCGGCGCGGCTTCCCTGGCGGGTGCCGCGTTGGCGCAGTTCGCATTCGATGCCGTTCAGCACGTTCCATTTTTCCGCACACCAGGCAGGTGCCAGCAAAACGTCGCGCGATGCGGTCGCCGTCACCCGGTGGTAAACGATGTGCTCCGGCGTGCGCTCGATCAGGTTGGCCGCCATGCCGATGTATTCCTCGCGCGTCAGCGGCAGGTATTCGCCCAGACGCCATTGATGCGCCAGCAGCGTGTGTTTCACAACATGCAGAGGATGCAGCTTGAGGCCATCCACGCCTGTTTCCAGCACCAGGTCCAACGTGGCATGACAGTGTGCTTCGGTCTCACCGGGCAAGCCGACGATCAGATGGGTGCATAAGGGAATGCCGCGCTGTCGCGCTGCCACCGCGGTGGTTTTGTATTCGGCAAAGGTGTGGCCGCGGTTGACCCGTTCCAGTGTTTCGTCGAAGGCGGACTGGAGTCCCAATTCCAGCCACACTTCCAGCCCTTGCTCGCGAAAGCGGTCGAGCAAGTCCAGCACTTCGGAGGAAACACAGTCGGGGCGGGTGCCGACGGAAATGCCGACCATGTCCGGCTCGCTTAACGCCACGCGATAAAGCGCTTCCAGTGCCTCCACTTTGTCATACGTGTTGGTGTACGCCTGAAAATAGGCGATGAACTTGCGGGCGCGGGTCCGCTTTGCGATGGCCCGGCGTGCCTTGGCTATCTGCGCGGCAAGGTCGAGACGCGCGTCGGCATCCGGGCTGAACGAAACGTTGTTGCAGAAGGTGCACCCGCCGCGCCCTTTGGTGCCGTCCCGGTTGGGGCAGGTGAATCCGGCATCCAGGGCGATCTTGTGGATGCGCTCGCCATGGCGGCGCAGCAGATCCTGCCCGAAGGTGTTGACTCTGTTGGAAAGTATCATCGGCTGCTTAAACCGCTCACAGTGTTTCGTCGGCCATCTTCTTGTAGGTATGCAAGGTGCCATCCGTATGCGGGCTGTGTACTTCGCTGACGGAAAAAGTGAATTTGCTGTCCACCGCCTTGACGGCGTCCTGGCTGCCTTGCAGGTGAACGCCGGCAAGATCGAAACGGCTGCCTGTTGCATTGATCGCGATCACGCCAGAAATGTCGCCATTGGTGATGGTGACGTCGGAGTTGTCCGCGTGCAGGCCTTCATCCTTCCCGAGGATATCGGTGTCGAGCATTTCGACTCTGGAATTGAGCACGTTCAGCTGGCCCACGCGTGCATTGCGGATGATGATGTTGCTGCAGTCGCGCAGTTCGATGCTGCGATAGTCGCCTTCGAACTTCATGTCCGATGCGCCCGAGCAGCTGCCCACGCGTTCACTGGCGAAAGCGGGGCGGGGCGGGGCGGGGCGGTAGCGCTCGGCCAGGTCATGCTCGCTTGCCAGCAGGTGTCGCCTGATCAGGGTATTCGTGCGCTCGGTCTGGTCCTGCATCGGCTCATGTCCGGAATCGGGGATGATCTCCATTCGCGCACGCGGCATGCGGGCGGCAAGGATTTCTCCGGTGCGCCGCGGAACGGTCAGGTCATTGCCTCCCCAGAGGATCAAAGTCGGGTTCGTCACCGCGGCGATGGCCTTGCTGAAGTCCTCTCCGGCCAGCTCAAGCGCCGCAATTTTTTCCGGCCCGCCCTGCAGCACATAGTCGCGCCCCAATGCGCTGTTGGCAATATCGATGGGCGAGATCGGCAGCCGATCCACCTGTTCCAGTATCCGGGCGGACAGGCGTTCGGCAAACCCGCGCGTTTGCTGCACGCCGCTGGTGCGCTCCAGCATGGAGCCGGCCTGAAATTTGGAGATCACCTGAGGGTGCAGGATGCCGGCAGCATCGATCAGCACCAACCGCTGGAAGCGCAATGGGCGTTGGGCGGCGAAGCGCAGGGAAATGGCGCCGCCCATCGAGTGCCCCACGATGTGATAGGGCTTGTTCGGAAAATAATGGTCGGCCAGAAAATGCGCCAGATTCGCATAACGGGTGGGCGAATAGTCCTGGCTGCCCTTGTCGGACTTGCCGAATCCGGGCAGATCGAAGGCGAGTACATGAAAGTCCGGTGCCAGCGCGGGGATAACGTTCTTCCAGTCGTCAACCGAGCCGCCGAGCCCGTGGATCAAAATCACGCCGGTCCTGGCATCGCGGTTGGCCTGCACCGTACAGACTTTGCCTTCGAATACCGGCTCCTCGATACACTCTTGATAGAGGGCCATCTCGCCGCTCCACGCAGGCCGCAAGCACATACACATCATCAGAACGACGAGGGCTCGAACTGCGACTTTCATTCCACGATTCCTTTCCTACCAATTGGCTTCGACAATGAAAAGAGTTTACACGCGCCAGACGAGCGGGTCAGCATCGCTATCGCAAAACAGGGTGTTTTCAGCGCGTGATCAATCCCTCGGCAAGGAGCAGGGCATCGAGGCTATCCAGCAGGCCGTTCACTTTCTCAAGTGTGTCAGACCGTTGGCTTGGCGCTGCAGCCTGCAGCAATTCCTCCACCTGCGTTTGAAATTCCGGCGGGCGCTTCGGGCAATGGTCCTGCACATGGGCGATCAGCCTTTTTTCGCCCGGATGGGGCAGTCGGTTAACCGCAAACAGGATGTCGAAGTAACTCGCCAGCAATGCGCTGATGCGGTGATTGACGCTGACCTGATCGTTGCGTCCCAGCGCGACGGCGATCTGGTGCGTATAGGACGATAGCGTATTGCGCAGGATGGGGTGGTTCTTGGCAACAATGGCACGGCGTAGCGGCTCGGGATAGGGTTGCGCTGCCTTGGCCTGCAGCGACGCGAACCATCCGGCACGGTCGAACAGAAGCTTCGAGTGCAGGACGTTGTAGACGAAGCAGGTGCTGTAGCCGACGGATGCCTGGTGTTGGGTCCATACGCGATCCAGTTGCGTTTCGATCCACCCTGGCGAGCGATACATGATGTCGACAACGGTGTTCGTCCACGGGGCGATCCCCTCGTCCCCGGTTTCCCAGAAATGGTTGCCGATGCTGGCACGCTCACCGAATTTGCGGCTCAGCAGCCCGGCACGCCATGCCTCTGCGGGTTCAGGTTCCGCGTAGACGTACAGGTCGATATCTGAGCGATCATCGCCGAGCTCGCCAACCCGCGATCCGGCCACGACAACGGCAACGACCTCCGGCAGTGCGGCGAATTCCGCTGTGATCTCTGCCAGCAATGCTTGCACCCCGGTCTCGTCCATTGCCAACCTCACTTATTCGCGCGGCACAATTCTTCGATTGCGCGTTTCATCGCCGGATTAATCGCAAAGTGATTTTCGAGATAAACCAGGATGGCCAGTGCCGATTCGACATTTCGTTCATACCCCTGCATGAATCCAGGCAACTCTTGTGCGCTGGCAGGATAGCGCTGTTCGTAACGCCGTTCAAAGGCAAAGGCATCGCGGGTTACAGAGGCCTCGGGTTCAAGCCTGGCTGAGAGTTCCAGCAGCCGCTCAACCGCATGGACCTGGATGGAACGCATGGCGGACAGCGTCTCGCCGCGTGCGTGGCGACACAAGCCAGTGTAGAGATTGGTCAGCGTTTCGCCGACTAACCATTCGACGGAATGGTCTTCTTGCGCGTGCTGCTGTTGTGCGGGCAGCAGTAGCGTGTCGGGGATGTTTGGTTTCTTCCAGACAATGCGCCCGGGAGCAAACGGGATGTGGCGTAGCTCCGGCGTTTCAAAGACGGCAAACTCGCAGAAAATACCATCCTGAAAAAAGAGCTTGTAGCCATCACGGGTATTGCGATACGCATAGGCGATCGGGCAGATAGAGGAGAGCCAGACAAGATCGCCGAGGAAATCATCCTTGCAGCCAGCCTCGACTATGGCGAAAAAATCCAGATCGGAATACTGATCGAGCCGCGCTGTTTCAGCGCCGACCGAGCCTAGCCCGATGAGGGCCAAAGCGTTGCCGGAACTGGCCAGAGAAGCACCAATTGCGTTCAAACGGTTCAGCAGAAGCTCCTGTTTGCTAGTGGTCATAAGAGGTTGAACCTTTTGAGGCTGGGCTGGTTCGATGGGAGATCCAATCATATGTCAGGCGGGGTAGCCTGCCAGTGCTTTCTAAATCTGGCCAACCCAGTCGTCATCGTGCCGGCGAAAGGACTGCCTGAGGCAATCAAAACGCGCGGACGGCAGCGGGCCTCGGTCAGCATATCCTTTGTCCTGCAACAGGTGATCGATCGATGCGGTACCGACAATGGCGGAACTGACGGCGGGTGCGTGGACGGCGAAGCGCAACGCCAATTCCTGCCAGTCCATGTCATTCGCCTTGAGTGCCATGGCCTGCCAGCGCAGCCAGTACTCTTCGCAATAATCGCCGCCAGGTCGGTTGGCGAAGCGCCACGGCGCATTGGCCAGCGGGCGTTTGGCGATCACGCCGATGCCGCGCGCCTGGGCCAAGGGCAGCGCGTGTTCAAGGCAGCGTTGGTCGAACAGGTTCACCGAGCATTCGACTCCGCCGAACTGGCCGCTCTCGATCGCCCACTGCAATTCGGCGTTCTCGCCGGAATAGGCGGCCACGCGCAGCTTGCCCTGGTCGCGCGCCTGGTGCAGCGCGCGAATGGCATCGCCCTGTTGCAGGGTTTGCAGCGGGCAGGAGTGCAGATGGGCGATATCCAGATGGTCGGTGCGCAGCCGTTTGAGTGCCGCGTTGATGCCCGCCGATACGCAGTCGTAACTCCAATCCTCGAGGCCGGGTATGCCGTACCCGACCTTGGTCGAGAGCACGAATTCATCGCGCCGGTGGGCAAGGTGCCGGCCAATCCGTTCTTCCGACAGCCCGTAACTGCGGGCGGTGTCGACAAGCGTGATTCCCAGATCCAGCACCTGATTGAGCAGGGTGCCGACGTGCGCTTCGTTTAGCGATGGATCGCCGATATGGCCGGCGCCATAGCCCAGTATCGAAACAGAAAAGCCTTGTTGGCCAAACGCGCGTTCCATGCGATCTCCGTGCGCATCATGAATAACAGCTCGGCGAGAACAGGATAAGGCTGAAAGTCCAGTTGTTCAGCTATGCTTGAGACAGCGGCCAGCGTTGATTTGTTCTGGCACCGGTTGTTGCTCGCCTCCGTCAACATCCGAGCGGACGAATGACGGCTGGGCGCTATTCGACAGGGAAGATGATGTCGGAGGTACCGGGGCAGATCCAGCGCGGATATTCGCGCGTGGCGTCGATGCAGCCGCCTTCGGCATAAACTCCGGAGGGATCGCGCATTCGCATCATTCGGGCGAGGATGCGATCAAGTTCGACCGGGTCGTTCATGGTGGCGCGAACCCGCTCTTCAACAATGGCTTCGTCCATTTGCAGGTTTCCTTCCGCATCCCGATACGTCCCGTTGCGCCAGTGGTATATCTCGACACACTTCTCGATCATGCTGTAGGGTTTGTCGCATTTCCAGAAATTGTTGAACAGGCCGCCGCCGAGATAGATAACCCAGGAGCCTTCATAGCCGGCTACGTCGGAGGAGCGTTCATCCGGATTCCTGAACCACAAGCGGTCGCCGGGCACGTAGAATTCCGGGGGCAATGGCCTGGAGACGGAGCCGTACTCGCGCAAGAACACCTCATGAAACTCCTGCGACATGATGGCCCGCGATTCCCATCGCTGCTGCAGCTGATGCAATAAATCGGGATTGCATTCGGCGAGCTCCTGCGCGATGCCGAGCAGAACGACATATTCGCTGGCGCGGTAGCAGGAGAAAGCATACTGTCGACCTGACATATCCGGCTGGGTCGCCATGCGCAACGCCTCGATGAGCGGCTTGCCCGGCAATACGGTGAAGCCGCCTGCTTCGGTGTAAGTCCAGTAGTCCTCGGGCCGTTCGATTTTTGCGGTGTGGAATGCCAGCGCGGTGCGCAGTGTCGCCTTGACGATGTTCCGGCGGATGCGTACCGAGGCGGCGAATTCCGCGTGGCTCGGGAATTCAAAGGTCATCGGCGCCACCAGCATCGCCAGCAGAATTTCTTTCTCCAGATCGTCGGTGTTGGTCAGCGCGCGGAGGTTGAGCTTTACGCCAAGCTGGAGCGTGTCATGGGCCGGAGCCCACTCGCGCTGCAATTTCGGGCGTAGTCGGAAGCGGATGCATTGCCCGCCGCTTTCGGCAGTCGTTTCCACATAATGGCCGAGGCCGAGCTTGTCGGCTTGAGCCAGGAAACTCTGCCGCGTCGTCGCAAAGTCCATGGCGTTTGTCGCGCGAATCAGAATTCCGCCATCGCTTTGCTGAGCCTCCGGTTTGTTCCCCATTCAGTTTCCGTATCAAGAATTGGTCTTCAGCTCACTCAGCAACTACAAGAAACGATCCAGCAACTTCCGGCTGTGATGGTCCATGGCGTCGACATTGCGGATCAGGAATGAAACGCCATAGCCATCGGTGATCAGCAGGGTGGTGTTGCTCAGGCGGCGGATGTGATCTTCCGCCTTGAGCAATAGTTCGGTATCGCCGCGATTGGTCGATACCTGCCACTTGCTCGGGGTGGCGAAACTGGAAACTTTTTTGATGCGGGTGATTTCTGGCATGAATTCACGCTGTGCCAATTCCGCTTCGATGAGCGCGCGCGTCTCTGCGGGCAAATCGCTTACTCTGTCTATCCAGCGCAATTCGTGCCCGTCCTCGCCGAGCAGTGACAAACCTTCATCCGGTGCGCTGATCGGAAAGGCGCGCACCGGGACGATCCCCTCGTGAACATAGCCTTCGGCCGCGGTGAGCACCAGGCGGCCGGCTGCATTGCGGGTCAATTTGAAATCGTTGCTGCTCATGCGGCTGACTCCTTGGCGATTTCCGGCGTAGCAGGATTCCGGTCATCCAAGTCGGTATCCACATTGCGCGCCTGCGCCTGATACAGGCGGAAGTAGGCGCCTTCGTTCTTCATCAGTTCGTCGTGGCTGCCCATCTCGACAATCTCGCCCCGATCCAGCACCACCAGCCGATTGGCCTTGTGCAGGGTGGACAGGCGATGCGCGATGGCAATGGTGGTGCGGCCGCGCACCAGGTTGTCCAGCGCCTTCTGGATTTCCTTCTCGGTTTCGGTATCGACCGAGGCCGTCGCTTCATCGAGGATCAGGATGCGCGGATCGATCAACAGCGCACGGGCGATGGAAATGCGCTGGCGTTCGCCGCCGGACAGGCCCTGGCCGCGCTCGCCCACCAGCGAGTCGTAACCGTGCGGCAGGCGCAGGATGAATTCGTGCGCATGGGCGGCGCGGGCCGCCGCGACGATTTCGGCGCGGGTCGCGTGCGGTTTGCCGTAGGCGATGTTTTCGGCAATCGAGCCGAAGAACAGAAACGGCTCCTGCAATACCAGGCCGATATTGCCGCGATATTCGGCGATCGGCAGCGAGCGGATATTGATGCCGTCGATGCTGATGGAACCTTCGCTGACATCGTAGAAGCGGCACATCAGGTTGACCAGCGTGCTTTTCCCCGAGCCACTGTGGCCCACCAGACCGATCATTTCTCCCGGCGCGATGGACAGGTTCAGGTTCTTGATCACGGCGCGATTGCCGTAGCGGAAGCCGGCGTTACGGATGTCGATGCGCCCGGCGACGCTGTCCAGATGTTGCGGCTTGCCGGGCTCGGGCACGCTGGAGACGCGGTCGAGGATGTCGAAGATGCGCTTGGCGCCGGAAGCGGTCCGTTGCGTGGTCGAGACGATGCGGCTCATCGAGTCCAGGCGCGTATAGAAGCGGCTGATGTAAGCCAGGAAGGCGGCCAGCACGCCTACGCTGATCTTGTTGTGCGTCACCTGCCAGATGCCGAACGCCCATACCACCAGCAACCCGACCTCGGTGAGCAGCGTCACGCTGGGCGAGAACAACGACCAGATCTTGTTGATGCGATCGTTGACGGCCAGATTGTGCTGGTTCACCTGGTGGAAGCGGTGCGACTCGCGTTTTTCCTGGGCGAAGGCCTTGACCACGCGGATACCCGGGATGGTGTCGGCCAAGATGTTGCTGACCTGCGACCAGACGCGGTCGACTTTCTCGAAGCCGGTGCTGAGTTTTTGCCTGACGCGCTGGATCATCCACACGATCAGGGGCAGCGGCAGCAGCGTGACCAGCGCCAGCCACGGGTCGATCGAGATCAGGATCGCCGTTGTCATGGCGATCATCAGCACGTCGGTGGCGAAATCCAGCAGGTGCAGCGACAGGAACAGGCAGATACGGTCGGATTCCGAGCCGATGCGCGCCATCAGGTCGCCGGTGCGCTTGCCGCCGAAATACTCCAGCGACAGGTGCAGCAGGTGGTCGTAGGTGATCGTGCGCAGGTCAGTGCCGATGCGCTCGCTGACCAGCGCCAGGATGTAGGTCTTGGCCCAGCCTAGCCCCCAGGCGAGCAGCGCCGAGCCGAGCAGTCCGCCCAGCAGCAACTGCACCATACCGGCGTCAATGGGCTTGCCGTCCTCGTACGGGATCAGCACATCATCCATCAATGGCATCGTCAGGTAGGGCGGCACCAGCGTGGCGGCCGTCGAGGCCAGCATCAGCAGAAATCCGGCGAGCAACTGCCAGCGGTAAGGCCGGGCGAAACGCCACAACCGCAGCAGCACCCAGCTCGATGGCGGTGTTTCCGACTCGGCGTCGCAGTAGGGGCATTCTTCCTGGTCTGGCGCGAGCGGCGTCAGGCACTTGGGACAAAACTCCTGCGGCGCATCCGCGATGGCTCGCCCGGTAACCAGGCTGTCGATTGCCTGGCCAAACTTCCGCGCGAAGCGCGTTGCATCGGGGGCGCGAGCCATGGTGTGGCGCCAAAAAGCCAACCGGGTCTCGCCGGAAAACAGTTCGATGCGCCCGACCCCGGCGTGGTCCTGCTGCTGCAGCGCCAGACCTTGATTCAATGAATGTTCAAAGAAATCCAGCGCCGGCCACGTCAGGCCGATCAGGCGCTGGCTGGTCAGCACCAGCAAATGCCTGCTGAAGTTCAGCTGTCCGTCAAGATCGGTTTCCAGGTAAGCAAGGATGCTTTCCTGCCCGGACAAGCGCGCTTGCAGCGCCTTGTGCCATGCATCGGAAACCTGTTGATCGGTGGAAAGAGGGGAAAAGGTATGGGTGTTCACTGTTTTTCAGTTTACTACAGTCGCGAAATTGGACAAACTGCCGCCCCTTGTAAACGAAATCCCGGTCGGGCGCGTTTTAACCTGAATTTAACTTAAAGCGCGTGGTCGCGATTTTGTCCACCGTGAGCATGTCTGGAACTATTGATGGAGTTTCTTAAAATTTTGCCGCTGCGCGGCCCGAATATCTGGACCTATCGTCCGGTGCTGGAAGTCTGGCTGGATATCGGCATTCTGGAAGATTCTCCTTCCAACACCATTCCCGGTTTTTACGAACGACTGACAGCGTGGCTACCCACGCTGATCGAGCATCGCTGCGGTGTCGGCGAGCGCGGCGGTTTCCTGCAACGGCTGCGCGAAGGCACCTGGCCGGGCCATATCCTCGAACATGTCACCATCGAGCTGCAGAACCTGGCCGGGATGCAGAGCGGTTTCGGCAAGGCGCGCGAGACTGGCGTGCGCGGCGTCTACAAGGTGGTGGTGCGTTCGCGCCAGGAGCAGGTGACCCATGCTGCGCTGCATGCCGCCCGCGACCTGCTCCTGGCCGCGATGCAGGACAAGCCGTTCGATGTGGCCGGCACGGTCGCCCGCCTGCACGACATGGTCGACAGCCTGTGCCTGGGGCCGAGCACGGCCTGCATCGTCGATGCGGCCACCGACCGCGG
>Ga0316624_10000091_pt1 | contig 24519 bp, 26 predicted proteins | sample OWC_Aug_N3_C1_D5_FD_207657 | JGI IMG/M metagenome (GOLD analysis project Ga0316624, IMG submission 207657) | Wetland soil microbial communities from Old Woman Creek delta, Ohio, United States - OWC_Aug_N3_C1_D5_A | ecosystem: Environmental > Terrestrial > Soil > Wetlands | place: USA: Ohio... | reverse complement strand
AACACTGGCGGACGTATTCGGCGTCGCAATCCCGACCGTCAGGTCCAACCCGTCAACCAGAGTCAAGTTTGTTCTAGTCGAGTACGCGCCCGTTATTGCGTTTGCTGACCCAGTGGCGTCAACATACGGAAGTCCGCCAGGCTGAAGCGGGTTTATCAGCTGCAGCTCAATACCGTCATCCTCTAACGCCAGAATTTGACCGGCAGTTATGTCCCCTGGCAGAAGCGGCGCTGCACCGAATTTCGTAATCGCACGAACTCCGAGCCCGCCGATGTTGATCGTAACTGCCCCCGTATTTGTGAACGCCGCGACAGTTTTCCACCGTTGACCGCTCGTATACGCTACCGGAGCGATCGAAGGTGTCGCCGTCAGTGCGTTTGCCGTTCCGCCCGCGATCCCCAGCCACACCATCGTGTCGTTTTGCAATTGACTGGCGATCACCCCTTGATTCGGCGTAACAGCTGCGCTGAATTGCTGCGGAGCAGAAAACACATTGGCCGCGTTTATCGCAGCTGCGTTGCCATTGACGTTATTGACGATCTGGTTGAAGTTCCCCATCAATTTCGTCGCATCCGCCGGTTGCCCGTTCTGGATATTGTTCGGTAGCGGATTGATGATCGTTGCCGCCGATGCGGCGAACGACATGAGAAGCGCAGCGAATACGGTCAGTAATTTGGTCATGGTAGTGTCACCGGGATATTGTTGGCGGCTGCAGCCGTTTTAATCGCAGAATACTGCGCCGGGGTCAAAATCGCACGTGTATTTGCGTCAATGATGAGTGCTTGCAGGTCCGCCCATTGACCTTGCTGCAGCGCCGGAAGAAATGCGGGGTACGCAACCATCAGGGTGTTTGCGCCGACAATTCCGCCAAGGGCAGTCTTTACTGCTTGTTGGAAACCGAGGGCGTTCGGCAGTAAGGCTTGTTGCGCAGCTTGCTGTTGTTGGGCGACTGCTGCTTGCGCTGCAGTAATCGGCAGCGCTCCAACAGGCAATAAGCGTTCGCCGCCATTCCGTATGTCATCGGTAGACAAGAAGTGCAATGCCCCATTCGGCGATTGATAGTATTGGTCGCCGAACGCTGGCGTGACCAGTAAGCAGAGTACTATAATAAGTGCGCGTATCATTGTCTCACCCCTCATCAACGAAGCTCGGACCATGTCAACCCCGACCCATACGTGGCTGAATACGCCATCCCTGGCGGGATAACCGCGCTCACGGGGACGCCGGACGCATTAAAAACAGTTGTGCCGCCAACCACCAGATTTATTGAGGCGGCGTTAATATAGAGAAAAATCGGCTTCCCTGTTGTATCGTAATACGTTGTTCCCGATACCCGCGTGCCAGAAGTAAAAGACTGCCACGTTTGCCCATACCCCAAACTGCTCATCGCAGTTATGGCATTGCCGCCAGCCCCTTGTATCAGACTCGGCGCAGTCGCCCAAGTACCAGCCACAGTTTGGGTAGAATCAATCCGTCCAACAATACGATATGGCAGAGAAGTACGCGCAGTCGTTGAGTACCAGATATTCGATGCGGAAGATACGGAACTTATTGCGGTAGTGCTGATCAGATTCGTTTCGTCCATCTGAAGGCCGCCGGAGATATTCGCGACTGCCAACTCAGCAGTTCCCCCGTTGTTCATTTCTGCCACAACAATCGTGGAAGCTACTGCACTTATGGTCCCGAGTGTCGCGCCCGACGGAATGACGATGTTCGCCGGAGCAGCGTTTATCGTGCTGACTACACCGCTGCCGGCGTTCGCGCTACGAAAATCCAAATACTGCGCTGATACGCCTACCGTCATCGCATTGGCTGCAACTGATGCACTGACTGCCGCAATTTTACAAGCCGCCGTGCCTGTAAAGCCTGCAGCAGTCGTAGCTGTTGCGGCGTTCCCGCCAATACTCAAGTTCGCAACAGGAGTGGTGGACGACACAACGAATGGTGCCGTGCCTGTAGCAACATTCGAGGTAAGAACGTTCGTAACCGTCACGCCTGATGCCGTGAGGTTATTTGTTACGTTCACAAATGGCGCAGTCTCTGTTCCGGAAGTATTGACATTAGTGAACACTCCGGTTACTGCAGATACAGCGTTTGTTGCAGTAACTGCAGATGCCGTGGCCGTTCCAGTTACTCCGAGCGAGGCTGAATTTAATGTCGTGAATGTCGCGGCATTTGCGGACGTGCCGCCTATGACCGGCGGTGATGCGAAAAGAGAAGTTACCCCAACGCCAGATACCGAAGTTGACGCGGTAAGCGTTGTGAACGCCCCCGTACCCGCAGTAGTACTGCCGATTGCCGGTGGCGATGCAAACAGCGCGGTTATGCCGGCACCAGACACAGATGAGGACGCCGACAGGCTTGTGAATTCCCCAGTGGATTGCCCCGTTACCCCGATAGACGTGCTATTTATCAGCCCGCCGGTCAAATTGACGGATGGCGACGTAAGCGTGTTGAACGATCCCGTGGAATTCGATATGGTGCTGTTTACGATACTGACGTTGCCGACGCTCCCGCTTGTTATCGCGGCAGTCTGCAGCGCCGTATTGAGGTCGTTCGCATTGAGAATCTGGCCGGGCTGGAACGGAAATCCCGCTGCGACTACGTGAACCGAGAACAATAGCCCCGTAAGCGCAGCTACGAATCGTTTTGTAGTATTCTTCATCTCTTGCCTCACGATAATGGCGATTGGTCCAATACGAAATTCACGTCCAACTGTTTTCCTGCCTGCGGCGACGCCGGAGTTGGGATGACGCCAGGCAACAGTGGCGCGCGCAAAGTATACCCGCAACGCTGGTATTTTGCTTTAAATTTTCCGATGGCGACACCGTTGGCGCTCCCAGTCGTGATAGTCAAACTCATCCGATCCCACACGATCGGGACGTTCCATGCAACGTCATACCTGCGAGGGTGGGTATTTGCCGTCGAATACGCTGTCCCATCCCCCCAATTAAAGGCGCCCCATACCGCACTCGCCGACGGGGTTGCGACAGACGCCGAGGCTAGAACCGCGCCTAGATCGTCATTTGCGGTTATTGAGAATGATACCGACTGCCCGCTCGATGTAACATCAATAGTTGACTCGACTACCTGTTTGAACTCCATCGTGTCGCTATCATGCAAATTCGTCGTCGTCACGGTGACTCCGATGGCAACGCCATTGTCGTTGTAGACGGTATTTTGCGTCGTATTGCCGAAGATCGAATTGAACAGTGCCGCGCCAGTACCGACGCCGGATAGGATGAACAGTCCGTTGTATTGACTCGCACAATCATACTGGAACGTGTGCGGACCGGTCCACCGCAAGCGGCGAAGGTCGAACCAATAGTCGTTGGTCTGGACAATTCCGTCGATCACCGTGTTTACGCATACGCGGTATATGCTACCCGCGAAAGCGGCGGCCGTCCGCGACGGCATCGGTGAGTTCTGAAACGGAATTCTGACATCGGACGCTAGATTGCTTGGATTCTTCAGTTCGATCAATATGCCGCTCGGCAATAAATTGTACGGCGCGTCCTGGCTGATAAAAATCGTTCCAATCGGCGTTTGGGCAACGCTACGGGGATGCGGGCAACCAACGTTCAGCGACACGAAACTGAGCGTAAGATTGCTTGAAACCGTATCGCCAGTCAATATCCACACGGAGTTTGCCTTGAACACTACGAGCGTCGCAGTGACGCCAGAACTGACCGTTTGCATCGGCAGGCCGCTTTGGGCGGTTATCGCGGTGTAATCCCCGACCGTCACGGTTGAATTCAGGTTCGTGATGACCAGTGGAGACAGCGAATCGCTGCCGTACATCTGATTTCCGCAGACGTAATACGCCCGATTGTTGAAGTTCGCCACCGAAGTCGGAACTGACGGCAACGCATTTGTCGTCGTATTTGCAGAAGTCCAGGTAGGGGCATTCAAATTGGTGACGTCCAGCACCCCGAAGAAATTAGCCCCCGCCCCCGAGAACCCCGGATGTGTAATTATTATTTTCTTCGCAATGGAGGTCATCGTCGGCGGGGTCCACGCGCCGGTAGACGGGGCATTGGCCGGTACGTTCCCGGCAGTGACGCCGGATATGGTAATGAACGTTCCACTCACGTTATTGAACGCGAACGGCTCCTCAAATCCGGGATTCCGGCTACTTGCGATCATCCCAAACGTAATATCCCCGACCGTTTCTTGGATAGAGATGAAACCGGGGGCATTGAACGTGGCGAAGGACGTTATCGGCAGACCAACACCTGGCCGAGCTATGACTTGGTCAGGATTAGCCGAATCGAAAATCAAATTCGATAGCGCGCGGCACGCACCTGGGAACGAATCGACCTCGTCGAATGCGTCGGTCAGCCCACGCGGGCTGAACTGTAATGGCTGTGCGGCGCGGATGCCCATCTCATCGTACCCAAGTTTTAGCAAACCCGTTTTTCTGCAACACTGGCAGTTGCTCTACCAATCGACCTGCTCCGATGTCCGTCCGGTAAAACGGAGATCTCGATATTTTCACTTTCTTCACGGCATTATACGCAGAGCGCCGCGCCCCCGTGATTGTAGCGCCGAGGCCGGTCACAACGCATACGTAGTCGTCAGTCGCCACGTAACCGGGCAGTCGTTGTATCTTGCTACCGTCCCACGTCGGTATGTCCTGCTCGACGCGCATCTCGACAGGGTGCACGTGTTCAATATCAAAAGCGTTCCAAACTGGCGTCCCGTCAAGATCTTTCCCTATTTTATGCTGGTAAGGGAACGGGGGAAGTGCAACAACAACCGACACGCACACTTCGGGTCGCATTTTAAGCGTGTCCTGACCGTTTATCAGATCGATCATCCATTGGATCGGGTCGCCGATGACAAGTGCGTCGCGGTTGAATCGTATTGGGCATCCATCACGACCAATCGTGAATTCCAACGGCCAAACTTTGCCGGAGTCGTCTACGATGCAATTGTTATCCACATATCCCACATAGCCCATTTCATGCAATTGCGCAGTCATCGGCAACAACGCCTCTTCGGCTAGTTTGCTTTTTGTAACCGCTTTGGCCGCGTTTCCCATCTCTCCGGTCGCGGGCCCGAGATCGTCGTTTGCCAGTTTTTTGTACTCGAAGTTCTCCAAAAATTGCTTATTCCATCCGTGCGGGCCGAAGAAGCCGCCGACAGCAAACTCCGTGCCAGTTACTTTTTCTTGGAGAATAAACCCGTGTTTGCGAGCTTGCGCGCGGTATTGTTGATTTTTGCTCCACGACTCAAGCATGAAGATCAGATCGTCGGGATCTTTCGCCACATACGTTAAATCCTTCGCGGCATCCCAGCACGGCTTACTGACGTAGGCTTTACCAGTCTTTTCGACGAACGCAGCAGCCGATTTGTAGTCTTTGAACTCTTTGCCAGGGATGATATTCATTCCGGCTTTTTTCATCGCATCCTGCCCAGCCATGCGCTCAATTTCCAATTCCGCAGCATGAATACCGCCGCCAAAAATTGGGTAGCCTTTCAAACGGTACGATTCGAGCAATTCCATGTACTTTGCGTTATCGGTCAAATAGATCAAGTCGGCCCAATCGAGCCATTTGCGGCGAAGTTCGCCATAGTCGCTGATCTTTTTCACAATGCCGTCACCCGCACGACGCTTTGTGCCATCTGCGCGAAGTGATTCAAACCATACCACGTCATGCCCATGCCGTTGACAACGCATGGCTAGGTCAAGGCAATTTGAGGCAGTGTCGATAAATAGTACGCGGCTCATTGTTCAGCTCCCTGTTGATCTTCTCGTTGCCCTTTTCCTGCCAATGTTACCGCAACTGAGCGAATTCCGTGCGCTATCAAATGGTCGTCCAGTGCATGTGCTGCCGCTTTGCTTCCGCTACTGGAATACTCCGCGATTGCTTTAGCCAACTCGGGGTCATAGACTGCGCTTTTCATCAGCCGATCAACTTCATCGTTGCGCAATTTGTTCCACCACCGAGTACCCATCAAAGTGCCTATGTAAGACGACCCCGCTCGTTTCTGCAAGATACCTTTTATGTCGGACACCGCCTGCGGGACACTTGTTCCGAATTGTCCGAGTACGTCGCCCTCTTTCTGGTATTGAACGTAGCCTGGCGGCTTCACGCGCTCGGCAACCTCTCGGGCTTGGGCGATAGTCTTCAAATTGGCGTATTGCTTCGCCCCGAGCATCTTCTTCAAAGCGACCTCGTTCGTTTTCATGAACTCCGCGGCATTGGGCACACCTAGCGCGTGTTCCATCACCCCGCGCGCCACGTCTTTCCTAGACTCAGCGCCGACGTTAGCCATGAGCGTATCAAGATATTTCGGCGACCTGATGGCGTTTGCGATGATTTTGGCAGGATTCTCTTCTCGTGCAACCGCTGCGAGCGTACTTTTTGCCAATTGTGATTGCCCCGCCGTCGCCCGCGCGGTGTTTTCCTGCAAAGAACGAGTTGCGTTCTCGACAGACTCAATTTTCTTACGGATGCCAGGAACTTCAGCCAGAGGTTCTTTGTAGTCACGCAGGAAACCTTCCAGCGCCGTTTTCGACACTTTCCCATCGCGCACTACCTTTTTCGACAGCATATCAAATACGCCGTTTTCCAGCAGTCTCATGCCTCGGGGATCGCCGCCAGCTGCGTTCAAGAATTCGGTGACGCCAGATGGATCACCGCGCTTGAATATCAGCGACTCGGTCAGTTTTGCGTTCTCTGTCGCCGGCCCGAACTTTCCCGTCTTCAAAATTTCTGCGCCAACGCCGCGTTTGAACAGATTGGCGTACTGATCTCGGTAGTACGCATTGGCAGTCTGCAACTTTTTCCCGACTTCGCCGTACTCCGGCTTCGCCATTTCTTCAATCTTCGAGCGTAGCAACTCGCGAATCGAGTTCACCGCAGGCAATTTCTGCGCTGCTTGTAAATCTCCGCCAGATGCAGCGACCCCGAGCGTCATAGCCTCACGGTTCGCTTCACGATATAGCGATTCGAATTCCCCATATTTGGCGATTGGCGGCTTGACGGCAGGCGCGGCGCCAATCGTGAAGATTTGACCCCCGCCTGGCGTAGTTTTCGCTACCCGAGCTTTTGCCGCCGGCGCATATTCTCGAAGAATCTTACCTATCACACCGGGGTCGTCTTGAAATTTTCTGAGGTCGCCGCCCGCGTGCGATTTGGCTAAATCTACCACGTCGCCCATGTTGACTTTCACCCCGAGACGTTCTGCGGTATCTGCGACCTCTTTGTACAACGTGTCTTTCTTTTGGCGGGCGATGTTCATGCGCTCCCCGACAAGCTGGCGTTGTTGCTTTCCGATGTCTTCGATGTCCTGGCGCGGCAAAGACGCTGCCAGTTTGCGCTCTTGCCGGTCGAGTCGTTTCAGGCCATCGTCAAAACTGCGCAGTCGGTTCGAATAGATATATTTGACCTCATCTTGAGCGCTCCATTCTGGCGCTGGGAACCGTTGCTCCGAATACCGACGAATCGCCTCGTTAAGCCCGCGCTCACGCTGACTTGCCAACTCAAGCATTGCGGGGTCTGTGGACGCGAAATGCTGCTCCATCGACTTGATTGCAGGCGAACCCGTCACACGGCCGAGCGTCAGGTTCTCGCCGAATCCCGGCACCCTACGAGAAATATCTTGAGATTGCGCAATCGCCTGTTGTGCGGCGGGAGTTTCGAGTTGCGGTTGTAGTCGCCCCGCAGCGACCTTTTTGGCTTGCTCCTGCTGCTCTGCCGCCATCCGGGCGATTTGCTCGTCTCGCGACGCTTTAGTCAGACCGATTGGCACACCTACTTTGTTCAGCCAGTTTCCGCCTTTTGCCGCTGCGTCGATAGCCTTCTGTACGAGCATCGGCCCGGTCATACTGCCGAGCGCTTCTCCCGCGGCTTTCTTTTCTGCAGACGGCTTGCCAAACACATCCAATCCGGCGAGTTGGCCGCCCATCGTCATACCTTCGCCGGATAGCGCTGTGCCGGCTAGTTCTTTTGCCAACGCAACCCCCGGCCGCGCGCTACGCACAACTGCGCCAGTCCCCGGTATGACATTCATGCCTGCCATTTCAGCGATATTACCCGCTAATTCAGCGGTAAATTTTGGCTTGCCAGTCTCATCTCGAGGTATCGGCATATTCGGGTCATATACCCCAGCCCCAGACATGGCGCGATTGTATTGTTCGGTCGCCGGAAACTGTACGAACCGAGTATCCGCGCCACCCCCGAGATTTCCAGCCCCCATCGCCCTAGTGAATGGGCGAATCGGCATATTCACAACGTCCGCTGCCAGCGGCCCGAGCGCAGGCAACGATGCTACGCCCTGTTTGAACTTATTCGCGATGTACCCCAGTGGCGATTCATCCTGAACGGGCGCTGTGGGCGAAGGCGTAGTCGGAACCCCGAGCGCCATATACTTTCCTTCGGCGTTTTTTGCCGCGCGCTCAACTGGAACCCATGACCCGCCAACGAGGGCTACGTATTTGCCCTCGGCATTTTTTGCCACTTTTTCTACCGGAGTCCATTCAGCCATGCTTACTCCAATACCGTGAAACCGGCCGGCGGCGCGGAAGACGTTTGAGGCGTCGGCTTGGCGGCAGGTGAGGCAGCCTCATACGGATTTTGGATTTCAGCCACATCTGGGTCATACCCGAACGCTTTGGCCTGTTTCTTGTAATTCTTTACGACATTACCTCTTGCCGGTGCGAACACCTTATCGTTCATCTCCGTTACCAAATCTCGGATCATCTTCTTATCGTCAGATGAGTATTTACCGGACAGGAACCGATTGATCGAATTCGCCAAACGCTGCTCGACATTGCCGAAGCTCTTGTTATCCGCGTAGATCTGCGTAGTTGCGCGCAAGTGGCTGTACAAGTCAGACAACGCCTGCTGAACTTGCGGCGTTGCGACGGCATTGCCGCTATCGAGAAGGGCGATAATCTTGGCTGACTTCATCTGCCCGTCCGTAATTGGGGCGAGGTCTTTCGTTTCGCGCGCCATGAAGGCATTCAAGTGCCCCAAATTACCAGCGCCACCCCCCGCACCGCCAGGCGGCGCTGTTATTTTACGAACTTCCTTGGTTTTTTCATTCCTCTGGACCGTCGCGCCGTTAAGTTGGAATGGCTCAGACCATTCGCCTTTCTCAGCCACAGGTTTGAACACTTGGCGGACTTCGCCCGTTGTCGCGTTCTTCTGAACTATCGTTCCGTTCATCTCAGTCGGCTCGGACCATTCGTTTTTCGGTTTGAGCAATGGCGCCATTTTCGCCATGTATATGTCGAACGCTTCAGGATCTTTCGGCGCATTCGACATTACGGCCTGCATGTCGAGTTGTTTCGCCACGGTCGGTTTTTGGGGCAGTTGAACCCCCTGAACCGCAGATTGAGTCAAATTCGCCGCGGGCGGCACGCCCTGCGGAACAGGGGTAGTCGGCATCGCTTGGTACGGAGCGATTGCAGGCTGCACCATCGGCACAGAGGCTTGACCGGGCATCGGAGATTGCGGCATTGGCTGTTGCTGCCCGTATACAGACTGCAGCGTTTGACGGTACGCTGCGTCTGCGGCTTTTTGCGCGTTAAACGCCGCCTGCTGCCGAGCCTCGCGGTCGCGCGCCTGCTGCATATTGAACTGACGCGCTTGCATATCTTGCGCGTTTTGCACACCTTGCAACGCGCCCGGCGCCGCCGCACCCAAATTTCCATAAAAGTGTCCGAAGTCCACGATCAGCCTCCCGACCATCCAGTCGTGTCATACCCCGATGCGCTCGGGTTATAGAAACTCGTCCCCAAAGATGTTGTGCCAGCTCCGGTCGTCTGATCATACGTCGGCTGTTGTTGCGGCTGCTGCCCCATGTACGACGTGTACGCCTGAGTTCCGAGTTGCGCCAATCCCGCAATCTGCTGATTCTGCATTTGCTGCTGCTGGTACGCTTGCTGGTTGGCTTGCGCTTGGGCGGCTTGGCCCAATCCGAGGTACGAGTTCAGATTGTTGATGTTCTGTTGGTACGGCTGCATCGCGCCCTGCATCGCCAATTGATTCTGGTTGATCGCGCCGAATTGGCCCTGACCGATCTGTTGCGCGGTAGCGTACGGCAGCGCTCCGGCCTGTTGCTGCAGGCTGATTCCAGCCTGCCCCATCCCGAGCCCCTGCTGTGCAGCGCCAGTGTACGCATTGATACCGGCATTCAGCGCCTGCTGCCCTTGCTGTTGCCGTGCCAATTGTTGGTTCTGCCAATTTATGTCAAATTGACCCAACGCCTGATTCGCAGCGGCCGCACCAGCTGGCGAAGACCCCAAACCATACTGCGAGTTGGTCACATTGGCCTGCTGCTGAACCTGATTCTGCAACTGGTTGAACAGCGCGTTCTGAGGATCTTGCGCAGTCTGCCAGACTTGTTGCCCTGCCCCGAGAGCTTGTTGACCAGCCCCGAATGCCCCCTGCCCCATGGCGGCGGCTTGCGGAGCGAATTGTCCGGCCATCGTTCCAGCTTGGCCCGCGGCGGTCTGCATTCCGCCGGCGTACGGGTTGTTGTACATAGCATTGAAGGCTTGATTCGCGTACTGCGGGTCAAGCCCGTAAAATTGCCCCGCTTGCGTCATGTAGTTCTGATTGGCAAGATTTAACGCTTGCGCAGCTCCGGCTTGATCTGGCAATTGCACTGTTGATCTGACGCCGCCAGCGGTCCCTGACGGATCTGGCGCCATCGCGGCTGCTGCTACTGAACCAACGGCTGCTACCCAAGGCATTTTAAATCCCCTCTCTGAATCGTGCGGACCGGATACAGACAATCATGGTCATCCGGTCTTCGTCACTGTCATTCGTTACCCAATGTTTCTGGTGGTTATCAAACCAGTACACATCGCCAGGCATTGCGGAAAACGACTCGCCCTCAAAATGAAACGCCTGCTTGGCATTCCCCTGCAGTTGGATCGCGTACTTGTCGTAATACTCTGCGTGCCAGCCACCAATATCGACGTGTGGTTTACACGTGGCGCCGGGCGGTATTTTGGAAATGAGTACCCCGCCGAGGCGCTCTCCTTCGACGTAGCGCATCAGATTGAAGACCAGCTCACGCACTTGTGGGAGATCACGGTATGCCGGATACCAGACTGAATCGTGCGGAACTTTCGGGTCGAGATCACCATCCGAATATCGAACCCAGATGTCGGACAAACCATGATGTGGGGATGACGGATGCTCAGTCCGTTGGGTATTCCGATTCCACAAATGCGGATTGCGCTGGATAGCCAATACCAGCGGCATAACATCCAAGCCCGATGCGATTTTGAGCATGTTCTTCATGCGTACACCCCCAGCGCGGCGCGCGCTTGTTTGATGAAACGGCTTTGCGGCATGTTTCGGATTATATGTTGCCCTTTGGCTGCAATACCGTCACAAATGTCAGTATTCTTCAAAAAATATCGGCACGCTGGAACTACGTCGTCGGGTGCCGCATACACTAGGCCGGGCGAATACGTGACGTTATCCGACTCATCCCACCCTCGCTCAGATATGACGAACGCGCCATTGGCAAGAAGGTAGTTCAGGCGGACTACTTCGAGCGGCAAATGATCCATCCGATGGATGTTCAGCACGATTTTCGAACGGGCGACCATTTTGTCGAGATCTGCGCCGTAACAGTCGGTTGCCGCGGTGACTTTGACCCCTGCTACAGCGAGTTCATCCAGTATCCGTTTCCTGCGGTCACTGAGGAGGCTCCCGAAGAACAGTACGTCAATATCCTTGACCGCATGTGCAGGCCGCCACATCGACGGATGATAGCCGTACGGCATGTGCACCGCTTCGATACCGAGCGATCGCAGATACTCGACATTGCGCGCCTGGTAGTCAAGCACGGGATGCCGCCGGAGAAGGTCGCGATATCCAAGTGAAAAACTCTGACAACCCTCGTACAGCGGTTCGAGATTGTAGATCACCGCGTCGGCCGGCACTTCCTCGCCAACGAAGTTCGCCACGTGGGAGAACAGCACGATCTCGGGCCAATCGACTAGCGCCTCGCGCGCATCGTGAAACGCGCGCGCTTCTGGTAGTACACCATCGGCAATGATGAGCGGCTTAGTCATATTATGGGTACAATTTTGTTGCCTTCAAATCGCGGGGATTGTTGAACCGCCGTGGATCCAACTGCACGGTCTTCAGTACATTTCCATTGTTCAATTTCAGGTAACGACGCAAGATCTCGTCCGCGCGAGCGTCAAAGGAGTCTGCGCGGACATCGTCAGTTACCTGCATCATTTTCGCTGCCAGCTTCTCAATGAGATACGCCTGCTGCGGGAACCACGGCACGCCATTGTTCGTATCCGGGGTCGGGAGTTCAACCGTATTGTCCATATAGCGGAAAGTCACGCTCAACGGGACAAGTGGTAGCGGGTAGAACTGCAAGATATTGGTGGATGCGTCCACCGTGAAGATTTCGGGATAGGCGGAATTGTTCGGCCCGGTAAAAAGCGCGTCAAAGTCCTCAAGTGCGTACTCAGTCACAATGAAAACTGCGCCGTTCACGTTGTAGAAGCACTCGCGAGCGCGCAAGAAATTGACGGGCAGTTGGTATGCCTGCTGATTCGGCTGAACGTTCAGGGTGATAGTGCGGCGGATACTGTCAAGATTCTGGTCGAGTGCCAGATCGACCAGAATTTCATTCAGCCGCTGCCCGGCAATTTGAGTGTAGCCAGGGCATTTTGCAATCTGGCACGCTACGGTTACGAGTTGGGCAGCGGTTAGCATTCGTTATTGCTCCGGTTAATTCAAACGGTCAGTTTTTCCAAAGATGCGATGCCTTCCTCGCGCGCTTTGATCGTCGCTTCCAAGCGATCGACGTTCTGTTTCAGACTGGCGAGTTGCTGCTTCTCTGCAGTCTTTGTGCCAGCGGTTTCGTTAGCTTGGCGCAGCTGGTCGAGGAACGTTGCGTGCGTCCGCTTATCGTTCGCCAGCAGCTTCTGTTCTTCGGCCAGTACGGTTTTCGCGCGTTGGCGGGAGAAGATTTCGATCCACTTGTCCAGTTCTGTGTTGATCACATCGTTTGGGCAGCCAACTGGGAAATTCCCGGTAATGTCGATGCTGATGCCGTCGGCGGTTTGAGCTCCGATACGGAACGCATAGCCGATGTCTTTCTTTTCTTTTTCACTCATTACAGGCTCCCCAGGTTAACGTTGCAGGCGACGGCCGAGCGGAGAAACTTCACCGCGAACAACCTTTTCGTGCATTTTCGTATTGTACATGACTTCGTTCAGCACAGGCAGCAAGTCGCTGCGCACTGTTGCAACTTGACCGTGATGGAACTCGATCTCGTTGATCATGATCTTGTCCGTAGACGGCCCGAGGTCGATATACACCTTGTGCCATGTCAGTTCTACTTCAGTCGGCTCGTCTTTCACAGGCTTTGAAACCTGAACGGACTTGCTAACGTCGATCACTGGCACGGGGGCGGACTCAATACGATCCGAGCGTGCTTCTGGCGCATGCTCCACCTTCTCGCTGATAACAGCGCCTGGCGGCGGGGTCATCGCGGAAGCGGGCTTGCCGGGAGGGCGTTTCGTTTGTTGCTCACTCATGATGCTTACCTCACTTTTTGGTTTCAAGTACGCCCGAAAATTGGGCGACTCGTAAAAAAAGGGTGGGTGATCTTACGACTACCCACCCCACCATTAGGAGGACTAGCCCCCTAATTCTTAGTACGTCACACCGGCAACAGCACCAGAGTCGTATGTCGGAGCAAACGCACTACCGCTCTCGATACGCATCATGAATGCTTGGTTGAGGATGATCATGCCGTAGAAAATCTTCCACGCGATCAAACGCAACTGGTTGTGACGATCGGACTTGTCAGCTTCCTTCAGGTACTCAAACTTCGCACTGTCCAGTTCGACCGCACCGTAGGCATTCTCGCCGATCACGAAAGTTGGGTACACGCTAACGCCGGTAGCCGGAGCTGCGGGCGGTACTTGCGCGGCGCCAACACCAGTGATCACAACGGTCGCACCGGAGGCCAACTGAGTAGCTTGGCCGGCCAGCGGGCCGGTAGTCGGACCAGATGCACACAGACCGAGATTGACGACGCTGGAGCTACCTGCTGCGGAGATGTACACATTGAACACGTAGCCAGCCAATGTCGGCAGAGTCACCGAGATCGAACCTGCGCCGGAGCCGCCGACCGTAATCGGGGCCGACTGCTGGTAGATACGCTGCTCCATGGAGGTCAACGCGGGGGATGCAGTAACCTGGATGATGTAGTTCGCTGCAGCCAACGCGCCGCCAGTGGTTGCCGGAGTGCCGCTAACCAAAGCTACGCCGGTCCAGAACGGAACCATATTCGATTTGGTGAAGCGTACGCCGCCCCATTCGCCCAATTCGTTCGTATACAGGCGATTGATGTCGCTGTACGACCAGGCGGTAGACACGGTGGAGTTTTCACGCATGTCTTGTGCAGAAGACGGATGCACAATGGCAACATAGTGGGGATTGACCGTACCTTTCTTCTGGCGAGCATCGACTTCATACGACTCTTTTTCAGGATCGCCGAATTTCGGCGCACCGGACAGTTCGAGGACGTTCACCGCACGGTTGATTTCGTGAGGGGATAGTACATCGGTCGCTAACAGGGCTGCACGGCTGGCTTTGGCGTTGGCGTAATTGATGTTGCTTCCGGCCATCAGACCGTTCGTGCCGGTGTAAGAGTTGCGCTCCATCGTTTCGGCCAATTGCATACCGACCAGCTTCATGCCTTGCTTGAACACGTCATGCGCGATGGTGATCTCGGCAACGTCAGTGATGCTCACAGAATCGCCCCATTGCTGTGCGACACCTTGCGACTGGCTGATTGTCATCGCTTCGCCAGCAGACGGTACGCCTTCCGACAACGGTGCAAACGGCAGGTTCAGACGACTGTAACGAGTTGCCGTGTAGGTCGTGCCCATGTTTGCGGGAAGTTTCAGCTTGTCGGCGAACTGGTATGCGGTCAGTTGACGTTTTGCCAGAGGCAGCACCTTCTCGGCGATATAGTTGCGAATATCGGAACTGAATGTGCTGGCGTTGTTGGTCGCATAGCAAATGCCGCCGCTACGCTCCATGAACTGCATCGTCAAGCGATACAGTTGTTCTTCGAAGAACGAGAAGATTGTTGCGAAAAGTTTTTTCATGATACGACTCCCGTTAAAGTTAAAAATATGTTTGGTCCGGATCATTCCAGACAATTAGTGCTACACACCTTTAGCCTTTACGAGAGCCAGTCGAGCAGTCTCTTACGGAGACGAATCGATCACTACGGATGCTACGGATACTGCGAACTCGGATACTACAAAATCATTCCAGACAAACGTTCTTCCAACGACTTCTCGCCTCGCGGCGACGTTACATTCGATCCCGCGTTGACGGGTTTAGCCTTCGCGGCCTGGACACGTTGCTGCGCCTGCTTCGCCGCAGGGGTCGTCTTACCTTGATTCTTTGCAGCGTCTTCGCCGATCAGGTAGAACAGCACACCTTCTCGGGTCGGATTCTGACCTTTCGAACGGGCTTCGCGGATCTTTTCTTCGACGCGGTCCTCGTATTTCGAATACAGCGGGTTTCTTGCCGCCTGGCGGTCATATGCCGCTTTATCTTGCATATCTTGCGCCGCAAACAGCGACTGGTTCAGCTTTGCCTCAGTCTGTTGCCGCCACACTTCGTCCGGGTCGCGGTACACGTCGTCCTGCTGTGACGGGCGGTGCTGTTGCTGCAGTTGTTCAGCTTGCCGCTTGTAAAAATCTGCCTGTTCTTTTGCTGCGCGGGCTTCAGCCAACGCTTCTGCGCGCTCGTTTGCCAGTTTCTGGATGCGAGCCTGGCCGCGGGATGCGGGAGTAGCCTGATGCCCCTCTTCGCCACCTTCAGCGCCTTCAATCAGTTCTTCGCCACCTTCAGCGCCTTCAATCAGTTCTTCGCCACCTTCAGCGCCTTCAATCAGTTCTTCGCCACCTTCAGCGCCTTCAATCAGTTCTTCGTCAGCCATTTTCACTACTCCTGTAATTCGTTACGCGAATCGCCCGAATGAACCCTTACGGGGTTTAGTCGAACCTACAAGTATCCCTGCCGCATTACTACACTACTTCATTGGCCGTTTGGCCTGAACTTTACCGCCGCGAGATCTGCGCTTCACGGGTTCTTTTGGCATGCCCGGAATCTTTTTGATGTCGTTGCGCAACTTCTGGTGGACCTCTTTGTCCGTCTTTACCGTCGGTTTCTTACGAGTCATTTCCCGCCCCTTCGTGCTGTTGGTTTTGCTACAACTTTCGCCATACTCTTCATTTCGCTTGCGATGTGCGCTTTAGCGGCCCGAGTGCGTGCAGCATTAGCCTTGATCTCTTCCGCCTCGCGCAATGTACGCGCGTCACAACTCGCCTGCCATTTCTTATCGTCAGTCATACTTCCAAGTCGTGCCATGATGAGTCTCCTCTAATTGGTGGCGTATATATCACGCCTATTATCGCCAGTCAACTGTTAGCCTCTACCGCCCGCCGACGCGTCCTGCATTTGGTCTTGCGGTATCGCACCGGGCGGCTGTTGCGCGCCGCCGCGCGGGCCGGCGGGAATTGCGCCTGGGCGTGGCGTGCCCGCTACTCCGGGTTGATTACCCCCGCCTGGCACCCCTGGCAATCCTTTCGGCGGTTGTGGCGCCGCCGCTTGCGCTTTAGCTTGTGCCGCTGCCGCGTGCAACATCATATGTTTTCTAAAGTGACCGGCGTTGTCGCCAGTAAGTCGTGCAGCCTCCTGATGCGACTGCAGATGGCGCATGTCGTCGTCCAACGGAGATACCGCCATGTCCATCCCGTTATGCATAATCTCGTTCTCGGTGTCCGGATCGATCGACATTTTATTGCGATTGTCGACGATGACCCTCGGGGCAATATTCGGGCCGAACACAACTTCCGAGGCGTAGTCGATGATAGGCGTGATGTCGAGTGTGCGACCATTCATTGCTTGAGGCGGCATACCGCGCAGGACGTTCATGAATCCGATCATTTGCTGGACGCGCTGCGCTCCCATTGCCTGTTCGACACCGTTCCACTTGAAAAAATACCGCTGTTCGAACGACTGCGGTGGGATACGTTGTATTTTGGCGGCCAGACCGACATCGCCTTCGGTACGGATCAGCAAGTCATCGTCGCGGAACTGTTGGTCGAGCTCAAAGAACCATTCCAGCAGTTCGTCCATAATCCCCGTTTCGAAACGGCGGACCGGATCGGCGATAGTCGCCATCGCAGCGGCCTCCTGCTGGGCGATGGCTTGCGCGTTTTTCCGACCAGACGGTGAGCGCCCCATCATCGCATCGTTCACGTCCATGCTCTCCATGATCTGAGATTTTGTGGCTGCGACAAGTTGGAGCGCATCCTTCCACAATGCCGGGAATTGCGCGAATTTTGTGTCGTTCGGACTCGTCTCCCAGATCGCAGCTGCGGCCAGGATCATCGATCCTACATTCGGATTCTTTACGGGGTCGGTCATCACAATGGGCAGAACGCTATACTTCGCGCTGTCCATTCCCATGTTGATCGCATCGTTGCACTGGTACTGCAACTGCTCGACCGGCGCGATACGGGATTTTCCCCAGAACGAGCCGGGGATAAGATCGACTGGCTCAGACAGAATCGGGACTTTCCCCGACCAATACGGGTTTTTCTCTATCCCGAGGACGATCTGCGGGCCACCGAAATAGAGGATACACGGTTCTTTTTCATCTTCGACCTTGAAGTCCATCCACACCATGTAGATGAAGTAGTACTTCTGGGAACCCTTCATCCGAACGCCAGCCTCGGCGGATCGATCCTTGTCCGACCATTTCTTATCGCCTACGCCTTTCGCCATCTTATCGACGGCCGATTGCGAGAACGTTCCATCCGCAACGAGCGAATCCATTTTGTCTTTGGTGTACCGGAGCGCCACGATCACCATGTCTGCGTCCTGCACGCTCGGGGCAGTCGCCGGTACAACGGCGAGATCTTGCGCGGGGATAGCCGTTACAGTCGGCCCCGCTGTGACAATCTCGACATCCTCCATATCCTCGATTTCTTCGGTGATGTTATCCGGATTTTCTTTTTTGACCTTGCGGCGAGTCTTTCTGACCGACTTATCCCAGCCGACCATAAAAGACCATTGACCCTCGACATCGCCGCGGCGAAGCACGCCTGGCAGGAAGGTTCTCAGTTTGCACGCTCGAATGTAGTGCTCAAGTACGGCGATTGTTTCGTACGGAATGTCACCGCTCTCGGATATGATGTCAATGCACTTCCCAGTCGTCGGCATGAGCATGGAGACGCGGCGTTTTACGGCCGCTTCGATCGCGTCACGGACCACGGGGACAAACACGGCAGAATCACCCTCGTACTGTTGCTTCGAGTTCAATTTGCAGTTATATATGTCCCAGTAGTTGTCAATGTTCTGACTCTGTTCGTCCTTCTCTTTGAAGGCATCGACGACATCTGCGTACAGCTTCTCAGCCTTCTCGCGGATGGATTTGTACTTGACGTAGTTGATCTTCTCGGTCATGGCGCGCGTAGGGTGCGCCCCGCCAATACTACAACGGGGCGTTATGCTTAGTGAGCAATCAAATACCAGCTGGTCGTGCCGCTGTCGTATTTGAATTTCAGCGTTTCATTTGCTACCAGCGATGCCGGCGCCCCAACTACGGTTGCACCAGTAGACGCAATGGTGGTTGTTGCTGCAGCCGTCGATGCGGAGAAGATCGTGACTTCCTGACCGTCAAGCGCGTTTGCGGCAGACGGCATACTGATTGTCGCAGCGACAGACGATTGAACACCAGTGAACAGCACGTACGCGGTATTGTTCGGGATCTGATACGCAGTGGCAGCATTGTTGGGGACGATCACCTTACTTAGCATATTCGTGGTGATCACATTGTTCATGTTCTCAACAGCCGCGAACAGGCCAAAGTTTGCAGTATTGTCCGGGGTTGGGAATGCAGTGTGCACTACCGCCAGACTTGCCGCGAAGCCAAACATCGCCAAAAACGCACCAGTTACCCACATCAAGCCGGTGCCCAGGAATTTACCAATCTTTCTCATGATCATGACCCCTTACGTTTAGATTTCGGTTTCTTGCCCGTCGCGAGACTCTTCCCAGTCTGCGCTTGGGCAATACGCGCAGCTTTTCCTTTGTCGCCCGTTTTACGTTTTACGGCTTCGTAAACTCGTTCAACTTTCGTTCCTTTTGGCATCATATCACCTTTTAGGTCGTGTTGGGCGGGCAGTAAGATACGTCACCCCGGACTGTGTTGTTGAAGTGTGACCGAGGGTTTTAGGTTTGTCAATACGGGCGTGGCGGATCATCATCGTTCCATAGCGAACTGCGGAAATGACATCGTCTTTCAATTTCACGATCAACCCGTTCTTCCTATGATACACACGCTTCTCCTCTAAGAACATCGTGCATGTGGAAAACACCTTAAACCTCCCCGTGCCCATTCTGATCAGCATGTCCATAATCCCGACTTCAACTGAGTTCCCGCCCGTCCCTTCTTCTTTTCCAAGTTCGGGCGGGTGCGTCGCTTTATTCGGTAGGCAGTTAAGGCCTGCGTCTCGATACGACTTGATCAACTCATCGCCAGTGCTTTTCTCATCATTCACACCGTCATGCGGCCACGCTACGGGGGACCATGCGCCCCAACCGTTCATTGCCTGGACGTGTACGGCGGGGAGCGCCCGGGACTCCCTGTACTCATGACATAAGTAAATGCAGTCGGCATCTCTGTCGTACGCCAGATGCCCCGCGCCAAATGGGTGATTCCAGCCGAAGTCCATGCACCGCAATTGCGGCCAATGTTTCGGAATCTCAAACGGCTTCACGACTATGTCTTCGTCAGGAACGTCAAAGACCAAACCTTCGCCTGATATCGCAAGACCCTTGGTTCGCATTGCCAATTGGTGCTTCGGTATGTTTGCGGCAAGGATTTCAGCCTGCTCAGTCAATTTGCCGTCTTTGATCAAGTGCGGCGCATCGTCCCATGTAGCGTTGATGAACGCCTGCCCCTTGGCCGGATTGTTGGTGAACTGATCGACCAACGCAGTCACGCTGCGTTCAGGCGTAAATGTCAGATACCCGATGGCCTTCGTCTTCGATATTACAGCTCGAATCAACTGTGACCAGATCTCCTCGGGAGCCTCCTCGTCAGCATGGAATATCTCAAAACGAGTTCCTTGAAAACGCGGCCAGCCTTGCTCATACGCGCGAAAATATATTGTTGACCACCGACCCGTAACATGCCGGACCTTCACATTGTCAAATGCGTTTTGTATCCCGGGTTTTCTGGTGATTTTACCGATGCAATCTATTGGTATTGTCCCGGTGCCGAGCGCTTTCGGGTCTGTCGGATCGCCGAACAATTCTTTCTGCAGAATGTCTCGAACCGTTTCGTTTGTTTCACCGCAGGCAAGCAGCGATACCGGCTCATTGAATATGTGGCCTTTCCACCATTCCGGATATTTCCCCGTGCAGTGGTACGAGTCCTCCATGCAGCCGCCGAGTGTCTTACCTATGCCGTTGGCCGCGCACAGGGCTCTGAATATCGCCAATTTACCTGGCGTGAGATGCCCTTCTGCCGTGTAGAATCGTTCCTGGTAAGGATAGGGGGTGAAGTACTCAGCCCGGTATATCTTCTTCCGACGCTCCAACTGCTGAAGCATCGCGAGTAGTTCTTCGGCCGCGTCGCTCATTTCAACTCGTAACGATACTCAAGATTGACGCGCCTATTCTGGCGCCAGCACTGCTCGGCGTGGCAATTTGCAACAGGATTCGACTTTCCGTCGCTCCGAACGGACAGTTGCGACTCGCTCACCCCTTCGCGCAGTAGCAACTGCTTGACACTGTCCGCCCTGCGCAGGCCGAGTGCGTAGTTGTATGCCGCGGATCCGCGCTCGTCGCAATTGCCAACCACGACGGCGCTGACGCTGGGGGTAGACTTGAGATATGCGGCATGACGCTTGAGGTTCGCCCACCCGTTGAAATTCAACTCCGAATCAGCCGCAACATCCGCCGAATCGAACGCATAAAAGATACTCAGTCCTTCAACGTACTGCATGCTTCCCCAAGTACCTGCCGCAGGTGTTGTCGGCTCCTGCGCACTATCCGCAACAACTGGCACCGGTGCTGCGCCTCGGACTTGATCAATTGGGGCCGTTCCGCAGGCTGACAGGAACAGCAGGATTAGCATGTATCTCATTTTTCTCACACTCCTTGCATAATGGCGGGCGGTGCGCCCTGGACAATTCAATAACCCCGATGCGAACTTCCTTGCCACAACGGCGGCAACCTATGCTCATCAACTCGCCGCATATCGGCTCCGGTGGTGGAAGTCGGCATTCGTCGCACAGCGGCGGCCCGTCGATCTCAGTGACTACCATGTCTACGAATGCCCCACATCGTCGGCACTCAAGTCTGACCGCGCCACCGTTCCCTCCCGGGGAATATCTCGTTTTGAACATCGTCACCGTGGCAGTCCTGTTTTATTGGAGCCCCCATCCGACTACGTCAGGCGAGGCCTGTCGCTGGGGGCTGCGGTATCATCTACTTCGAGGAGGAGATGCTCTTACGCGAAGAATGGCCGAACACATCCTCACTGTGCAAACCGCGCTTTCCGCGCACGTTCGCCTGTCCAGCCTTCTTCGCAATCTTTTTACCCACCTGGCGACCAACAAATTTATCGTCAGGCGTCGTTACAAATCCACGTTTACCGCGACCTGTTCCGCCCGCATCGCGATCTTTCGCCGCAACATCGACGTGATGCGCCGGCGGGCGCTTCGTGACTACCTTGCCGCTCGGCTTCTTGATTGCCGCCGATTTTATTCGGCGTGGCGTCACAGCGGCTGATCTTTCAACCGGCGTTGACGGCGCAGCGATTCAGCAGCAGACCCTGCCATGCCGCCGAGCGCCTGCGATGCGATAGTCGTACCCTGCTCGGATGCAAACTCCTTCTTCTTCCCCTTTTGCATCACTCCGCCACCATTACCGCCGGCAGCAGCCATGTTCGCCGCCTTGTTCTTCCGGGCCTGTTCGGTCAGACGCTTGTTCGTCTCGCGCGCTTTACGCCGAGTTTCTTCTTCGTTCTCGCCGAATTTCCGTACAGTCGTTGCCATGATCAATCCTCCATAAGAAAATCCGGCGGGTATATGTCGTCGGCTTTCTCGGATTCAATCACAATTGCCGGTGTCCCGTCAATGACCATATACCGATACGTACGGCCGCCGAATGTCCCAAGCGAGAAATCCTTCGCACCCTGCTCCATATCGTCCCGCGCGGAGGCGACCACTTCGGCATACTGCTGCGACACGGCGCAGGCGTCATCAATCGGTAGGCACATCATGGTAGCGACCCGTCCGCAATAACACCGAGTTCGTTCATCAGTCTCCTCGTAACGCCTGGGTTGATCGTCAGCCCTTCGAAATCGGGCTGCATCTCAATCGACTTCAGCAATTTATGCCGTTCCTGGTCAAATGGCCGCTGCAGCAAATACTCGTACATCACGCGCGGGTCGTCCCACATGGTACGCCAGTCAACGTGCATGCCGGCAATATCGTCAAGCCCGTCATACTCCCTCTGACTGACCGGAGGCAATCCGATACCTTCCAGCGATACGTTTATCTCGTCCAACGGGCGATGCAGGATGACCTTCCGCGCTGGGTGATTGTTGAGCCACTTCGGAAACAGGAACAGCCCAGTACACGAAACGCCCAACATCTTCCCGCCCGACGGACGGATGTTGTCCAGTTCTTCGTAGTGGTGATCCCATAATGGGTCATGCAGGCAGATCGAGCGGTCGGTAGTCAGCCAATTGGCGGCCCACGTCGTGCCGGATCTCGGGGCGGCGATGACCATGAACTGAACGCCGGGGGCCGGACGCTGCGGCTCGGTCGAGCACAGGAGTATCGTTCCGATCATGGTCAACCTCCGTGACGTTCGAATTCAGCCTTGGCAAACGCCCAGATGAACCAGGCGATGCCGATCACCATCGTTACCACAAATGCTGTTTGGTTCGTGTCCATCGCTCACTCCTCGGTTAGTTGGTGTCGGTCAATATCAACCGACGACCGAAGTGTCTCACGTGCTGACTGCCGTGTCAAGTGTTTCGTCCCATTCGTTATCGTCGAAGTCGTGGTCGCTATCTCGCGTCGCATCTATCGTGCGCTGAATTATGTAACACATATGTCGTATGGTTGATATTGATCGCCTGGATGGGCGAGTGTTGTTCGTGCGGTGCGTCATCGGGAGCTATCGGACGTGCGGTGCGTTATCGGGAGCTATCGGACGTGCGGTGCGTTATCGATCGTATGGCGTGCTATCGTTCGTTATCTGACGTGTGGTGCAATTATAGCACTTCAAAAGTGTTGAAAAAATGTGGAGACGTGCCGGCAACAATTTTCCCACCCGTCCGGTGGTTCCCCGAGTTCGCCGCACCCGCCATATGACCCACCCCCTACACCGCACCGCCTGGCGCCCTCGGCGCACTGGATCGCACCCGCCATATGCCCCACCTAGGCCAGTATCTCGTCCGCTGGATCGCCGCCGCACATGGGGCACCCGCCAGATATGCCGACATCGCCGCACATGGCGCACGATATGACAACCTCCGACGATACCGCAGCCGGTTCAATCGGTGCAGATATAACGCGCGCCTCTCCCGGTACGATCAGCGAAACGATCCGAGGGTCCGCTTGTACCAGCTGGCGAATTTTGTCCATGATTTCCGCCTCGGTCATCTTGTCGTTGTTCGAGATCATATTGACCTCAGTTGATGCGAGCGACGAGAGAGACTTGCTCAGTAATATCTCAATCGCTTTTATCCTCGACGTCTCCAGTTCAATCAATCCGTCGGCGTGCTGTTGCAGCAAGTTGACCAGGTGCGACGCCTGTATTTTGGCGCGCACTTCTTCCTGGTGTTCGGGCCGCAGCCGCACGCCACGCTGGCCGGTGCGCTCCGGTGGTGCAATCTCGCCCGATACGCGCTTATCGATCAACGCTGCACGACTTGTGCCACGCGCCTTCATTGCCGCCGCAGTCGATCCTTCCGGCCGTCCGGCCTTCCTTCGCGGTTGTTCCGTATTTTCCATATAATCAATGAGTTACGTTAGGTAATTTTCACAATCTGGCGCGTATGTGGCGCCGGGCGGGCGTTCCATATTGCAACATATTGTCCGATAATATTATTGATATATGTAATTGTCAATTTATTGATTATTAAAATTTGACAATTGATTAAAAATTAAGCAGATGTCAAATACGAACCATATCCACAATTGACAGCGTCTATCTGGTCTATCCGTCACGAGCGGTCTAAACTCACCGGAACCTTCCGTCATGCTATAACCCAATATCTACGGTCTTTCTACTACTATCTACCACTACTCCTTTACTTTATAATTGGTAGGATATTAGATACGGTGTATGTATGTAGCGTATTGATATTACATTACAGCATATAACTAAACATCGTAATTTTAGCTAAAGAGTTAGCGCCCCATAGTGCCACGGCAAGTGTTTGATTTCAATACGCCAC
>Ga0316624_10000090_pt1 | contig 25022 bp, 19 predicted proteins | sample OWC_Aug_N3_C1_D5_FD_207657 | JGI IMG/M metagenome (GOLD analysis project Ga0316624, IMG submission 207657) | Wetland soil microbial communities from Old Woman Creek delta, Ohio, United States - OWC_Aug_N3_C1_D5_A | ecosystem: Environmental > Terrestrial > Soil > Wetlands | place: USA: Ohio... | reverse complement strand
AACGCGAGCACAGCGAAGATGATGTTGTTCTCAATCAATTGCCCAGCGAGTTTGACCGGGATGTAGCCCCTGGGATGCACGATACGCGCGAGCTCGCGGAACGCCTGCTTGAACATCAGGATCGCGCGCAGCATCTTGATGCCGCCACCCGTCGAACCCGAACAGCTCACGAAGGACGCCAGAAAGAGCATCCACAACGGTGCGAACAGCGGCCAGACACCGAAGTTGGTGTTCGAGTAGCCCGTCGACGTGGCCATCGACACCACATTGAACGCGGCGTAGCGCAGCGCCGTGCCGAAGTCCGCGTACACCCCCTTGTCGTACAGGAACAGAGCGACGCCAAATATGCTCACGACGATTACCGCGATGAACGCCCGAACCTCCGCGTCCAGCCCGTACGGAGACGTGCTGCGCTTTCTCAAGGCCTGGAAATGGGTTGCGAAATTGATGCCTGCGATCATCATGAATACGATCGTCACCGCTTCGATGGCAGGCGAGTCCCAGTGACCGAAGCTCGCATCGTAGGGCGAGAAACCTCCGGTACTCATCGTCGTGAACGCGTGCATGACCGCGTCCAGCCATGACATCCCGGCCCAGCGCAGCGCGAAAACGCAGGCGACGGTAAATAGCGCATAGACCAACCACAGCCCCTTGGCCGTCTCCGTGATGCGCGGGGTGAGCTTGGTGTCCTTCATCGGTCCGGGCGTCTCCGCCCGCAGCGCCTGCCGGCCGCCCACGCCCAGCAAAGGCAGGATACCTACCACCAGCACCAGAATCCCCAAGCCGCCAAGCCATTGCAGGAGGCAGCGCCACAGATTGATCGACGGCGGCAGGTGATCCAGCCCGACGAGCGCCGTGGCCCCGGTCGTGGTGAGGCCCGCCATCGCCTCGAAATACGCGTCGGTGAACGAGAGCTGCGGCAAGTAGGAAAGCAGCGGCAGGGTGGCGAACGCAGGCAAGACCGTCCAAGCGAGCGTGACCAACAGAAAACCGTCACGCGCCTGCAATTCGCGTTTGCCCGCGCGCGTCGCCAGCCACGCGACGCTGCCGGCCAGCAGGGTCACGACGATCGCTGTGTCGTAGGCCGACTCCGCACCGTCGGCAAGATAGAGCGACACGCCGAGCGGCAACAGCATCGTAAGGGCGAAGATCACCACTATCACGCCCAGCAGGTTGACGACGCCGGCGAGCCGCTGCATGGCTGCGCGCCCTGGAAGTCAGAGAAAGCGCGCGCCGACCTGGAACAGGCGCTCGACTTTGGGCAGCGTCTTCTTGTCGGTCACGAACACGATGACGTGATCCTCTGCCTCGATCTTCGTGTCGTGGTGCGCCATCACCACCTCGTTCTCACGCACCAGCGCGCCGATCGTAGTCCCGGGAGGAAGGTCGATTTCCTCGATGCGCCGTCCCGTGACGCGGCAGGACTCTCTGTCCCCGTGCACCACTGCTTCGAGCGCCTCCGCGGCACCGCGCCGCAGGCTGTGCACCGCGACGACATCGCCGCGGCGCACGTGGGCGAGCAGTTTGCCTATCGTCGCCTGCGCCGGCGATATGGCGATGTCTATCTCGCCGCTCTGCAGCAGGTCGACATAGGATCGACGATTGATGAGCGCTATGACCCGACGAGCCCCCATGCGCTTGGCAAGCAGGGAGCTCATGATGTTGTTCTCGTCATTGTTCGTGACAGCGACGAAAAGATCCATCTCGCCGATGTTCTCCTGCTCGAGCAGCTCCTCGTCCGTGGCGTCGCCGTTCAGCACCAGTGCGTGATTGACCTTCGCCGCCAGAATCTCGCAACGACGCTTGTTGTGTTCGAGCACTCGCACGGAATAATCGTCTTCCAAGGCGCGCGCGAGTCGCAGTCCGATGTTGCCGCCTCCGGCGATCATCACGCGCTTCACGGGTCGGTCCATGCGCCGCAGCTCGCGCATGACCTCGCGGATGTTCTTCTCCGGCGCAAGGCAAAACACCTCGTCACCGGCTTCGATCACGGTATTACCGTCCGGAACGATCGGACGGTCCTGACGGAAGATCGCCACCACCCGAGTTTCGACGTTTGGGATGTGCCGCCGGATGTCCTTGAGCTGGTTTCCGACAAGCGGACCGCCCTTGTAGGCGCGCACGCCCACTAGGCTCACCTGTCCACCGGCAAAATCCAGAACCTGCAAGGCCTCGGGGAACTCGACCAGCTTGACGATGTATTCGGTCAGCACCTGCTCGGGACAGATCGACAGGTCCACGTCGAAACCCTCCGGCCCGAGTACCTTGACGTCGTCCAGAAAATCGGTCGCCCGGATACGCGCGATGCGGCGCGGTACATTGAACATGCGTGCGGCTAGCTTGCAGGCGACGAGGTTGGTTTCGTCCGACTGCGTGACCGCGATCAGCAAGTCGGCGTCGTCTGCACCCGCTTCGGACAGCACCGAAGGATGCGATGCGCTGCCGAGAATGGTCCGCAGGTCCATTCGGTCATGCAGTGCGCGCAGGCGCGCCGCATCGACGTCCACGACCGTGATGTCGTTCTGTTCCGATACCAGACTTTCGGCGACCGAGACGCCGACCTGGCCGGCGCCGAGAATGATGATCTTCACGACCTGCCGCTCCGCGGCGGAAACGGCGGCATTTTAGTCTCTTTCAGCCTTCATCGCGCCGTCCTACGGGAAGCCCAAGCGCCTTGAGCTTGCGATACAGGTGCGTGCGCTCGAGCCCGGAGCGCTCCGCCACGCGCGACATACTGCCTTGTTCGCGCGCCAGAAGCTGCTCAAAATACACGCGCTCAAATGCCTCGCGCGCTTCGCGATAGGGCCTGTCGAGCCCAAGTTCCGGCGTCGCAGGCGCATCGCCGCGTGCCGTGAGCACCCGCTCGACGTCCTCCAGCCCGATTTCTTCCTGAAGTGCGGTCAGCGCGAGATCCTTGATCACGCCTTCCAGCTCGACGAGGTTGTTGGGCCAAGGGTGATGGCGCAGCGCATTGAGGGCGGCGACCGACAGGCGCCGCGCGGGACATGCGCGCGCTTCCACCAGCTGCGCCAGCATCATCGCTGCAATGTCTGGCACGTCTTCTGCAAACTCGCGCAACGCAGGCAGCTTGAGCGTTAGCTCGGAAAGCCTGGTCACCAATTCGGGATCGAATTCGTGCTTCTCGACCAGCGTTTTCGTGTCGGCGGGCGAGAACGAAACAATACGCGTCTTGTACTTGTCCGTGCGCGCCAAAAGAAACTCTACGTTCTTCTGCTCGGCACGGGCCAGACGCGTCAGATCGCTTAGGAACAGTATTCCACCGGCAGCGCGCGACAGAACTTCCGAAATCGGCTCGGAGAGCAGCTCCGGCCCCAAGAGGAACGGTGCCCCGGGAGCGAGCAGAAGTCGCGCGAACAGCTCGGCCTGCATTCCGCGCTCGCCACGTAACATGAGCGGTGCCGCCGCCAGAGCCACCTGCGACAGACGCCTCTTGGCGTCGGCAAGCGCCTGCGAGCGCCCCAGTGCGGCGAGCGACAGCTCTCGCGGCGCGGGGACCTCTTGGTTTCGCAATGCGCGCCTGACCGTCGTGAGCAGTCTCTGCAGCGCGATCGGCTTTTCCAGGAAGTCGAGCGCACCGATGCGGGTCGCTTCCACCGCAGTTTCGATGGTTCCATGGCCAGACATCATGACCACGGGCATGGACAATTGGCCGCATGCCGACCATTCCTTGAGCAAAGTGATACCGTCCGTATCGGGCATCCAGATGTCAAGCAGCACGAGATCGGGCCGCTGTCGCTCGCGCACCAGACGCGCGGTGGCCGCACTCTCGGCGAGCAGCACCTGATGCCCCTCGTCCGCCAGGATCTCGGAAAGAAGCTCGCGGATGCCGACTTCGTCGTCTACGACCAGAATCTGAGCCATGAATAAGCGCTGTGCTCGAACCCTGTTGAGATCACGCCGCCTTGACCACGACGTTGCTCTTACCAAGCACGGGGAGGATAACGCTCACGCATGCGCCCCGCTCAGGACGGTTTTCGATGGCGATGCTGCCGTGATGTTCGTCGACGATCTTCTTCACGATGGCCAGTCCGAGCCCGGTACCTCGGGGTTTGCTGGTCACGTACGGTTCGAAAATGCGGGTCATCAGTTCCTCTGGAAAACCCGGGCCATTGTCACTCACCGACAGGCGCACCCGGTCGCCAAGCGCTTCGGTGCGGACCTCGATGGAGGGGGCTGCGCGCCAGCTCCTTCCGCTCTCGAGCGCGTCTTGCGCGTTTTGTACCAGATTGTGGATGACCTGACGGATCTGCGCGGAGTCGGCAAGCACCGCGGGCAGTTCTGGAGCCAGGCGCTTGATGATTGGAACCCGGGAGTTCTCGTAAAGCGCAAGCACCTCCGTGACTAGTGCATTGAGGTCCAAATCTGCGAGCATCGGCGCCGGAAGGCGCGCATAGTCCCGGAATGCGTCGACCATTGACTTGAGCGCCGTGACCTGATTGACGATGGTACGTGTGGCACGTCGCAGGATGTCGGCCTCTTCCTCCGGAACCTTGCCCGCCAGCTTCACTTCCAGGCGTTCGGCGGAAAGCTGGATCGGCGTAAGCGGATTCTTGATCTCGTGCGCGAGACGTCGCGCCACCTCAGCCCAAGCCGTCGCGCGCTGTGCCTGGATCAGCTGCGTAATGTCGTCGAATACCAGCACGAAGCCGCCCCCCGTCGAACCACGCAGCCCGGCGCCGCGCGCGAGCAGCGTCGTTCCCGTGGCACGCAGCTCGAGTTCGCGCTGCCAGGTATGCTCGCCGTGCGCAACGAAGGCCTCGCGCACCGCCCGCGCAAAAGACTCGAGCGCTCCGCCCCAGCTGCCGAGTGGTTTGCCCGCGAGCGAATCGAGTTCACCGCCCAATATCGAAGCGGCGCCATGGTTGCTGATGGTCAGGCAGAGGTCGCGATCGAACACGAGGACCCCTGCCGACAGATTGGCGAGGATGTTCTCAAGATTGGCCTTGGCGGTCTCCAGTGCCATCCGGTTTGTCTCGACCACCCGCCGCGCCTCGTCTAGCTGTCGCGTCATTGAGTTGAACGACTCAGTCAGGACACCGAGCTCGTCACGGCTGGTGACCGGTGCGCGTCTGGAAAAGTCGCCGCGCGCGACGGCCTGGGTGGCTTGTGCGAGGTTGGCGAGCGGCTCAGACAACCGGTTCGACAGGATGACCGCAAGTGCGATGGCGACGAACAGCGCCATCAAGAGCGCCAGGGTGAGCGTAACAATGTAGATGCGCTTTAGCCCTTGCCGCGAAAGGGCCAGCTCGCGGTAGTCTCGATAGGCTGCCTCGACCGCTTCCGCGCTGCGTGCAAAAGAAGCCGGCACGGTCTGTCGCAATTGCAGATAGCGCGCCTCGTCAGTGAGCGTGAGCGCGTTGATCGGAACCAGCACGCGCAGGGCGAGCGGCTTACCGGCGGGGGCATCGATTGCGGTGTAACCGCGATCCGCGCGCGCTTGCCGCAGCGCTTGCGCACTCGGCAGATCCGGGATAAGCCGAGTCACGTCCTCGCTCGCGCTCGCGACGAGCCGGCCGCTCGCCGTAATGATCACGGCTTCCTGCACACCGGCCTGCTCGCGTAGCCGATTGAGCATCGCGCCTTGCTCCGCCTGCGAATGGTCAGCAAGCTCCAGCGCCATTGCTCGAACCTTGACGTTCATCTCGGACAGCATTTGGTCGATCGCGCCCTGCGCCAGCGTCAGCCCGCCCTCCAATGCGGCGTCGACCTTTACGTCGAACCACGACTCGATGCTCTTGCTCAGGAACTGCACCGAAACCGTGTAAACGAGGAGGCCGGGCGCCAGCGCCATCATGGCGAACAGCACCAGGAAGCGAAGCGTCAGTCGTGAACCGAAGACGCGCGCACGGTACTTGCGCGCGAGCGCGACCACCTGATATGTAACGAGGCCCGCCAGAACCGCCGCGAGCACTGCGTTAAGCGCGAGCAGCAGTGGATAGTGCTTCTCGAACAGGCTCGTGTTAGCGCTCGCGGTCGCGAGCAGAAACAGCAGCACGCCGGCCAGTGCGGCACCAATGATGAGCAAGACTCTCATCGATCAATCACCTCCTTGGGCTCGCGGCTCTCCACCGGCGCCGGAGGTTGCTGCGGCGGACGGAATGGGAACACCTTCCATTCCGACTCGAACTGCCAATCACGACTCGTGAGCGCGCTAACCTGAAACGGCTTTGGAAGGAGCGAGGTATCAAGGCGCATGCGCACTGCCGCGTCGTAGGTAGCGTCCGCAAGAGAGAGAGTGCGGTCGACGACCAGCCAGTTCTGGAGCCGCCTAAGCACGCTCAGGGCTTCCTCCAGCGTTGCGAAATTCTGTTGAAGTACGCCCGTGGAAAGCCGGTAGTGCCTGGAAAGCGCATGGTACGAAAGTCTGACCTGCATTTGCTTCGATACCGGATGCTCGTTGAACCAGTACCAGCGATGCCGCGTGAGATCGAACTCGAAAACGAAATAAAGAGGCACGCCGCTGACGACCGCTTCGGCGAGAGCCGCAGGAAAATCGAACCGGAATTCCGCATTAAGCACCAGGCCCTCGTCTGTCGCACGCAGGTTCGCGTCGTGGACATTGATGTCGGCGGCGCTGGCGTGAAACGCAATCGCCAAGAGAAGCACCAGAAGTACCCTGCCGACGGGGGCGAAGCGTTGCATGACGCGCCTCAGGTGCGCTTTGTTACCAGAGCGAAATAAAACCCATCGTGCTCGGCGTCCGGAAGCAGCTGAGCTGCAGCGCCGGACGGCAGTGCAAGCCGATGCGCATGCGGAGTACGCGCACAGAATGCGCCGATGACGGCCTCGTTTTCTTCGGCGAAGACCGAACAGGTGACATACAGCAATCTACCACCCGGTGCGAGCACGCGCCAAAGCGCATCCAGAATCGCTGACTGGCGGGTCGCAAAGCCAGAAATGTCGGTCGGCCTGCGCAGCCACTTGATGTCCGGATTCCTGCGCACCACCCCCGAAGACGAGCACGGCACATCTGCGAGGATGCGATCAAACGCAGCGCCATCCCACCAGGTGTCGAGTCGAATGCAGTCGGCGATCTTCACCTGCGCATGTAAGCCAAGGCGCACGAAGTTTCGTTCCAGTTGCGCGCTGCGCAGCGGGTCTACATCTAGAGCCGTAAGCGAGACCGCCGCGGTTTCAAGGATGTGGGCGGACTTGCCGCCTGGCGCCGCGCAAGCGTCAAGCACGCGCTGCCCGACGGCCAGATCGAGGTAGGGCGCCGCGCGCTGAGCACCCGCGTCTTGCACCGAAACCTCACCGCTTAGAAACCCCGGCAGGCGAGCGACGGGCACCGGTCGCTCTAGCACCAAGGTCGCTTCAGCGAGAGGGCGCGCGGCGAGCCCCTCTGCCTGCAGGCGCGCGTGATATTCACGCATACTTGTGCGCCGTAGATTCACGCGCAGCGCCATTGGTGGACGGCTGTTCCCTGACTCCAGCACGTCCTGCCATTTGTCGGGGTGGCTGCGCCTCAGAGCTTCGATCCACCACGCAGGATGCCACCAGCGCGCTTGCTCGTCGGCCGCTATCGCGGCCTCTATTCTCGAGCGGTCGCGCAACAGGCGACGGAGAACGGCGTTCACAAATCCCTTGGCGCGCTGCCGGCCCAGAAGCGCACATGCGCGAACGGCCTGATCGACGACCGTATACGTCGCGTAGCGACCCGAATCGAGTGCATAGAAGGAGCACCACAGCAACGCGCTCACCGTCGGATCGGTTCCGACGCGCATCTCCAATTGCTGCTCAAGCGCTTGCACTCGTCCGTAGCGGCGCAGGGTGCCGTGCGTAAGATCGATCAATGCCGCGCGCGGGAGTTCATTTTCCTCAGCTGCGCGCTCCAATTCGCCCGTGAGGCTGCGTCCACTCGCGACCGCCACGACCAGTCTTGTCGCCTCACAGAGCAATTCGGCGAGCGGGGGTGTACTGACCACCGGCGCCCCGACTGAATCGGTAGCCACGCTTAGGATTCCTTGGGCAGCGAGCCAAACCGCGTTCCAGGCTTGAGCGATCTGCCGCGCAGGAACTCGGCCGCAGATAACCGCCTACCGCCGGCTCGCTGAAGTTCCGTAACCTGGAGCGCCCCCTCGCCGCAGGCGATCACGATGCCATGCGCGTTGGTGGTGAGCACTTCCCCGGGTGAGCCGCTTGCATCGGCCGGCTGCGCTCGCCAGATCTTGAGCGCCTCCCCGCCCAATAACGCGGCGGCACCAGGCACGGGTCGATATGCTCGGATAGCTCGGCTCAGCTCGCTCGCCGAGCGCGTCCAGTCGAGCGCAGACTCGCGCTTTCCGATCTTGGCAGCGTAACAAACTCCCTCCGCTGGCTGTGGCGTCAGATGTACATCGCCCGCCGCAACCTTGGCTACCGCATCTACGATCATCCTCGCGCCCAGCGCCGCTAGCTTGTCGTGAAGGGTGCCCGTGTCGTCCGCTTCGCTAATCGGCAGGACGCCTTGGGAGAGTATCGGCCCCGTGTCCAGCCCAGCGTCCATTTTGATTATCGTAATCCCGGTTTCGCGATCGCCAGCGAGCAATGCTCGCTGGATCGGTGCGGCGCCACGCCAGCGCGGCAGCAGCGATGCGTGTATGTTTAATGCGCCGAGGCGCGCGCTGTCGAGCGCGGCTTGCGGCAGGATGAGACCATACGCCGCGACCACGAGCAGCTCCGCCCCGGCGTCCGCGATCGGCGCAAGTGCACCAGTATCCTTGAACGAGGCTGGCTGGTGCACCTCGACGCCGCGATCTAGTGCGTGCCGCTTTACAGCGCTCGCGCTCGGGCGCATGCCCCGCCCAGCGGGCTGATCCGGGCGGGTGAGTACGAGCGGCACCTGATGCCCAGCGTCAATCAGGGCGTCAAACGCGCGCGCGGCGAACTCGGTTGTCCCTGCGAACACGATGCGCATTAACGGTGCCCTTCGCAGACCGCGCGCGCGGGCAAGCGCCCCGAGCGGGGACTCTCGCCCCCGGGCCGGTCTACGCGCTCTTGCGCAGCTGCTTGGCCAGGCGAGCCCGGATGCGCTGCTGTTTGAGTTGTGAAAGGTGGTCGACGAAGACCTTGCCTTCGAGGTGATCCATCTCGTGCTGGATGCAAACCGAGAGCAGGCCCTGCGCCTCAAGTGTGAATGGAACGCCGTTCTGGTCGTACGCGCGCACCTTCACGCGCTCGGCGCGGTCGACCATTTCGTAGATACCTGGAACCGACAGGCAGCCCTCCTCGATGTCGGACACGCCGGTTGCATCGAGGATCTCAGGGTTGACCAACACAATCAAAGAATCACGACGTTCTGAAACGTCTATGACGATCACCTGTTTGTGCACGTCGACCTGAGTGGCGGCCAAACCAATACCGGGCGCGCCGTACATGGTTTCCGTCATGTCGACGACGAGCTTCCTCAGCGCGTCGTCGAAGACAGTCACCGGGGCCGCCGTCTTGTGCAGGCGGGCATCGGGGTACCGGAGAATGCTTAGGAGCGCCATGAATTAGGAAATCGCTTGCTGTGTGAAATAATTACATGCACAATCTCAGGCAGCATGTAAGCTAATTGAGCTTCTATGCTACATTTGTGCGAGTAATCGGCCTTTCAAGCCGGCCCGGAGACCTAAGAAAAGATCGGGGGCCCCATGTACGAGCAATTACGTAAGTCTATCACAGCACTCGCTTTTGTCGTAGCGGGTGTCGCCTGGGGCCAGGCGGTGGCGCAGGATTCCGAGGCCCCGCCCGCAATCAACCCCAATGCGCCTGACCGGTACGTCGTCGTTCCTGGAGACACCCTCTGGGGTATCGCCGAGCGATTCACCAACTCGCCATGGCGGTGGCCCGAGCTGTGGGGCCTGAATAGGGACGAAATCAAGAATCCGCACCTCATCTACCCTGGGAACGTGATCGTGCTCGATCGCGCCACAGGTCGGCTGTCGCTTGCCCAAGGTACTGTCCGACTGGAACCACGGGTTCGCGTGCTCGGATCGACAGATACCGCCATCCCGAGCATTCCGGCATCCGTGATCGAGCCATTCCTTAGCCAGCCCCTCGTGATTGAACCGGACGGGCTCGACAATGCACCGACCATCGTAGCGACGCAGGAGGATAGAGTATTCATCGGCGCCGGCAACCGCGCTTACGTGAGGGGAATGGGCGATTCAAAAGAGGCCGATTGGAGCGTCTATCGACCTGGCAAAGCCCTTGTTGATCCCGACACGGACCGCACGCTCGGCTACGAGGCAATCTACTTGGGCAGTGCGCGCTTGCTACGACCCGGCGAGCCAAGCACCGTTCAACTTACCAAGGTCACGCAGGAAGTCGGGCGTGGCGACAAGCTTATTCCGTCGGGGGCGCCACAGGCGGTCGATTACGCGCCGCACGCTCCCCGCGTTTTCATCAGGGGCCGCGTCATGTCGATCTACGAGGGCCTGAGCAAGGTAGGTGAAGCTGGCCCGAACTCGATCATCACGATCAACCGCGGCCGCGCCGATGGCATTGAGGTCGGGCACGTCATGGCTCTGTATCGCTATGGAGCCACGGTGACCGAGCCGTCCAAGGATCCATATCAGCCCGGTACGAAGATCGATTTACCAGAGGAGCGCTACGGGCTGGTATTTGTTTTCCGAGTCTTCGACCGGGTATCCTACGCACTGGTAATGAGAATTACGAGGCCGGTGCATCCGCTAGATGTGGTGCAAAACCCCTGAAAGGCAAAACAATAACCGCGGCGGTCCGCGCGCAGCGCCGACAAGCCGCGGGAGAGGCGGTCCTCATCTCGCCCCACCCGCATGACGCCGGATTCGGGGCTCGCGAGCTGGCTTCGATTAACACTTACGCCCGGCCTAGGCGCCGCTAGCATCCGCGAACTGCTCAAGCAATTCGGGCTTCCCGAAAATGTGCTTGCGCGGCCGCGCAGAGAGCTGGCGCAGATCGCGCCACGCGCAACCGTGTCTGCGATTGATTCGGAAGAGGTATCTCGCGGCGTCGCCGCCGCGCTCGAGTGGGCGCAAAAGCCGGGTCACGCACTCGTTACGTTAGCCGATCGGGACTATCCGAAGCTATTGCTCGAAATTCCTGATCCGCCGCTCCTACTCTACGCCAGCGGTAGGCTCGAGTTGCTGAATTGCCCGTCCCTAGCGATTGTCGGAAGCCGCAACGCCACCGCTCAGGGCGAGCGCAATGCCGAGAGCTTCGCCCGCGCGTTCAGCGAAAACGGGCTCTGCATCGTTTCCGGACTTGCCTTGGGTATCGACGCGGCAGCCCATCGTGGAGGCCTCGTTGGTGCGGGCTCGACCATCGCGGTGCTCGGGACCGGAATTGACATCGTTTATCCTGCGCGCAACGCCGAACTTGCCGGGGAGATCGCACGTGCCGGGCTGCTGCTGTCCGAGTTCCCGCTCGGCTCCAAGGCAAGCCCGCATAACTTCCCCCGCCGCAACCGGCTCATTAGCGGACTTACGCTGGGTTGCCTGGTCGTCGAGGCTGCGCCTGCGTCGGGCTCCCTGATCACCGCGCGTGCCGCGGCTGAGCAGGGACGAGATGTCTTCGCGGTGCCGGGATCGATTCACTCGCCACTGTCGAAGGGCTGCCATGCGCTTATCAAGTCCGGCGCGAAGCTGGTCGAAAGCGCAGAGGATGTGCTCGCGGAACTGTCCGCCTTCCGGCGCACCGGGTATGCTTCCACCGCACACTCACCGCCTAGCGCGGGAGCATCGGAGGATGAGGCGCTTCTCATGCACATGGGCTTCGACCCCGTGGACGTGGATTCGCTGTGCTCACGGGCCGGATTGAGCCCCGAACAAGTGTCCTCGGAGCTGCTGCGACTCGAACTCGCCGGACGCATCGCCGCCTTGCCCGGCGGACTGTATCAACGTCTCAACTGAGGAGAACAAGAACATGTACGACATCCTCGTTTACGTCTTCGAGAATTGCCGGCAGGCCGACATCGCACACGACAGCGGACTGGTGGCCAAGAAGCTTTCGGCGGCAGGCTTCGAGGACGACGACATCAGTGAGGCACTGTCATGGCTCGCGGGTGTCGTGCGCGTCGTACATCGCGACTTAGCGCCATTACCCGACCTACGCGCAACATTCAGAACCTACGCACCCAAAGAGCTCGCCAAACTCGATGCCGAATGTCGTGGTTTCCTCCTCACTTTGGAGCAGTCAGGCATCCTCGAGCCAAGCACACGCGAGCATGTGCTTGAGCGAGCGCTGGCCGCAACGGGCGGCGCGCTTTCGCTCGAGCAACTGAAGCTGATCGTGTTGATGGTGCTTTGGAACCAGCAGACACCGACGAGCCGGCTCCTTGCCGAGGATCTGTTCGCAATTCAGGGCGAGCGGCTTCCGAGCTAGCCGTCGCCTACACGATCACTTACCGCGCCGGGCTGGTAACAGCACTGCGCGACCTAACCCGCGGTTGCTGCGACGGCACCTTTGCACTTATCATCTGCCGCCGTTCGGCGCTCCCTCAAGCTTTCAATGGCGAAGAAACTGATAATTGCCGAGAAACCGTCTGTCGCGGCCGATATTGCGCGCGCGATTGGTGGCTTCGCGCGCAAGGGGAACTACTTCGAGAGCGACGACTACGTTCTATCTTCCGCGGTCGGGCATCTGCTCGAGCTCGTATTGCCGGAAAAGCACGACGTCAAGAAAGGCAAGTGGTCGTTCGCCAATCTTCCAGTTATCCCGCCGCACTTCGAGCTCGCTCCTATCGAGCGTAGCGAAGAACGACTCAATCTGTTGCTGCGCTTGATGAAACGCAAGGACGTCGTCGGTTTAGTGAACGCCTGCGATGCCGGACGCGAAGGCGAGCTTATCTTCCGTTACATCGTTCAGTACGCGCGAGTAAAAAAACCTATTGAGCGGCTGTGGTTGCAATCGATGACGCCGCAGGCCATCCGCGAGAGTTTCGCCGCGCTGCGCCGGGACAAGGACATGTTGCCGCTCGCCGACGCTGCCAAGTCTCGCTCCGAGGCCGACTGGCTGGTCGGCATCAACGGCACGCGCGCAATGACGGCTTTCAATTCCAAGGAGGGAGGATTTTACCTAACCACGGTCGGGCGCGTTCAGACGCCGACCCTCGCGATACTTGTCGACCGCGAGGAGCGAATCCGATCTTTCACGCCGCGCGACTACTGGGAAGTTCACGCGCGCTTCGCCGTCGCTGCGGGAGAGTATCCAGGGCGCTGGTTCGACCCGGCATTCAAGAAAGGGGACGACGCGGAGCACAAGGCAGAGCGCCTTTGGAAGGCGGGCGATGCCGAGGCGATAGTCGCCGACTGCCGAGGGAAGCGCGGTACCGTCAGCGAGGAAAGCAAGCCGTCCAGCCAGCTTTCGCCGCTGCTATTCGATTTGACAAGCCTGCAGCGCGAGGCAAACGCGCGCTTCGGCTTTTCGGCTCGGAATACTTTGGCACTCGCGCAGGCACTCTACGAACGTCACAAGGTGCTGACGTACCCGCGCACCGACGCGCGCGCGCTGCCGGAGGACTACGTCGGAACGGTCAAGAAAACCTTGGACGCGATCGGTGATGACGCGCAGTACTCGTCCATCGCAAAGAACATCCTCAAGCAAGCTTGGGTCAAGCCGATTCGGCGCGTATTTGACAACTCGAAGATTTCCGACCACTTCGCGATCATCCCCACGCTGCAACTTCCCAAGCATCTCAACGAGGCAGAACAGAAGATCTACGACATGGTCGTGCGGCGCTTTCTTGCGGTTTTTTACCCCGCCGCGGAGTACCTGCAGACTACTCGTACGACCACAGTCGGCAAGCACCAGTTCCGCACCGAAGGCAAAGTGCTCACCAACCCGGGCTGGCTTGCGGTGTACGGTCGCGCGGCCCAATCCGAGGCTGAGAACCTGCCCGCTATAAAGCTCGGAGAGAACGTGAATGTGGTCGCGGTCGAGGCACAACGCAATCAGACCAAGCCTCCGCCGCGCTACACCGAAGCTACATTACTGTCCGCCATGGAAGGCGCAGGCAAGCTGGTCGAGGATGACGAGCTGCGCGCGGCGATGGAGGCAAAGGGCTTGGGCACACCGGCCACGCGCGCGGCCGTCATCGAGGGGCTGATTCAGGAAGAGTACGTGCACAGAAACGGCCGGGAACTGGTTCCCACGCCGAAGGCGTTTTCCCTCTTTTTCGCCCTGCGCCATTTCGGCGTCAGCGAGATCACTTCGCCCGAGCTGACGGGTGACTGGGAGTTCAAGCTGAAGATGATGGAAAGCGGTAAGCTGCCGCGAAAAGAGTTCATGGAGCATATCGAACAGGTCACTCGTGACCTGGTCGAGCGAATCAGGAACGGCGATATTCCTGATACCGCCTTTGCCAACGTCCCGGCACCCTGTCCGAAGTGCGGGGGCACCGTGCAGGAAAACTACCGAAAATTCCAGTGCCAACGCTGCGACTTCTCATTATGGAAAGTGGTGTCCGGAAGGGAGTGGGCACCGGAAGAGGTCGCCGAGTTGATCACCAAGCGCTTTTCGGGCCCGTTCACCGGCTTTCGCAGCCGCATGGGCAAGCCGTTCGCTGCCGGCATCAGGCTTAACGACGAATATCGCCTCGAATTCGATTTCGGTCATGGTACGCCATCGTCGCCTGGAGAGGAGGCACCCGATTTCTCCGGTCAGGACAGTGTCGGCGCGTGCCCGAAATGCGGCTCGCGCGTGTTTGAGCACGGTGCGGCCTATGTATGCGAGAAGGCCGTCGGCAGCGAACGTAGTTGCGACTTTCGCTCTGGCAAGGTGATTCTTCAGCAGCCGGTAGAGCGCGCCCAGATGGTGAAGCTGCTTGCCACCGGCCGAACCGACCTGTTGCCGCGCTTCATCTCGAAGAAGGGCAGGCCCTTTAAGGCATATCTCGTCAAGACCAAGGAGGGACGCGTCGGCTTTGAATTTGAGCCGCGCAAACCAAAGGCCACTGCGCAGGAACCCAACGCGTCCGCGCACGATGTCCGGGCGCGTGCGGCGCCCGCGAAGACTCCGGCCAAGCCCGCGGTAAAGAAGAAAAAGCGCGCCTAGACGTCTAGGTTTCGCACGCCGAGCGCGTTCGACTCGATGAATGCCCGCCGCGGCTCGACTTCGTCGCCCATCAGCTTCGTGAAAATCTCGTCCGCTGCGATGCCATCCTCTATCTGCACCTTAAGCAGCCGGCGCGTCGCCGGATCCATGGTCGTTTCCCAAAGCTGATCCGGGTTCATTTCTCCGAGTCCCTTGTAGCGCTGTAGGCTCATCGACTTCTGCACTTCCGCGAGCAGCCAACGCATCGCTTCCGGAAACTCCCTTACCGGATACTTCTTGTCCGCGCGCCTCACATAAGCGCCTACCCCCACCAGGCCGCGCAGCAGTTCGGCAGTCTGCCGGATCTGCGCGTAATCGCCTGATAGCAGAAACTCGGAGTCGACGTGCGTGATGCGGACGTTGCCGTGCCGCGTACGCTCCACGCGCACCTTGTAGCGCTCCGTCTTTGCGTCGAACTCCGGGACGATCCGCAAACCGTTGCCGGGAATCGCCGCAAGCAGCGCTTCCGCCGATGCCTCGGCCGCGTCACGCCGCGACAGGTCGATCTGTACGCCACGCAACATCGCAGCGAGCACTCCTTTGTCCAGACCGTGCGACACGCGCTCAATCACTGCTTCGGACACGAGATAGGACTTTGCGAGTTCCGCCAGCGCTTCGTCCGCAATTGGCTCGCGGTTGGCAGCAGGATGGAGCGCGGCGTCAACCAGCGCTTGGCGGAGCATAAATTCGTTCAGTTCGTGCTCATCCTTCAGATAACGCTCTTCCTTGCCCAGCTTCGCCTTGTACAGAGGCGGTTGGGCAATATATATGTGGCCCCGCTCCACCAACTCGGGCATCTGCCGATAGAAGAAGGTGAGCAGGAGCGTGCGGATGTGCGAGCCGTCCACGTCCGCATCGGTCATGATGATGATGCGGTGGTAGCGAAGTTTCTCCGGGTTGTATTCTTCTTTTCCAATTCCACAGCCCAGCGCAGTGATAAGGGTTGCGATCTCGGCTGAAGACAGCAGCTTGTCGAAACGCGCCTTCTCGACGTTCAGGATCTTTCCCTTTAAAGGCAGGATCGCCTGAAACCGTCGGTCGCGGCCCTGCTTTGCAGAGCCGCCGGCGGAGTCTCCTTCAACAAGGTAGAGCTCGCTCTGGGCCGGATCGCGCTCCTGGCAGTCGGCAAGCTTCCCGGGCAGACCCATCCCATCGAGCAGCCCCTTTCTGCGAGTCATCTCGCGTGCCCGGCGAGCGGCTTCCCGCGCGCGTGCGGCGTCCAGGATCTTTCCTGTGATCACTCGGGCGTCCGCAGGTCGCTCGTCCAGGAACTGACGCAACTTTTCCGCGACCACCTCCTCGACCACCGGACGCACTTCGGAGGACACGAGCTTTTCCTTGGTCTGCGAGGAAAATTTCGGCTCAGGCACCTTTACCGAAAGCACGCAAGCGAGCCCCTCGCGCATATCGTCGCCGGTCGTCTCCACCTTAGCGCGTTTGGCGAGTTCGTGTTCCTCTATGTACTTGTTGAGCACGCGCGTCATAGCCGCACGCAGCCCGGTAAGGTGTGTCCCGCCATCTTTCTGAGGAATATTGTTCGTGAAGCAAAGTACCGACTCCTGATAGCTGTCGTTCCATTGCATCGCGATCTCGACGCCGATTCCGTCCTTTTCGCCGCTTCCGCTAAATACGCTCGGGTGCAGCACGGTCTTCGAACGGTTCATGTACTCGACGAATCCCTGCACACCGCCAGAAAATTCGAAGTTCTCCTCTTTTCCGGCCCGCTGGTCGACGAGGAGAATCCTCACGCCGTTATTCAGGAAGGAAAGCTCGCGCAGCCGACGCGCCAAGATGTCGTAGTGGTAGTCGACTATCCCAAACATCTCTCTTGAGGCGAGGAAATGCACCTCGGTACCGCGCTTTTCCGTCGTGCCGGTGACCTTGAGGGCGTCGACCGGAGCCCCATTACGAAACTCCATCTCGTGCACTTTGCCGTCTCGCCAGACCGTAAGGCGCAGCCACTCGGAGAGCGCGTTGACGACTGACACGCCCACGCCGTGCAGACCGCCCGACACCTTGTAGGTGTTGCTATCGAATTTTCCTCCAGCGTGGAGCTCGGTCATGACGATCTCGGCCGCCGAACGCTTGAGCTCGTCGTCTTCTTTGATGCCGGTAGGAATTCCGCGGCCGTTGTCGAGCACGGAGATGGAATTGTCCGTGTGAATTGTGACGACGATCTCGTCACAGTAGCCAGCCAAGGCCTCGTCCACCGCGTTATCCACCACCTCGAACACCATGTGGTGCAGACCCGTCCCGTCGGACGTATCCCCAATGTACATACCCGGCCGCTTGCGAACGGCTTCCAGGCCCTTCAGTACCTTGATGCTGTCCGAGTCGTATTCGCTCGCGTCGGCGATGTTTCTTTCAGGTTCTCCCACTGGTGCGTGACCTCTTCCTTTTGGTGCGCTTAGATGCGCATCGGCATGACGACGTACTTAAACTCCGGCATTGAACCGAACGTCAGGAGTGCACTCGAAGACGAGTCGCCGAAGGCGCACTCGAGCTTTTCACCCGAAACGTTGTTGAGCACGTCGAGCAAATAGTTGACGTTGAAGCCGATGTCGAGCGCATCGCCTGCGTAGCTCACCTCGAGTTCCTCCTGCGCCTCCTCCTGCTCCGCGTTGGAGGAAACGATTTTCAAGCTATCGCGCGTCAGCACCCACCGCACTCCGCGAAACTTCTCGTTAGAGAGGATAGCCGCGCGCAACAGCGACTGTCTTAGTAAGTCGCGATCAATTTCCAATTTGTTGTGGTGCTGTGTAGGAATCACGCGTGTGTAATCGGGAAACTTCCCGTCGACCAATTTGGTCACCAGCTCGATCGATCCGAAGCTGAATGAGGCCTGATTCGGTGAAATTTCAACTCGCACATCTTCATCGACGTCGGCCAGAAGCTTACTCAGCTCGACTACAGTCTTGCGCGGTACGATTACCTCCTGCCGAGGCAACTCCGTATCGAGCGTCATCGACGCGAAAGCCAAGCGGTGTCCGTCCGTGGCAACGAGCCTAAGTTGCTTCTCCTCCACCACCATGAGGAGACCATTCAAGTAGTAGCGGATGTCCTGCTGTGCCATCGCGTACTGCACGAGGCTGATCAGCCTTCGCAGCGCTTTCTGCGGCAAAGAAATCCGGGCCACGTCGCCTGCCGGCTTGGCCAAGCGCGGAAAATCCTCCGCAGGAAGGGTCTGAAGCGTGAAGCGGCTCTTTCCGGCCTTGACGAGTAGTCGCTTATCCTGCTGCTGAAGCGTCACTTCCGCTTCCTCCGGCAGAGCCCGCAGGATGTCGAGCAACTTGCGTGCTCCCACCGTAATCGCCTGTGCCGCTCCCGCGTGGTGGAGCGAAGACTTCGCCGTAATCTGAATCTCGATGTCCGTAGCCAGAAACGATACCTGGCTGTCGACTCGGTCGATCAGTACGTTCGACAAAATCGGAAGCGTGTGCCGACGCTCTATGATCCCGTTGACCGAAGAAAGCGGTGCGAGTAGCTCATCGCGCTTTGCTTTGATCAGTACCATTTCTTTCCTTAGTAATAGTTAGTAGAGAAGCTTCAGATCACTGAATAACGCAAAATAGCCTTGTGCCGCAGAATGTTGAGGAATTTCCGCAGACGGGAAAAGCTGTGGACGGCATGTGAAGCCATGTGGACAGCTTTCAAGCGAAATTTCGGCGACACGACTTATGCACAATCAGCACCGAGTTCGTGCACAGCTTGTTCTGTAGACTGCACGCGCTCATCCCTTTAGGACCTGCTCGAGGACGAGGTAGTCGCGGTTGATGCCATTGTCCTTCTTTCTCAAGCTGGCAATGGTCCGGCATGCATGCAGCACGGTGGTGTGATCGCGGTTTCCGAACGCCTCTCCGATTTCCGGCAAGCTCATTTGCGTGAGGTCCTTGGCGAGCGCCATTGCGACCTGGCGAGGACGGGCGACATTGCGGCTCCTCTTTTTTGAGTGCATGTCGGAGATCTTGATCTTGAAATACTCCGCAACCGTCTTCTGGATGCCGTCCACGGTGATCTGCCGGTTAGCGACATTCAGAATGTCGCGCAGCGCTTCCTTGGCCAGGTCGAGCGACAGTTCTCGCGAGGTAAAGCGCGAGAAGGCTAGGACCTTCTTAAGCGCGCCTTCTAGCTCGCGCACGTTCGACCGGATGTGCTTGGCAATGAAAAACGCGATCTCTTCCGACAGATCGACCGATTCAGCTTCGGCCTTCTTGAGAACGATCGCCACACGCATCTCCAGCTCAGGCGGCTCGATCGCGACGGTGAGTCCCCACCCAAAGCGGGATATCAGGCGCTCCTCCATGCCGGAGATTTCCTTCGGATAGGTATCGCAGGAGATGACGATCTGTTTATGCGCCTCAACCAGGGCGTTAAATGCGTAGAAGAACTCCTCCTGCGTGCGCCCCTTGTTGGAGAAGAATTGTATGTCGTCGATCAGCAGTAGATCCAGCGAGTGGTAGTAGCGCTTGAACTCGTCGAACGAACGCTGCTGGTAGGCGCGAACGACGTCGGTGACATACTGTTCGGCATGGGTATAGCGAATGCGTGCCTGGGCGCGTCGCTCCGCCAGATGATTGCCGATGGCCTGCAACAGATGGGTCTTGCCAAGTCCCACGCCACCGTAGATGAATAGAGGGTTGTAGGAAATACCCGGATTCTCAGCTACTTGAATCGCCGCTGCCCGAGCGAGCTGGTTGGCTTTGCCGGTCACGAAGCTGTCGAACGTGAAGCTTCGATTTAGCCGCGCACGCTCCAGAATCCCCGGAGCATCACCATCACTGCGCGCCGCCGCGGGGGGGACGCGCGGCGCTGCCTCGGCGCCGCGGGCAAGGACGAATTTCAAAACGAGATCGCGCCCGCTAGCTTCCGTCACCAGTTTTTCTATCCGGGTCGCGAAGCGCTCGCGCACAAGCTCGAGGACGAAGCGGTTGGGTGCGGCGAGCGTCAACGTGTCGGAATCTGCGCTTCCCTCCTGTGAGAGCGGGCGTATCCAGGTGTTGAACTGCTGCGCGGGGAGCTCCTGTTCCAAACGGTGCAGGCAGGCGTCCCACAGGTTTTGCATCGCGTCTGGCACCTCGTAATTGCGCGCCTTGCTGGGGGGCGGGGAACAGGCACGACGGGCCCGTTTCTGAAGTCAGAATCTTACCTTCTTCGATAAGACTTATCCACAGCCCAATCGCATCGACGCTGTCGATTTGACAACGCGATCGGTAGCACGCTCTAATACCGCCCTTTTTCGGATCAGCAAGGCGATGAAGCGTACTTACCAACCGTCGAAGACGCGGCGCGCGCGGCGCCACGGGTTTCTGGTCCGTAGCCGAACCCAAGGTGGGCGTGCGGTGTTGCGCGCGCGGCGCGCGCGGGGTCGTAAGCGCGTCGGTCTCTAGGCCACTGCGGGGCGTGCTCGGGCGAACCAGGCCGGCACAGTATGGACTCGGCGCTGAGCTGCGCCTCAGGCATAGCGCGGCGTTCGAGCACCTCCTCAAGGAAGGTTTGCGAAAGAGCGTCGCGGGATACACGTTCTATTTCGAGCGTCGCGACGCAGGACCACCCCGTCTGGGAATGCTTGTCTCCCGCAAGCACGCCGCAAAGGCTACGGATCGCAACCGTATCAAGCGCTGCATTCGAGAGGCGTTTCGGCTTGAGCAGAAATCGCTCGGTCCGGTGGACGTACTGGTGCGCCCGCCTTACGGGGTCAGGCCCACTGCCGATATGATCGTGCGACTGCGAGAACTGATGAGCAGGCTGAACCGATGATTTCCCGGCTCCTACGCCTCCTGGTGCGAGGCTATCGCTTCTTCGTCAGCCCGCTGCTCCCGCCGTCGTGCCGCTTCCATCCCAGTTGCTCCGAGTATGCCGAGGAGGCATTGCGCCGCCATGGCGCGCTGCGCGGCGGCTGGCTTAGCGCACGCCGCGTTTGCCGCTGCGGACCCTGGAGTCGTGGCGGTCACGACCCCGTTCCCGGCGCCCGGCACTAAGCAGGAAAATCCATATGGACACGCAACGGCTCATCCTGCTGGTGATCTTCAGCTTTTCCGTAGTCATGCTGTGGCAGTCGTGGGAGCGAACCCAGCGGCCCGCGTCGCAGGTGAGCGCGCCCGCCGCGCGGTCGCCTAACGAAGGCGTGCCAGTACCGAGTCGCGGGCCCGAGGGCGCTGCCCCGGCAACCCAAGCACGGGCGCCTGGAGTTCCCGGCGCGGGCGAGGCGGTCGCCGCGGGCGAAGTGGTGCGTGTGCGCACGGACCTCGTCGTCGCAGACATTAACACGGTCGGGGCGACGCTCCAGCGCCTCGAACTGCTCAAGCAGAAGGCCCAAGCGGACGACAACAAGGATTTCGTGCTGCTCGGACCGAGCTATGCCTACAGCGCGCAGAGCGGCCTCATAGGCGAGGGCTTCCCGAATCACCGCACCTTGTGGAAGCCCCTGCCCGGGCCGCGCGAGCTCGCGCCAGGGAGCGACAAGCTGGAAGTGCGCTTCACGGCGGAGGGACCAAACGGCCTCGAGGTGCAGAAGGTCTATACGTTCCGCCGCGACCATTACCAGATCGACGTTGCATTCGAGCTCAGGAATACCGGAAGCAGTCCGGTTTCCACCGACGCCTACTACCAGCTCGTGCGTGACGATAAGGACCCGCCTGGCCAGACGGCGATGATGAAGACCTTCTTCGGGCCCGCGTACTACACCGAGCAAACGAAGTACCACAAGCTGACCTTCGCTGACATCGAAAAGGGGAACGCGGAGTTGCCCGCGCATGCGAAGGACGGATGGATCGGCATGGTGCAGCATTACTTTGTTTCGGCATGGCTACCGGCGCAGGGCGTGACCCGCGAGTTCTACGCCAAGCGGCTTCCGGACGGGCTGTTCGCCTCGGGCGTTATCGTGCCCGCGCCGAAGGTGGCCCCAGGGGCCAGCGGCCGTGTCGACGTTCGCCTATATTCCGGGCCGCAGGAGCAGCGCCGCCTGAAGGCAGCCGCCCCAGGTTTTGATCTGGTGGTTGATTACGGGTGGCTCACGATTATCGCGTGGCCGCTCTTTTGGCTGCTGCAGAAATATCATGGCCTGACGGGAAACTGGGGCTTCGCCATCATCCTGCTCACGCTCACGGTCAAGCTCGTGTTCTTTCCGCTTTCCGCGGCGAGCTACAAGTCGATGGCGAAGATGAAGCTTGTCGCGCCCAGACTGACCAAGCTGCGCGAGATGTACGCCGACGACCGGGCCAAGATGAATCAGGCCATGATGGAGCTGTACAAGACGGAGAAAATCAATCCGCTCGGCGGCTGCTTCCCCATCCTGGTGCAGATACCGGTGTTCCTTGCTCTTTACTGGACGCTTCTCGGTGCGATCGAGCTGCGCCATGCGCCGTTTATTCTGTGGATCAAGGACCTTTCGGCGCAGGATCCGTACTACGTGCTGCCCATCCTGATGACGGTGAGCATGGTGATCCAGACGCGCATGAATCCGACGCCTCCGGATCCCGTGCAGGCAAAGGTCATGACCTTCATGCCGTTCGTCTTCAGCGTGTTTTTCTTCTTCTTCCCGGCCGGCTTGGTGTTGTACTGGCTGGTGAACAACATCTTGTCCATCCTCCAGCAGTGGCAGATTCAGCGGATGTTCAACCGCGACAAGCCTGCCCATGGCAAGCGCTGAGGACCCCACGGGGCGTGCCCTTCACCTCGCACGCACCACCATAGCGGCCATCGCCACACCGCCGGGACGCGGCGGAATCGGCGTGGTGCGCATATCCGGAGGTCGGGTCAGAGACGTGGCGCGCGCTGTGCTCGGCGCGCTTCCGGTGCCACGGCACGCGACGCACGCCAAGTTCTGTGATTCTCGCGCTCAAGTAATTGACCGGGGCATTGCCCTTTACTTCCCCGCGCCGCATTCCTACACCGGGGAGGACGTGCTGGAGCTGCAGGGCCATGGCGGTCCGGCGGTGCTGCAAATGCTCCTCGGGGCGTGCCTGGACGCGGGTGCGCGCCTCGCCGAGCCCGGCGAATTCACGCGCCGTGCATTTTTGGAGGGTAAGCTCGACTTGGCTCAGGCCGAGGCGGTCGCCGACTTGATCGATGCCGCGAGCCGCGAAGCGGCTAGCTCGGCAATGCGCTCATTGAGCGGCGAGTTTTCTGAGGCTATCGGGGCGCTGGTGGAGGATCTCACCGAGCTGCGTGCGCTTATCGAGGCGATGCTGGATTTTCCGGAGGAAGAGATTGATCACACGCATCGCGAAGACGCGGCCGGAAGGCTCGCTCGCGTGCGGGCCTCGCTCGAGATCGTGATGGCCAGGAGCCGCCAGGGCAGCCTGCTGCGGACCGGAATCCATGTCGTGCTCGCAGGCCGCCCAAACGTCGGCAAGTCGAGCCTGCTCAACCGTCTTGCTGGCGAAGAGCGCGCCATCGTGACCGCGGTGCCGGGAACCACGCGCGACGCCCTGCGTGAAACGATTCTCGTCGAAGGCGTGCCGATCGTCATCGTCGACACCGCGGGCTTGCGCGAATCGGGCGACGAAGTCGAGCGTTTGGGGATCGAGCGCAGCTGGAGGGAGATGGCTCGCGCAGACGTCGTCCTGATGGTGCTGGAAGCCCCTTTGGGCATGAATGAGGAGGATCGCACCCTGCTGGCGCGGCTCCCTGCGCAGGGAACTCGCCTGTTCGTCTACAACAAGGTCGATCTCGCGCTGGCCGAGCGCGCCGGACGCAGAGGGGAAGGACGACAGGAGGTATGGGTCTCGGCAAAGTCTGGCGCCGGGATCGATGCCCTTCGCGGCGCGCTACTTGAAGCGGCCGGCTGGACGGCCACGGGCGAGTCGGTGTTTCTCGCGCGCGAGCGGCATTTGCGCGCGCTCGCGCGGGCTCGGGATCATCTCCAGGTGGCAGGTGCCCAGATCGGGCAATGGGAGTTCTTCGCCGAGGAATTGCGCGTCGCGCAGGGCGCGCTCGGGGAGATCACCGGGGAAGTGTCGGCGGACGATCTGCTAGGCGAGATCTTCGCGCGCTTTTGCATCGGCAAGTAGAAGGCTGCCTAGCATGCCTTGGGATCCGCAGCGTTACGAAGCCTTCGCGGACGCACGCCTGCGGCCGTTGCTGGATTTGCTGGCGCGCGTTCCGGGACCAGAGTCCGGATGGACGCCGCGATGCATCGCGGATCTTGGTTGCGGCAGCGGCAATGGCACCCGGCTCCTTGCGCAGCGCTGGCCAGAGGCAAGCGTCCTGGGGATCGACGCCTCCCCCGAGATGCTCGAGACGGCGCGGAGTCGCGGCGGGTCGATCGTCTGGCAGCGCGCGGAGCTCGGCGCCTGGCGGGCGCAGTCGCCGTTCGATCTACTATTCTCCAACGCGGCGCTGCACTGGCTAGGCGATCATGCCGAGCTATTTCCGCGCCTGCTCGGGATGCTAGAGTCCCAGGGTATGTTGGCTGTGCAGATGCCGCGTAATTTCGATGCGGCTTCGCACCGTATGGCGCTGGAGCTCGCCCAGGAGTCGCCTTACCGCGAGCACCTGCTTGGGAGCCTGCGCCTGCGCCCGGTGCTCGGGCCGCAGGAGTATTACGAGCTGTTGGCACCCCACGGCGACTCCGTGGATATCTGGGAAACGGAGTACCTACAGGTGCTCAGGGGCGATAACCCTGTCGCCGACTGGACACGCTCGACCCTGCTGGTTCCCTTGCTCGACTGTTTGCCTGGCGCGCTGCGCGAGCCATTCCAGGCGGAATATCGGCGCAGAGTGTCGACAGTATATGGAAAGCGCAGCGACGGCAGCACGCTTTACCCCTTCAGGCGATTATTCATGACGGTACGGGTGCGCTAAGGGCCGGTGCTACAATAAATTCGAACCTTAATCAGAATCTCCGGCCCGGAACCCCAGGGCCGTTTTGCTTTTGTGGAGTTCCTGCCATGAACCGACCCGAAGATCCTAAGACAGGTATCGCGACGGCACCGGGCTGGGTGCGGCATCAGGGGCTGCGCAAG
>Ga0316624_10000089_pt1 | contig 25137 bp, 22 predicted proteins | sample OWC_Aug_N3_C1_D5_FD_207657 | JGI IMG/M metagenome (GOLD analysis project Ga0316624, IMG submission 207657) | Wetland soil microbial communities from Old Woman Creek delta, Ohio, United States - OWC_Aug_N3_C1_D5_A | ecosystem: Environmental > Terrestrial > Soil > Wetlands | place: USA: Ohio... | reverse complement strand
CCCGGCACCGGCGTCAGCCTTACTTTCAATGCCAGCAGCATGGCGACATTTACGCTCGCTTATCCAGATGTGGGGCTGCTCAGCCTGAATGCCACCGTTGCCGGCCCGCCGGCGCTGACCGGCGTCACCACGTTCGTCATGAAGCCGGCCGGGTTCGTGTTGTCCAATATCAAACAGACTGCGTCGCCATATACCGCAAATCCCGGTGCCACCACGGCCAGCGGCGGCGCCTTTGTCAAAGCGGGCGACTTCTTCAGCGTTACGGTAACCGCCGTCAATGCGGTGGGCGCGACCACGCACAATTTCGGGCAGGCAGTCCCGCCTGATGTGTTGCAGTTCACTCCATCGCTGGTCGCGGGATTGGGGCTGACTCATAACCCGTCCATCAACAAGGCGACCATCGGAAGCATCGCTGCCGGCAGCAATGCGCTGACCGTGGGCAGTTCGGCCGGTTATGTGGCGGGCGACCACATCCGTGTGGCCGGCGCCGGCGCCGCGGGTGCCGATCTGATTGCCACTGTGTCGGCGGTAACCGGTGCCACCTCACTTAGCTTGGCAGCCAACGCTGGAACCAGCGTGTCCGGCGCTGCCGTGCATTACCTGCTCAACGCGTTTTCTGGCGGCGTCGCCAGCGGCGACCACTTCATGTGGGATGAGGTGGGCATCATCACCATCATGCCCAGCATAGCGGATGGAAGCTACATGACGGCAGGCAATGTGGTCGGTGATGCATCCGGCAACCCGAGCGGCCCGGTAGGCCGTTTTACTCTGGCGAAATTCGATTTGCAGAACCAGCCATCGGACGATCGCGCCGATTTGTGCCAAGGCGGATTGTTGGTGGCTGATGGCGTAACGCCATGCACGTCCACGTTCACTTATATGGGCGAGGAGATCGATGCTCACTTTGCGCTGGTGCCGAGGAGTCTGAACAACGTCGCAGTACAAAACTACGTCGGTCAGAACGGTGCCAACGACTTCGCCAAGCTCGACCCCACCGTCTTTGCCAACCTGAATCTGGCGGCGGTGGACCGTACCACAGCGGGGCAACCGCATTACCTCACGTCGCGTGTTGGCAACACCGGCATGCCGGTGATCACCTGCGACTCTGCGCCATCGCCATGCTTTACGTCGAGTGGAGCGGTCATTACGCTGCCGTTTGTATTCAGCCGCGGCGCGGCCGCTGACGGCGCGTATATAACGGACTTCGGCATTGCACCGCTTGATGCGGATGGTGCGCCGGTAGACGCGGTGGGGGCGGCGGGCTCAGGAACCTGCAACAGCGCGGCGGTGGACGCCTGTTATGATCTGGATACCGACGCAACGGCCGGCAACGACCACGCGAAAATCGACACGACCTCGTTTCGCTATGGCCGCTTGAATGTATCCAATGCGTACGGCTCAGAGCGCCTGCCGTTACCAGTCCCCATTAACGCGCAGTACTGGAATGGGAGTTCGTTTGTCACCAACGCGGACGACGGCCTGACCACGCTGCTCGTCAGCAACATTGTGCTGGGTACTTACCGAGAAAGCGGAACAGATGCATGGACGACTTCTGTCATTGCTGTCGCCAAGACAGGAACGGCAACATGGAGTGCAACACTGGCTAAACCCGCTGGCACGATTACGGGACGTGGCAGTGTAGATGTGTCTACCAATGCGCCCGGTTACTTGCCTGGCAATACGTCGCGTGCGACCTTTGGTGTGTACAAGGGTGGCGGCGAGTTCATCTACATGCGTGAGGCTTATTGATGGATGTCCAACTTCCGTCAAACAGTCGCTCGCCGCGAATGGCCGGATTGATTGCGGAAAACGGAGGGCTGTCAGACTCTCGTCACGGGGTGCCGGATATGCGACGGATTGGGCGAGAAAAGTTCCTTGACAGCAATGGGTTAGTAACTTAAGTTCGTGTCAATTATGGAAATTCCACAGATTCTGAACCTATTCAAAGCGCGCCGCCGCGACGGCGGGTGGATCGCTGTTGTTCCCGACAAGCGCGGGGTTCATGTCGCGCAGGTGCAATATGTGGGCGCCCGTCCGCGCGTGCTGAGATATGCTTTCCATCAGCTTGCCGAAGTGACCGCGGCGGCGTTGGAACAAATCCGCAGGGAGCTGCAGCTTGATGAGTCGAGCGTCACCACGCTGCTATCTGCCAATGAATATCAGTTGCTGATGGTGGAGGCGCCGAATGTTCCGGTCGACGAGCTGAAGACCGCGATACGCTGGAAGATCAAGGATGCGCTCAGCTATCACGTTGATGACGCCACCGTCGATGTGTTGCAGATACCGGCTGGCAAATACGGCGCTGACCGTCCGCAGTCGCTCTACGCGATCGCCACCTCCAATGAAACGGTACGCAAGCGCATTGCGCTGTTTGAAAAGGCCAGGCTGGAATTGAGCGTGATCGATATTCCCGAAATGGCGCAGCGCAATATTGCCGCCCTGTTCGAGACTGAAGCGCGCGCTCTGGCGCTGATCTCGTTCAGCGACGAAGGCGGCCTGCTCACCATCACTTGCGACGGCGAGTTGTTCCTTGCGCGGCGCATCGAGATCACGCTGGGGCAGTTGCAGGATGCGAACGAGAATCTGCGCCAGCAATACCTGGATCGCGTGGAACTGGAAGTGCAGCGTTCGCTGGATTACTTCGGTCGTCAGTATCACCATATCGAGGTGAATCGCTTGCTGCTTTCCGCGCCCGAAGCTTTGGGGCTGGATAAAGCGCTGGCGGGCGACATGGGCTTGCCCGTAGAGATGCTCAATCTGGCGCAGGGCATGGATATCGTTGCCGTGCCGGAGTTGGCCGATAGCGAATACGCGAACCATGCGCTGCCGGCACTGGGTGCTGCGCTGCGCCAGGAGAAGAAGGCGCTATGAGCCAGCAGATCAACCTGTTCAATCCGGTGTTCATGACGCAGAAAAAATATTTTTCTGTGGTCACGATGTTGCAGGCGTTGGGATTGATCGTGATCGGATCGGCGCTGTTTTACGGCTATGCGTTATATCAAGTCGGACAGCTTGCCAAGCAGGCGGATGCGATGAACAAACGCTATGGAGCAGAACAGGCGCGCCTGGTTACCTATAGCAACGAATTTTCATTGCAGCGTACCAGCCAGCTGTTGCAGGAAGAGCTGAATCAGCTGGAAGCGCAGGCGAAGGCACAAGAGGCGTTGTTGGACACATTGAAGAGCGGAGTTATCGGCAATACCGAGGGTTATGCCGAATACATGCGCGCGTTCGCGCGGCAGTCGATCAATGGCCTGTGGCTGACCGCGTTCGACATCGTCGGCGACGGCGCGCAGATGAGCCTGAGCGGCGCCGTGGTGAACCCGCAGCTGGTGCCCGCGTATATACAGCGCCTGAGCAAGGAGAAGATCATGCGCGGCAAGACGTTCTCGACCTTGCAGATGCAGCAGCCCAAGAAGGATGGCGACCGGCCGCAGCCTCGCTATGTTGAGTTCAATCTGCGCTCGACCACGGCTTCCGAAGAGGCGAAAAAATGACCATGAAAGCGCGCGTCGAAGAAATCGCCTCCAAAGTGGATGGCCTGAGTTTGCGCGAACGTGCATTGATCTTTGTGGCGGTTGCCTTTCTGGTGGTGTCGCTGATCGACTCGTTGTTCCTCACGCCGCTGCTGGACAAACAAAAGCGCCTTTCCGCGCAAGTCGTGCAGCAACAGGAGAAGATGAAGGAGATACAGGCGCAGATTGCCTCGTTGTTGCAGGCCAAGCAGGACGATGCCAAGTCGCCGCAGCGCGAACGTATCCGCGTATTGCGCCAGCAGATCGCCGATGGCGATGCCTATCTGAAGGAACGGCGCGACAAGCTGGTACCGCCGGAGAAGATGGCGGAACTGCTGGAACAAGTCTTGAGAAGAAATGGACGCCTGCAGCTGGTAGCGCTCAATACCTTGCCGGTGAGCTTGCTGATCGAGCCGGCGGCCGACGCGGCACCGGCGCAGTCGACCGCCCATGTGGTCGCGGCGGAAAACCAGATATACAAGCATGGTGTGCAGATCACTGTCCGCGGCACTTATGCCGATCTGTTGCAGTACCTGACGGCGCTGGAGAAATTGCCCGCGCAGATGTTCTGGGGGGCGGCGAAGATGAACGTGGTGGAATATCCTACGGTCGAACTAACGCTAACGCTTTATACCTTGAGCCTGGATAAAACATGGTTACAGATTTGAGGATGCTGCTGGCCGTGCTGCTGCTGGGTGCGACGGAGATCGCGCTGGCCGAGACTTTGCCGGACCCGACGCGCCCAGCCATCGATCTGGGTGCCGGGGCTGGTGGTCAGGCGAGCGCGGCGGCTCCGGTCGAGGCGGTGCCGCATGGCCTGCAGTCCATCATTATTTCGCCGCAGTATCGGGCGGCCATCATCAATGGCGAAACGGTGAGGCTGGGCGGCAAGGTCGGCAACTCGACGCTGGTCGAGGTGCGCGAGAACAGCGTGGTCTTGCAGAGTGCGCAAGGACGGCGCGTGCTGGAGTTGTTCCCGAAGGTGGGCATCAAGAAGAACGAGGCGCCGCAGCATGAGAGCGCTGCGCAGGATAAAGCACCCGGGCAGACGAGTTTGCCGGAGCATGCAGTAGGAGGAGTCAAATGAAACGAGCTTTAGGATTGCTGGCGGTGTTGCTTTTGTCGGCCTGTGCGACGGGTGGCGGCAAGAACACGGCAGCGGACAACATCAAGCAGGAAATGGACGCTGCGGCCGCTACACGCGAAGCTGCGAAGCCGGAGGCGGTGGATCAGGCGCTGTTGCCTGCATTGGCGGCACCTACCACCGCGGCGGATACCAAACCTGTGGAGCCCAAATTCGATCTGTCAGTCAATAACACCCCGGCCAAACAGGTGTTCATGGCGATTGCCTCCGGCACGCGCTATAGCATACTGGTGAATCCCGAAGTCAGCGGAAACATCTCGGTCGCCTTGAAAGACGTAACCGTATTCGATGCGCTGGAAGCGATACGGGATATGTATGGCTATGACTACAAGGTAGATGGCACCCGCATCTATATTCAGCCGCTGACCTTGCAGACGCGCATCTTCCAGGTGAGCTACCTGACCGGTCAGCGCGACGGCAGATCCTCGCTGCGAGTTGCTTCAGGGTCGGTCGGCGACGTTGCCTTGACGCCCGGCATGCCGGCTGCGGCACAAACTGCGACCAGCACCAGCCGCGACAGCAGCAAAGTGACCATGACGTCCAGCAGCGATTTCTGGGACGAACTGAGTAAGGCGCTTAAAGCCATCGTGGGTGAAGAGAAGGGGCGCAGCGTGATCATCAGCCCGATGTCCGGCGTGATCGTGATCCGTGCCATGCCGGACGAAATGAAGAATGTCTCGGCCTACCTCAAGGCCTCGCAGATTGCTGTCGAGCGCCAGGTGATCCTCGAAGCCAAGATCGTCGATGTGCAATTGAACTCGTCGTTCCAGTCCGGCGTGAACTGGGCGGCATTAAGAATCAATCCAAACAGTCAGGTGGCTGGTTTTGGCCTGACAGGTTCGTCCGCAAAAGCGGCAGTTGCCAGCGGCGGCGGGATTTCCGGTGCGATTTCACAAGCCGCAAGTTCGGGCGGTTTGTTCGGCATAGCATTCCAGACCAGCAATTTCGCGGCCCTGCTGAATTTCCTGGAGACCCAGGGTGATGTGCACGTGCTGTCGAGCCCGCGTATCGCCACGATCAACAACCAGAAGGCGGTGCTGAAGGTTGGCACCGACGAGTTCTTCGTCACTGAGGTGACCGGTGGGACGCAGGGCGCAGTGGGCATTGCCGGCACTGCGCCGACGGTCAAAGTGCAGCCATTTTTTTCCGGTATTGCGCTGGACGTGACGCCGGTTATCGACGAGAACAACGAGATCATTTTGCACGTGCACCCCTCGGTTAGCCAGGTGACCACCGTGAACAAGACGGTGAATCTGGGAACTTCGGGCGGGGTAGACAATATTTTCAACCTGCCGCTGGCTTCCAGTAATGTCTCGGAAACGGACAGCATCGTGCGCGCACGCGACGGGCAGATCGTTGCCATCGGCGGCTTGATGCGCCAGGCCGATACCAACGACGAATCCGGCCTGCCAATGTTGCCGAAATCAATCTTCGGTCAAACCAGCAAAGTCTCGCAGAAACGCGAGCTGGTGATCCTGCTGAAGCCGACGGTCGTGGATGGCGACAAGGACTGGTCGGAAGATATCGCGCACAGCCGCGATCGCATCAATAAGTTGAACAGGTAGGATCATGTATCTGGCGCATTTCGGGCTGCGCGAGTCGCCTTTCTCGCTGACTCCCGATACCAGTTTTTTCTTCGCCTGCACCAATTACCAGGAAGGCTTGAACACCCTGCTGGTGGCTGCCCGCAGCGGCGAAGGCTTCATCAAGATCGTGGGCGAGGTGGGCAACGGCAAGACTTTGCTGTGCCGCAAGTTCCTCGCCACGCTGAACAGCGACCGCACCACCACCACCGATATCGGCACCCAGGACGGCGGCACCAGCGGCCGCCATGCAGCAAAGTTTATTACCGCCTACATCCCCAATCCCTACCTGGAACCGCGCAGCCTGTTGCTGGCGCTGGCGGACGAGTTTCGGATCGCGATGGATACCTCCTTCGACCAGCACCAGTTGTTGAAAGAGCTGACCCGCACGCTGCTCAATTTTGCGCGCGAGGGTAAGCGCGTGGTGGTGTGCCTGGACGAGGCGCAGGCGATGCCGCTGGATAGCCTGGAGGTGTTGCGCCTGCTCACCAATCTGGAAACCGAGAAGCGCAAGCTGATGCAGGTTGTGCTGTTCGGCCAGCCGGAACTGGACGAGCGGCTCAAGCAGAATTCGGTGCGCCAGCTGCGTCAGCGCATCAGCTTTCAGTATCGGCTGCAGGGATTGCACCGCGACGAGATGGATCGCTACCTGCGCCATCGGCTGGCCGTTGCGGGTTTCAGGGGCGAGACTTTGTTCGCCGCGGGCGCGGTTAATCTGCTGCATCGCGTTACGCGCGGTACGCCCCGGCTGGCGAATATCATTGCGCACAAGGCGCTGATGCTGGCTTATGCGGAAGGCCGGCAGCAGGTGCTGGCGCGGCATGTGCGCAAAGCGGCTGCCGATACGCCGGAATCGCGCAAAGACTGGATGGCATGGGTCTGGTGGGGCGTCGCATTGTTACTGGCTGCGCTGGTCTTGTTATGGGGCTGGCTGCAGTGAGCCTGATCAATCAAGTATTGAACGAGCTGGAAAGCCGCGGCGCAAACGTCTCGTTGGGCGAGGATGCAATTAGAGCCGTTCCCCCGCGCAAGCGTGCGCATCCGCTGCGTTATGCGATCCTCGCGATCTCAATGCTGAGCCTGTTGGCCGCGGCCGGATGGTATGTTGGCCGTGCGGAGAAACCGGCCCAAGAGCGTCGCGCTGTTGCGGCAGCGCCGCTCCGCGATGTCGTGCAAACCCCGGTGGTGGCGGTATCGGCGCCGCTGGACACGGCGGTCGCAGAAGTGTCGCCGGCGGTAGAGCTCAGTGCATCGCAGCCTTCTGCCGACCTGCACGGCAAGCCACTGCTAGCCGTGGCTGGCGAAGAAAAATCGGCGGTCCCGCCCGAGATCAAGAAGGCAGAGCGGTCCAGGAAGCGGCGGAACAAGCAGCAAGAGGCACAAGGCGCCGCAAGCGGGCAGGCGGAAGCGGCGGCAGGTCCGCCGCTCAAGCAGATCACTCCGCAGCAACGGGTCGAGAACGAATTCGGCAGGGCCAACCAGGCGGCGCAAGAAGGGCGGCTCAACGATGCGCTGGCCGGATACGAGGGGGTACTGCGTCTCGATCCGAAACACCATGCATCGCGCCGGGCATTGGTTGGCGTACTGGTGAGCCTGAAGCGCAACGGCGAAGCCGAGGGCGTGCTGCAGAACGGGCTGAAGCTCGATCCGCACGAGGCGTCGTTTGCCATGTTGCTGGCGCGCCTGCAGGTGGAGCGCGATGCGGTGCCGCTGGCGCTGGATACGCTGCAGGCGACTTTGCCTTATGCCGAGGGTCGCGCCGACTATCAGGCCTTTGTGGCTGCGCTATTGCAGCGACAGAACCGTCATGACGAAGCCGTCGCGCATTTCCAGACGGCGCTGAAACTGGCGCCCAACAACGGCATCTGGCTGATGGGGATGGGCATTTCCCTGCAGGCGCTGCATCGCGGCGAGGATGCGCGAGCCGCCTACCAGCGCGCGCTGGCATCGAACAGCTTGAATGCGCAGCTGCAGGCATTCGTGCAGCAGAAACTCAAAGAGCTTTGATCTCAACGGTCGTGCGGCAGGGTGCGCGCCACTACCCAGGCGCTGATTTCGCTTGCGCCAGCCTGTTTCAGCGCGCGCGCCAACTCACCCATCGACGCGCCTGTTGTCATGACATCGTCCACGATGGCGACATGTTTGCCGCGCACATCGGCGCCGGGTTTGCAGGCGAAGGCGCGGCGCATGTTTTTGTCGCGCTCCTTCCAGGGCAGGCCGGATTGCGGCGCCGTATTGCGTACCCGTGCACAGGCATCCTGAAGCAGCGGGATATCCATGCGCTGCGAGATGCGGCGCGCCAGCAGCAGTGACTGATTGAAGCTGCGTTCGCGCAATCGCGCCGGGTGCAGCGGCAAGGCGACCAGGCAGTCCGGTCTTGTGTTCGCCTGTCTTGCCAATGCATCAGCCAGATAATTGGCCAGAATCAGACGCTCGCCAAACTTGAGCGCCTGGATCAACTTGTCGACGGGGAAGGTATAACGGTAGGCGGCCACGGTATGGTCGAACGATGGCGGCTGTTTCAGGCATTCGCCGCAGATGCTGCCATCCGGGGTGGGCAACGCACATACCGGGCAATGCCGTCCGGCAAGGCGCGGCAATTCGGCCTCGCAGGCGGCGCAACATAGACCGGCATGGCTGTCTGCACCGCAAAGCAGGCAGGGCTGGGCAGATAGTAGCTGTGCAAATTTTGCACCGATGTCAAATAGATGATGGGATAAAATAGACAAGTCGTTCCGATCCAGTGGCTGTCCGGGTCGAGCATACACTTTCGCCATTCAAACTGCCCAAACTCATATGCAAACCAAAACCGTTGAATTTGCCCGTCCTGCCACCTCGGAAACCCAGCGCTGGAGCGTGGCCGAGATCGAAGCGCTGTTGAAGCTGCCATTCTCCGACCTGATGTTCCGCGCGCAGCAGGTCCATCGCGAGAACTTCGACCCGAACGCGGTGCAGCTTTCCACGCTGTTGTCGATCAAGACCGGCGGCTGTACCGAGGACTGCGGCTACTGCACGCAGTCGTCCTATCATTCCGCCGGCGTCGAGAACATGAAGATGCTGGATGTGGAGGAGGTATTGAAAGCGGCCAAGGCCGCGAAGCAGGCCGGCGCCGGCCGTTTCTGCATGGGCGCTGCCTGGCGCGAACCTTCGGATGAGGACATGAATTCCGTGGTGGAGATGGTCAAGGAAGTGCGCGCGCTGGGCATGGAGACCTGTGCCACGCTGGGCATGCTGAACGACGAGCAGACCGAGCAGTTGCGCGCCGCCGGGCTCGATTACTACAACCATAACCTGGATACCGCGCCCGAGTTCTACGGCAACATCATCACCACGCGCGACTACCAGGATCGCCTCGACACGCTGGAGCGCGTGCGCAAGGCCGGCATGAACATCTGCAGCGGCGGCATCATCGGCATGGGCGAGAACCTTACTCAGCGCGCCGGACTCATCGCGCAGCTGGCCAACATGGAGCCGTATCCGGAAAGCGTGCCGATCAACAACCTGGTCAAGGTGGAAGGCACGCCGCTGGCCGAGACGGAAGAAATCGACCCGCTGGATTTCGTGCGCACCATCGCCGCCGCGCGCATCACCATGCCGAAAGCCTTTGTGCGCCTTTCCGCCGGGCGCGGCGAAATGAGCGATGCGGTGCAGGCGCTGTGCTTCCTCGCCGGCGCGAACTCCATCTTCTACGGCGACCAGCTGCTGACTACCGGCAATCCGGAAGTGGAGCGCGACCGCGCGCTGATGAACAAGCTGGGACTGTATCCGCTGGCCGAGAAAAACCATTAACCCCAGAGGCACAGATGCATAGGGTGGGTTGAGCGCAGCGATACCCGCCGTGCCCAACGATGGGTATCGCTGCGCTCCCATCCTACATCAGGCATTACCAAATAATGTTTAGCGAACTGCAAAGAGAACTTGATCAACGCGCGGCACTAGGCCTGCTGCGCAGCCGCCGCACGCTTGACACGCCGCAATCGCCGCACATCGTTGTGGATGGCAAGCCCTATCTTGCCTTCTGCAGCAACGATTACCTCGGCTTGGCCAATCACCCGCAACTGATTGCCGCGCTGCAACAAGGCACGCAGCAATGGGGCGTGGGCAGCGGGGCCGCGCATCTGGTGAGCGGGCATTTCGAATCGCACCACCGGCTCGAACAACAACTCGCCGCCTTTGTCGGCAAGCCTGCCGCGTTGCTGTTCTCCACCGGCTACATGGCCAATCTCGGCGTGGTGCAGGCGCTGGTCGGCAAGGGCGATACCGTGTTTGCCGACAAGCTCAACCACGCCTCGCTCAATGATGCGATGCAGCTGTCGCGCGCCGAGGTGAAGCGTTACCGCCACGGCGACATCGCGCAACTGGCAAATTACCTCAAGCAGACGACTGGCGGGCGCAAGCTTGTCATTACCGACGCGGTGTTCAGCATGGACGGCGACATCGCGCCGTTGCGCGAACTGTTGGCGTTGTGCGAACAGCATGACGCCTGGCTGTATGTGGACGATGCGCACGGCTTCGGCGTGCTGGGTGAGCAGGGGCGCGGCTCGTTGGCGCATTTCGGCATCGCATCCAAGCGCATCATCTACATGGCGACGCTGGGCAAGGCGGCCGGCGTGTCCGGTGCATTCGTCGCCGCCGAGCAGGTCGTCATCGACACGCTGGTCAATCACGCGCACAGCTACGTCTATACCACCGCCGCACCGCCGGCGTTGTCGGCCGCGCTGTCGCAAAGCCTGCAACTGATCGCGCAAGGTGATGAGCGGCGTACGCAGCTGCAGAAGCTCGTCGCGCAGTTGCGCAACGGGCTGGGCGATTTGCCGTGGCAGTTGATGCCGTCGGACACTGCCATCCAGCCGCTGCTGATCGGCGATAACCAGCAGGCGCTGCAGCTGAGCGAAGGCTTGCGCAGCCGCGGCATCTGGGTCGCGGCGATCCGCCCGCCTACCGTGCCGCAAGGCACGGCACGGCTGCGCATCACGCTGTCCGCTGCGCACAGCGTGGGCGATGTCGAACGCTTGATCGGAGCCTTGCATGAGCTTGCATGTTGAAGTGAGCGGAACTGGCGAGCCGCTGGTCATGCTGCACGGCTGGGGCATGCATGGAGGCATCTGGGGCGACACTGCCGCGCGGCTGGCGCAGGACTTCGAGGTGCATCGCGTCGATCTGCCAGGACATGGTGCGAGCGGGCCGCTGGAGGCGTTCACTTTGGACACGGTGGTCGGACAGCTCGCCGCGCGTTTCAACCAGCCGGTTACGCTGCTGGGCTGGTCGCTCGGCGGCATCATCGCGCAGCACTGGGCGGCGCGCGCGCCGCAGCAAATCAGCCGGCTGGTGCTGGTGGCGAGCACGCCCTGTTTCACTGAGCGCGCGGATTGGCAGTTCGGCATGCCGCGCGCAACGCTGGACCTGTTTGCCGCCGAATTGGAAAACAACCATGCCGCGGCCCTGCGCCGCTTCCTCGCGCTGCAAGTGCGCGGCAGCGAAGGCGAGCGCGAGTTGCTGGGCATCTTGCGCGAGCAATTGTTCAGCCGCGGCGAGCCGCATCTGCAGGCGTTGCGCGGCGGTCTGGACATCCTGCGTGACGCCGATCTGCGTGATGTATCGCGGGGCATCGGCCAGGCGACGCTGGTCATCGCCGGGGCACGCGATAAGCTGACGCCACCGCAGGCGTCGGGCTATCTGGCGCAGACCATGCCGAATGCGCGCATGGTGGAGATCGCAGGCGCGGCGCATGCGCCATTCCTGTCGCATCCGGAAATATTCCTCGAACGAGTAAAGAGCTTCCTGCATGAATGAATTCGAAATAGACAAGAAGCAGGTGCGCCGTGCCTTCAGCAAGGCGGCCACCAGCTATGATGCGGCCGCCGTGTTGCAGCGCGAGGTGTGCATGCGCATGCTGGAAAAGCTGGACGTTATCAGGATCCAGCCGGCGCGGGTGCTGGATGTCGGCAGCGGCACCGGCTGGGGCACGCGCCAGTTGGGCGAGCGTTACCCGAAAGCGGAAGTCACGGCACTCGATATCGCCATCGGCATGCTGCAGCATGCGCGCGGCACCTCGAGCTGGTGGAAGAAGCTGTTCGCAGCAAGGCGCGAGAGCTACCTGTGCGCCGACGTCGAGGCCTTGCCGATCGCCGCCGGCAGTGTCGAGATGGTATGGTCCAACCTGGCGGTGCAATGGTGCAACGACCTGCCCGCCACCTTCGTCGAATTGCATCGCATCATCAAGACCGACGGTCTGCTGATGTTCTCCACCTTCGGCCCCGATACCCTGCAGGAGCTGCGCGTCGCCTTCGACGGCGTGGATGGCTACAGCCACGTCAACCGCTTCGCCGACATGCACGACATCGGCGACATGCTGGTGGCGGCGGGGTTCGCCGATCCGGTGATGGAGATGGAGAAGCTCACGCTCACTTACGACGATGTGAAAGCCGTGATGCAGGATCTGAAAAGCATCGGTGCGCACAATGCCACGGCGGGCCGCGCGCCGGGCATGATGGGCAAGGCGGCGTGGCGGCGTGTCACCGCGAACTACGAGCAGCTGCGCCGCGACGGCAAACTGCCGGCAACTTTCGAGATCATCTACGGCCACGCCTGGAAGGCGCAGCCGAAAAAAGCGGCGGACGGCAGGGCGATCGTCAAGACAGGCTTCAAGCTATGAGCTATTTCATCACCGGCACCGACACCGGCGTCGGCAAGACGCTGGTGAGTTGCGCGTTGCTGCATGCTTTTGCGCCGCAGGGCAAGCGCGCGGTGGGGCTGAAGCCGGTGGCCTCGGGTTGCGATGACGACGACCGCAACGAGGATGCCAAGCGCCTGCGTGCGGCGAGCAACATCCAAACCGCCTACCGTCAGATCAATCCCTATTGCTTTCGCCCTCCCATCGCGCCGCATCTCGCCGCGCGGCAGGCAGGCACGAGCGTTGAATTCGCGCGCATCATGGCGTCGTATCGCGAACTGGCGGGGCTGGCCGACGAAGTCATCGTGGAGGGCGTCGGCGGGTTCTGCGTGCCGCTCAACGACAAACAGACCAGTGCCGATCTGGCGAAAGAGCTGGGCCTGCCGGTGATCGTGGTGGTGGGCATGCGGCTGGGATGCATTAACCATGCCTTGCTGACAGTGCGAGCCGTGAGCGATTACCAGTTAAAATGCGCCGGTTGGGTCGCCAATGTGCTGGATGTGGGCATGCCGGCCTTGCAGGAAAATATCGAGGCCCTGCGTGAGCGCATCGCCGCACCGTTGCTGGGGGTGATCCCCTATCAAGCACAACCGGATGCGCGGCAAGCCGCAGCGCATTTGCAGACGGGATTGTTGGAGAAACAAGAGGCACATGGCTGAATTCAGCATCATTGCAGTTTTTTTGGTTGGTCTGCTCGGCGGCGTACACTGTCTTGGCATGTGCGGCAGCATTGTCGGCATCTTCACCTCGCAAGCGCCGAAAGACACCGCGCGCTGGCCTTTCCATCTGGCCTACAGCAGCGGGCGGATCGCGAGTTACGCGGCTGCGGGTGCGCTGGTCGGCGCAATCGGGCAAGCCGGCTTGCTGATGCGCGATGCGGTTCCGGTGCAGCACCTGCTGTTCGTATTGTCCAGCCTGATGCTGGTCGCGCTGGGTTTGTACCTTGCCGGCGGCTGGGGCGTGGTGCGGCAACTTGAGCGTTTCGGCGGCGGTCTGTGGAAACGGCTGCAACCCTACACCGTCCGGCTGCTGCCGGTGAACACGGTGCCGCGTGCGCTGGGCCTGGGCGCGTTGTGGGGCTGGCTGCCCTGCGGGCTGGTATATAGCGTCCTGCTCGCGGCGTTGGCCAGCGGTGGTGCGGCGCAGGGCGCGTTGATCATGCTGGCTTTCGGCCTGGGCACGCTGCCCAATCTGCTGGCGATCGGCTTGTTCTGGGAAAGCATCAAGGGCTGGGTACAGTCGCCGCGGGTGCGGCTGGCCGCCGGGTTGATGGTGACGATGTTTGGACTGTATGGTTTGTTCAAGGTCGGCTACACTTTCTATACGTACGGATGGAGCGGAAGTTGCCATGTTTCTGCGTAAGCTGTTGCTGCTGTCGTTGTTCTCGTTGCTGGCCGGCTGCGGCGAGCAGAAGCTCCCATCCCCGTTCAAGGCCGACGACGTCAGCGCAAAATATGCCGAGGCTGATTTTCAGCTGAACGACGCGGCCGGCAAGCCGGTCAGCCTGGCCGATTATCGCGGCAAAGTGGTGGCGCTGTTCTTTGGCTATACGCATTGCCCGCAGGTGTGTCCCACCACGCTGGCCGATCTGGCGCAAGCGATGCGCCAGCTGGGTACCGACGCCGACAAAGTGCAGGTGCTGTTCATCACGCTCGATCCGGAACGCGATACGCGCGAACTGCTGGCGCAGTATCCGCCCGCGTTTTATCCCACCTTCAAGGGCTTGTCCGGCGACAGCTCGGCAACCGCGCAAGCGGCACACGCGTTCGGCGTGATCTATCAGAAACATGCGAACAAGAACGGCGGTTATGACCTCGATCATTCCGCCGGAACCTATCTCATCGCGCCGGGCGGCAAGCCGGTGCTGCTGTCGCCATACGGGCAGCGCCCGGAATTGCTGGTGCATGACATCAAGTTATTGCTGACATTCAAATGAGCACACTGATCGAACTGCTGCGCTTCGAGATTGATGAAACGAATCTGCCGATCCGCGCGGAGCAGGTCCGCGCGCGCCTTGCCAGCTATCCGCTGATGCTGGCCGCGCAACTCATTCTGGCGCCGCTGCTGGTCATGCTGATGTGGGACAAGATCACTCACGGCGTGCTGCAGGCATGGCTGGCGGCGGTTTATAGCGCGCATGCCGTCGAGTTCTATTTCTGGAGCAGGCACCGCGCGCAAGCCAAGACGGCTGCCGAGAATCGCGCGTGGGACTGGCGGTTCAAGGGGTTGACGGTGATGATCGGCATCGTCTGGGGCAGCGCCGGTATGCTGATGTTCGTGCCGGGCGATCTGGCATACCAGGCCCTGATCATCTGCGTGATGATGGGGCTGGCGGCGGGTGCTGCGACCAGCAATCCCTTTCATCCTCCGTCGATGTTCATCTACCTGGCGGGCATGGCGTTGCCGCTGCTGGGCCGGCTTGCGTGGGAGAACGACGCCGAGCACTGGATCCTGTTCGGCATGCTGAGCATGTTCTGCTTCTTCGTGCTCAAATCGGCAGTTGAATTGATTCGGACCTTTGAACAGTCGCAGCAGCGCCGGTTCGAAAACGAGCGCTTGGCCGAGGCTCTGCTGGAGCGCAAAAAAGAGGCGGAATCTTCGCGTCAGGTGGCGGAACAGGCCAGTCAGGCAAAATCGAAGTTCCTGGCGACTGCCAGCCACGACTTGCGTCAACCGCTGCAGGCCTTGCGATTGTTCTCCGACGCTTTGCTGGAGACGGCCAGGGAACCCGAGTCGATCCGCCTGGCGGGGCAGATCGGCAAATCGGTGAATGCGCTGGTCGACATGTTCGACGACCTGCTCGATGTGTCGCGTCTGGATGCGGGTATCGTCGAGCCGCGCAAACAGCATTTCAAGCTTGGTGCCCTGTTCGACCGGCTGTACGGCGACTTCGCGCCGCTCGCCCAAGCTAAGGGGCTGCGTTTCGAGCTGCCGGTGTGCGGCGCGGGGAAATGCGAGGCGCAGCCAGGTTGCAGCGTGGTGATCCATAGCGATCCATTCCTGCTGGAGCGCATGTTGCGCAACTTCATTTCCAATGCCATCCGCTACACCGATGCTGGTGGCGTGGAAGTGCGCTGTCAATGTACGCCAGACAAGGTCGGTCTCGCAGTCGCGGATACCGGCATTGGCATCCGCGCCGAAACCCTGCCGCACATTTTCGAAGAATATTATCAGGCGGATAATCCGCATCGCGACCGGCGCAAAGGCCTGGGCTTGGGGCTGGCCATCGTGCGACGGATCGAAGGCCTGCTGGAATGTCCGGTGCAGGTCAGTTCCACGCCGGGAAGAGGCTCGGTGTTCAGTTTCGAGTTGCCGACCGGCGAGAATGCCCGGCTGGTGCAGCCCTTCGCGATCACCCACTCCCGCTACGATCTGAGCGGCAATGTGGTGGCGCTGGTGGAGGACGATCAGGATATTCGCGAGGTATCGACCGAACTGATGGAGCAGTGGGGGTGCCAGGTGGTCGCCGGAGAGTTTTTCGAAGATGTGTTGCGCAAGCTGGATTTTGCCGGGTTGCGCCCCGATCTGCTGGTGTGCGACTACCGCTTGCCACACGGCATGACCGCCATCCAGGTGATCAAGCGGATGCGCGAACATTGGGGCGGAGATCTGCCCGCCCTCGTGCTGACCGGGGACACCGCCAGCGAAACCCTGCTCGAAATACAAGCCAGCGGCGCGACCCTGCTGCACAAGCCCATCGCGCCGGCGCGGCTACGGGCAATGATGTATTTCGCGCTGCATGGCGAAGGTTAGAGGCGCTGGCCGACAATGGTATGATTACATGATGCTTAGGGATAAAGGGGTGGGGCGATGAAAATAAAGGTGCTAATGGCGGACGACCATGCGCTGTTCCGCGACGGGATGCGCTATGTGCTGCAACAGCTGGCCGACGAGGTCGAGATCCTGGATTCCGGAAATTTCCAGGAGGCCCTGCAGATCGTGCATGACAGTCCGGACATCGACCTGGCCCTGCTCGATCTGAACATGCCCGGCAGCGAAGGCGTTCCCTCCATCCAGTTCTTCCATCTGCGCCATCCCGATATTCCACTGGTAGTAGTTTCCGGCTCCGATCACCGCGACGACATCGAAAGCGTGATGGAATCCGGTGCAATGGGATTCATCTCCAAGATGTCGTCGAGCAAGATCATGCTGTCGGCCTTGCGCATGGTGCTGGAAGGCGGCGTTTACCTGCCGCCGCAGCTGTTGCAGCAAGCGGTCAGCCATGTCGATCAGGGCGAGGCGCTGACGAACAAGCGCTCGCAACGCGCAGCCAAATTCGGGTTGACCACGCGCCAGCTCGAAGTGCTGACCTACCTTGCCTCGGGCCTGGCGAATAAAGAAATATCCAAGAAGATGAACCTGGCCGAAGGTACGGTGAAAATCCATACTGCGGCGGTTTATCAGGCATTGCATGTCAACTCCCGGCTGGAAGCAGTCAGCGCTGCGCGCCGCCTGGGATTCCTGCCGCCGGCCCCCAACGACGCCGAGGGCAATTGATGGCGCTGTCTGCAACTACGCGTCCGCCGTTGCCGGAAAGACTGCTTGGTCTGCTGCGGGAATCGCGCTGGCTGATGCTGGTGGCAGTTGCGCTCTACCTGGTCCTGATCCTGTTTGGTTTCGACCGCGCCGACCCTTCCTGGTCGCACAGCGCAAGCGGCGCGCTTACACATAACCCGGGTGGCGTGGTCGGTGCCTGGCTGTCCGATGTGCTGCTCTACCTGTTTGGATTTTCCGCCTGGTGGTGGGTCACGCTGATGTTGCAGCGCGTCTGGGCTGTTTATCGGCGCATGCATGCCGACAGCCTGTTCGACCAGCGCGCATTGTGGGTTTCCCTGCTGGGCTTTCTGGTGCTGCTGTTTGCCAGCAGCGCGCTCGAGGCCTTGCGTCTCTATACCTGGAAAGTATCGCTGCCGCTGGCTCCCGGTGGCATGCTGGGGGCGGTGCTGGGCGGAGCGCTGTCGCACACGCTGGGGTTCACCGGCGCAACCCTGTTCCTGCTGGCGTTGATGGCGGCGAGTTTCAGCTTGTACACCGGCCTGTCCTGGCTGCGCTTCGTTGACTGGCTGGGCAAGACGCTGGAAGAGGGCTACGTGCGGGCGCGCAACGCCTGGCAGACGCGGCAGGATAAACGCATCGGCGCGCAGGCGATGCAGGAACGCAGCGTGGTGGTCGAGGAAGAAAAGAAGCGCGTGGAAGAGCACCAGCCCATCCACATCGAGATGCCGGTGTTCGAGATACCGCGCTCGAAACGCGTGGAAAAGGAAAAGCAGGTTTCGTTGTTCGCCGAGATCCCCGATTCGGACCTGCCGCCGCTGCACCTGCTGGATGAGGCGAAGCAGCAGGTCGAGGTGGTTTCCGCGGAAACGCTGGAATTCACTTCGCGCCTGATCGAGCGCAAGCTCAAGGATTTCGGCGTCGAAGTCAAGGTGGTCGGCGCCTATCCCGGCCCGGTCATCACGCGCTACGAGATCGACCCTTCCGTCGGCGTGAAGGGCAGCCAGATCGTCAACCTCGCGCGCGACCTGGCGCGCGCGCTGTCGGTGGTAAGCATCCGCGTGGTCGAGACCATTCCCGGCAAGACCTACATGGCGCTGGAACTGCCCAACCCGAAACGGCAGATCGTGCACCTGTCCGAGATCCTCGGTTCGCAGGTCTACGCCGAAATGAGTTCGGCGCTGACCATGGCGATGGGCAAGGACATTTCCGGCAAGCCGGTGGTGGCTGACCTCGGCAAGATGCCGCACGTGCTGGTGGCCGGCACCACCGGCTCGGGCAAGTCGGTGGCCATCAACGCCATGATCCTGAGCCTGCTGTACAAGTCCACGCCGAACCAGGTGCGCCTGCTGCTGGTGGACCCGAAGATGCTGGAACTGTCGGTGTACGAAGGCATTCCGCACCTGCTGGCGCCGGTGGTCACCGACATGCGCCAGGCGGCCTCCGCGCTCAACTGGGGCGTGCAGGAGATGGACAAGCGCTACAAGCTGATGTCGGCGCTGGGCGTGCGCAACATCGCCGGCTACAACCAGAAAGTGCGCGACGCGATCAAGGCCGAATCGCCGCTGACCAATCCGTTCAGCATCACGCCGGAGAATCCGGAAGCGCTGGAAGAACTGCCGTTCATCGTCATCTTCATCGACGAACTCGCCGACCTGATGATGGTGGTGGGCAAGAAGGTGGAAGAGCTCATTGCGCGCCTGGCGCAGAAAGCGCGCGCCGCCGGCATCCATCTGGTGCTGGCGACGCAGCGGCCATCGGTGGATGTCATCACCGGCCTGATCAAGGCCAACGTGCCGACGCGCGTGGCGTTCCAGGTGTCGAGCAAGATCGACTCGCGCACGATTCTCGATCAAATGGGCGCGGAATCGTTGCTGGGGCAGGGCGACATGCTTTACCTGCCGCCGGGCAGCGGCCACCCGCAGCGCGTGCACGGCGCGTTCGTCTCCGACCAGGAAGTGCATCGCGTCACCGAGCATCTGAAAGCACAGGGCCAGCCCAACTATATCGAGGGCGTGCTGACCTCGCTGGATGAACCGGCCGAGGGTGAATACGATGGCGGCGGCGGAGATGCCGAAGCCGACGCGCTGTACGATCAGGCAGTGGAGATCGTGCTGAAGACGCGTCGTCCTTCCATCTCGCTGGTGCAGCGCCATCTGCGCATCGGCTACAACCGCGCGGCGCGATTGATCGAGGCGATGGAAAAGGCCGGCCTGGTGTCACCGATGCAGAGCAATGGCAATCGCGAAGTGATTGCGCCGGCAAGACCGGAATGAGGGGCGAGGAAAACCCGCGGTCCCGCTTCAATCACCAATCCCGATCCTTGATCCTTGAATAAAGAGACAACGTAATGAGACATTTCCTTTCCGTCCTCGTGATATGCAGCGTGCCGCTTGCCGCGCACGCCGCCGCCACCGACAAGCTCAAATCCTTCATCGCCGCGACGCATTCCGCGCAGGCGAACTTCACGCAGGAGGTGGAGGACAAGAACGGCAAGCGCATTCAGAGCGCCTCCGGCACCATGCAGTTCGTCCGCCCGGGCAAGTTCCGCTGGGAATACCACAAACCCTACGAACAGCTGATCATCGGCGACGGCAAGAAATTCTGGATGTATGACGTTGATCTGAACCAGGTCACGGTGAAGAAACTGGATGCCGCGCTGGGCAGCAGCCCGGCGGCGCTGCTTTCCGGCAACAACGAGATCGAACATAGCTTCGTGCTGAAGGATCTCGAAGATCATGACGGCTTCGAATGGCTGCAGGCCACGCCGAAATCGACTGAGACGACATTCACCAGGATTCTCATGGCATTCAATGCCAAGTCGGAGCTGGTGGTGATGGAGTTGCACGACTCCTTTGGCCATCACACCGTGCTGCGTTTCACCGACTTGAAAAACAACCCCGCGTTCCCGCCGCAACAATTCAAATTCGTGCCGCCCAAGGGTGCGGATGTATTGGGCGAGTGATGAGCAGCGGCGACCTGTTTGCTGCCAACCAGCCTGCCGCGCCGCTCGCCGAGCGCCTGCGCCCCAAGCACATCGACGAAGTCATCGGCCAGTCTCACTTACTGGGCGAGGGCAAGCCGCTGCGCCTGGCGTTCCAGTCCGGCAAACTGCATTCGATGATCCTGTGGGGGCCGCCGGGTGTGGGCAAGACCACACTGGCGCGGTTGATGGCGTCGGCCTTCGATGCCGAGTTCGTGCCGTTGTCGGCGGTGTTGTCCGGGGTGAAGGACATCCGCGATGCCATCGCGCAGGCCGAGCTCACGCTGCAGCAGAGCGGCCGCCATACCATCCTGTTCGTGGACGAAGTTCATCGCTTCAACAAATCGCAGCAGGACGCGTTCCTGCCTTTCGTCGAGCAGGGGTTGGTTACCTTTATTGGTGCTACTACCGAGAATCCGTCGTTCGAACTGAACAACGCGCTGCTGTCACGGGCGCAGGTATACGTGCTGCAATCCTTGTCCGAAGCAGAGATGGGGCAGCTGTTCGTGCGCGCGCAGCAAACCGCGATGCCCGGGATCACCTTCGATGCAGCAGCGCGTGAACGCATCATCGGCTACGCCGATGGCGATGCGCGCCGGCTGCTTAACGTGCTGGAACAATTACAGACCGCGGCCGAGGCAGCCGGCGTGAGCAACATCGATGTCGCCTTCCTCGACAACACGCTGGCGCAAAAGATGCGCCGCTTCGACAAGGGCGGCGAGGCGTTCTACGACCAGATCTCTGCGCTGCACAAATCGGTGCGCGGCTCCAACCCCGATGCCGCGCTGTACTGGCTGGTGCGCATGCTGGACGGCGGTGCCGACCCGCGCTACCTGGCGCGGCGCATCGTGCGTATGGCCTGGGAGGACATCGGCCTGGCCGACCCGCGCGCGATCCAGTTGTGCAACGATGCCGCCGCCACCTACGAGCGCCTGGGCACACCGGAAGGCGAGCTGGCGCTGGCGCAGGCCGTGCTGTACCTCGCCGTCGCGGCCAAGTCGAACGCCGGGTACGTCGCGTATAATGCCGCCCGCGCCTTCGTCGGTCAGGACGGCTCGCGCGAAGTGCCGCTGCACTTGCGCAACGCGCCGACCAAGCTGATGAAGCAGCTGGATTACGGCAAGAATTACCGCTATGCGCACGACGAAGAAGGCGGCTACGCGGCAGGCGAGAATTATTTCCCTGACGGCATGCCCGAAGTGAGTTTCTATCAACCTACCGAGCGCGGGCTGGAAGCGAAGATTGCGGAGAAGCTGGCGCACTTGAGGCAACTCGATGCGGCGGCAAAAAAGAAAATGTAGGGTGGGTGGAGCGTAGCGATACCCACCAATTCAAACGGTGGGTTACGGGCTTTGCCCTAACTCACCCTACGAGAGAGCAAAAAAATGTTAGACATACAATCATTACGCAACGACCTGGCCGCAGTGGCCGCCCGCTTGGCGACGCGCGGTTACACGCTGGACACGGCGAAGTTCGAGCAGTTGGAAGCCGAGCGCAAGACCATCCAGACCCGCACGCAGGAACTGCAGGCTAAGCGCAATGCGACTTCCAAGCAGATCGGCCAGGCCAAGGCCAAGGGCGAGGATGTGTCGGCGATCATGGCGGAAGTGGGCGCGCTGGGCGACGAGCTGAAGCAGCTCGAAGCCAAGCTGCCGCAACTGCTGCAGGAGATGGATGCATTCCTGGCAGTCATTCCCAACATGCCGCACGCGAGCGTTCCGGTCGGCAAGTCCGAAGCGGACAACGTCGAGGTGCGCAAGGTCGGCGAAGTGCCGAAGTTCGCCTTCGAAGTGCAGGACCACGTCAGCATCGGCGAAGGTCTGGGCGGGCTGGATTTCGAGACTGCTTCCAAGATCGCCGGTGCGCGCTTCTCGCTGTTGAAAGGCCCGCTGGCACGGCTGCATCGCGCACTCGCGCAGTTCATGCTGGACACCCATACCGAGCAGCACGGCTACACCGAGACTTATGTGCCCTACATGGTGAACGCCGAATCGATGCGCGGCACCGGCCAACTGCCCAAGTTCGAGGAAGACCTGTTCCGTATCCCGCGCGTGATGGGTGATGAAGGCGAGAAGAACTTCTACCTGATTCCCACCGCCGAGGTGCCGGTGACTAACATGGTGCGCGACGAGATCGTGCCGCTGGAAAAACTGCCGATGAAGTTCGTCGCGCACACGCCATGTTTCCGCAGCGAGGCCGGTTCCTATGGTCGCGACACGCGCGGCATGATCCGCCAGCACCAGTTCGACAAGGTGGAGCTGGTGCAGATCGTCCATCCCGAGAAATCCTACGAGATGCTGGAAGAACTGCTCGGCCACGCCGAGACCATCCTGAAGAAGCTGGGCCTGCCGTATCGCGTGGTCAAGCTGTGCACCGGCGACATGGGCTTCTCCGCCGCCACCACCTACGACATCGAGGTGTGGCTGCCGGCGCAGAACACTTACCGCGAGATTTCTTCCTGCTCCAACTTCGAAGCGTTCCAGGCGCGGCGCATGCAGGCGCGCTTCCGCAACGCCGCGGGCAAGCCGGAGCTGGTGCACACGCTGAACGGTTCCGGCCTGGCGGTGGGCCGCACGCTGGTGGCAATCCTGGAAAATTACCAGCAGGCCGACGGCAGCGTGAAGGTGCCGGAAGTGCTGCGTCCGTACATGGGCGGGCTGACGTCCATCAACGCGATCTGATTCCGGCAACGTTTCGCGCTGCGATTTCTGCATTTCGTCGCATAGAGCTGTCCTTCACCGGACAGCTTTTTTATAGTGGTTTCCTGCAAGCACGCAGCACCGATAAATTACTGAGGGCTACTGCATGACTGATAACGCCAACCATCCGCCTATCCTCAAGCTGCGCAACATCCGCCGCCGCTTTCAGCTGGGCGAGACCACCATCGATGCGCTGCACAGTATTTCATTGGACATCCACGCGGGCGAGTTCCTCGCGGTGTGGGGGCCATCCGGCAGCGGCAAATCCACCCTGATGAACATCATCGGCCTGATCGATGCGCCGACCGAGGGTGAGGTGCATTTTGACGAGCAGGATACGCGCGTGCTCGGCGATGACGCGCTGACCGACTTCCGTGGCAAGAAGATCGGCTTCGTGTTCCAGAACTTCAACCTGGTGCCGGTGCTCTCCGCGCTGGAGAATGTGATGCTGCCCTTGCAGATCCAGGGCGTCACCGAACACGCGGCGCGCGAACGCGCTGCCGCCGCCCTGGTGGATGTAGGGCTGGAGCGGTTCAAGGATTCGTTGCCGGACAAGCTGTCCGGCGGTCAACGCCAGCGCGTGGCCATCGCGCGCGCACTGGTGGTCGATCCCAAGCTGGTCATCGCCGACGAGCCGACGGCGAACCTGGACTCCGAGAACAGCCGCATGGTGGTAGAGCTGATGCGCGAGATGAACCGCGCGCGCAAGGTGACCTTTGTGTTCACCACGCACGACCAGCGCCTGCTCGACCATGTGGACCGCAAGATCCTGCTGCGCGACGGCAACATCGAAAGCGATGAGGTGATGGCATGAAGAACATGTTCAAACTGGCATTGCGCGGCCTCTCGCGCAACCGCCGCCGCTCGATGATGACATTGCTGGCCATCGCCTTCGGCTTTTCGGCCATCGTGCTGTTCGCCGGCTACACGCACAACGTCTACGACGGCCTGTCGCGCCAATCCATCAATGGCGAGATGCTGGGCCATCTGACCCTTTCCAAGCGCGGCATGCGCAAGGAAGGCAAGCTCGACCCCGAGCGCTACCTGCTCACCGCGAGTGAGGTCGATGCCATCACCAAGCTGCTGAAGGACGAGCCGCATGTCGAGATGGTGTCGCCGCGTCTGGCGATGAGCGGCTTGGTCAGCAACGGCCGCGCCAGCACCATTTTCATCGCCGAGGGCATCGAGCCGGCCGCGATGGAGACGCTGCAAAAGGATGTGCTGACCGAGCAGGAAAAGAAAAGCGGCATGTTCAACAAGCTGAAGAAGCAACTCGACCCGGCGCATGCCGATGTGGTGGAGCTGAGCGAGGGCCTGCTGGAGATGCTGCATCTGAGCGAAGGTGGTCAGGCGGCGGTGCTGGTGAACACGCTGACCGGGCAGGCCAACGCTGCCGACATCACGGTGGGGCATAGCTTCAATACCGGCAATGCCGGCAGCAACGACAAGTTCGCCTTCGTCTCGCTGGCGCTGGCGCAAAGCCTGCTGGACGCGCAAGGGCGCGCAGACCGTCTGACCATCCTGCTGGACGACAAGAGCCAGACCGAGGCGATGCGCGATCATTTGCAGGCGAAACTGAAGGCGGCCGGCTTTGACGTGGAGATCATGACCTGGCAGGAACTGTCCGATTTCTACAATCAGGTGCACGGCATGTTCGACATGATCTTCGGCTTCATCTTCTCCATCGTGCTGACCGTGGTGGTAATGAGCGTGGCCAACTCGATGGGCATGACCGTGATCGAGCGCACCCGCGAGATCGGCACGCTGCGCGCGATCGGCCTGAAGCGCAGCGGTGTGGTGAAACTGTTCACCACCGAATCGATGCTGCTCACGCTGATCGGTTGTATCACCGGGCTGTTGCTAACCCTGGTTGTGCGCTGGGGCATCAATATGGCCGACATCTCCTACGTGCCGCCCAACAGCGCCAGCCGCGTGCCGCTGCTGGTCGATCTGGATGTCGGGCGCACCCTGTTCACCTTCGTGCTGATGGGCGTGGTGGGGACGGTAGCAGCCTACATGCCGGCGCGGCGCGCGGCGAAGAAAGAC
>Ga0316624_10000088_pt1 | contig 25262 bp, 19 predicted proteins | sample OWC_Aug_N3_C1_D5_FD_207657 | JGI IMG/M metagenome (GOLD analysis project Ga0316624, IMG submission 207657) | Wetland soil microbial communities from Old Woman Creek delta, Ohio, United States - OWC_Aug_N3_C1_D5_A | ecosystem: Environmental > Terrestrial > Soil > Wetlands | place: USA: Ohio... | reverse complement strand
CGGCATCGTGGCTCGTTCCGACACTTCCGTCAAGCGCGCCTCTGACCGCATCGAATACGCCGAAACGGCCGCCAGTTACGAGTATCTCAACTTGATGGCAGGGGAGCAAGGGGAAGGTTTAAGTACGGACGAGATCCATGCCATCTGCAAAGCATTTAATATCCAGCAGACCATTTATTAATATCAACCGGAAAATTGCCATGGAATCCACCAGCGAACTGGAAGCCCAACTCAACGACTTCTCTCCTACCAGAAGAACGCAAGCCCTGGAGGTATTGATTGCACTGGGAGACACTGCTGGCGCGAAGCAGGAGGCCGTCAACCTGCACTGCCACACGTTTTTCTCATATAATGCCTATGGCTATTCTCCGTCTGGCCTGGCCTGGCTGGCCAGGCAGTGCGGCTTCAAGGCGCTGGGCATCGTGGACTTCGACGTGCTAGACGGGGTGGACGAGTTCCTGGAGGCATGCGAGCTACTCGGCGTGCGCGGCTCGGCCGGCATGGAGACACGCGTCTTCATCCCTGAATTTGCGAGCGACGAGATCAATTCCCCCGGCGAGCCGGGCGTATATTACTACATGGGCATCGGCTATCCCTCAAGCCGGCCCCCGGCCGCAGTCGCTCCAATCCTGACCGACATGCGCCGACATTCCGAAGATCGTAATCGCAAGATGCTGGCCCGCCTAAATGAATTCCTTTCGCCGGTGATGATAGACTATGACCGCGACGTGCTCCCGCTCACTCCAGCCGGCAATGCCACCGAGCGGCACATGCTGTCGGCTTACCTGCAGGCTGCTGCCGACCGTTTTCCGGATCCTGTCCCATTCTGGGCTGAAAAGCTCCAGTTGGCGTCCGAGCAAGTTGCTGCCAAAATAGAAGACCCGGCCAGGTTCACGAACACATTGCGAGCAAAGCTAATGAAAGGCGGCGGGGTGGGTTATACCCTGCCGGGACCGGGGTCCTTCCCTTCCCTGGATGAAGTCAACCGGTTGATCGTCGCATGCGGCGCACTGCCATGTGCCACCTGGCTGGACGGTAGTTCGGCCGGCGAACAGGCCGAGGAAGAACTGCTCAGCCTATTGATCAGCAAAGGCGTTGTAGCTCTAAATATCATTCCGGACCGCAATTGGAACATCCAAGACCTCGAGATGCGTCGCTTGAAGGTGCAGAAAATGTACGATGTTGTGACCTTGGCTGGCAAGTTCGACCTGCCCCTCAATGTTGGCACCGAAATGAACGCCCCCGGACAGAAGCTGATCGATGATTTTGAAGCCCCCGAATTGGAGCCTGTTCGGCAGGCCTTCCTGGATGGTGCGGATTTCATTTATGGCCATACTGTCCTGCAGCGGGCGCTGGGTTTGGGTTACCAGAGCGAATGGTCCAGGGTACATTTCCCTGCACGCCGGGAGCGGAATGCCTTTTACACCCAGGCAGGGCGTCTCATCCCGCCAAAGCGGGCCGGAATGGCTCGGCTGAAGTCGCTGACCTCCGATTTTTCGCCGGTTGAGGTATTGGACTGGTTAGCACAGTCAGCGTGATTTTTACAAGGAAGACTTTGATTTCGTTTCTGATCTGATACACTTATGACTCACCACTATCTGCTGGCACATGACCTGGGAACGACCGGAAACAAGGCTACTCTCTTTGACGTCGAAGAGGGCGTGGTGCTGGCATCTGCTTTTGAGTCTTATCCGACTTTCTACCTACAACCCGCCTGGGCCGAACAGGACCCGGCTGATTGGGAAAAAGCCATCTGGCAGGCCACACGCAGCTTAATAGCCCAGAGTAAGGTTGAACCAGGAGCAATTGCCGCCGTGAGCTTCAGCGGGACCATGCAGAGTGCGTTGCTGGTTGACCGGCAGGGGGCGCCGCTGGGCCGGGCGATTATCTGGGCCGACCAGCGGGCTACGGCCGAGGCTGATTTTATGGGCTCGGTGTGCGACCGCCAGATGCTCTATCTCCTGACCGGACAACGCCTAAGCCCGACTTACACGGGCCCAAAGGTGCTGTGGATCAAAGAGCATTACCCGCTGTTTTATGAAAAAGCTTATAAAGTATTGCAGGTGAAGGATTACGCAGCTTTCCTGCTAACAGGCGTTTTTGCCACCGATCCCTCGGATGCCTCGGCCACCCTTCTGTTTGATCTCGTTGGCGGACACTGGGCCTCTGACCTTATCGAAGCGCTTGGCTTGAATTGCGAGCTCTTCCCCGAGGTGCACGCTTCGACTGCCATTATCGGCCAGGTGACCCCGGCAGCGGCAGTTGCCAGCGGCCTGATGGCTGGCACGCCGGTTGTAATTGGCGGAGGCGACGGTGCCTGTGCCACGGTTGGGGCGGGCTCGGTGCGGGAGGGGGAGGCCTACGCTTACCTGGGCTCATCTTCATGGATAGCCGTGACCACCCGGCAGCCGATCTATGACCCTAAGCAACGCACGTTTACGCTTGCACACCTTATCCCGGGCTATTATTTCCCACTCGGCACGATGCAAGCAGCTGGCGGGGCCTATGGATGGCTGGAACGCCTTCTTCACCCGGAGGGAAATGCGCAGGCTCTGAAGACCATGGATAAAGAGGCAGCCCGCATACCTACGGGAGCGAACGGCCTTTTGTTTCTGCCTTATCTAATGGGTGAGCGTAGTCCGTACTGGAATCCGCTGGCCCGAGGCGCCCTGGTCGGGCTGTCTATGTCCCATGGCCGGGCAGAAATCGCCCGGGCGGTGCTGGAAGGAGTGGCTCTTAATCTCGGCTTGATACTGGAAGCATTGCGGGCACAGAATGTACAGATCAGCCGGTTGCTCTTGATCGGTGGAGGTGCCAGGAGTGCAGTCTGGCGCCAAATCCTGGCAGACGTGTTGGAATTGCCAGTCTGGTTGCCTGCTCTGACCACCGAGGCCACGGCACTGGGAGCAGTGATCGCTGGCGGCGTAGGGGTAGGTTTGTTTACAGATTTTAATGTGGTTGACCGCCTGATCTCCCTACGCGAAGCCGAGCAACCGGAACCAACCCGCCATCAGTATTATGCTGACCTGCTCGATCTTTTCAGGCAGACTTATGAGGCCCTCAATCCCATCTTTACCCAATTGGCCGGATCGGCGGCTGTGAAACCAGGCATTGAGAATTGACAGGATGGAGGTATGTATGACTGATAAACTTGACGCTTACCGAGGCGGCAGTACCCCCCTGCCCACCACTTACACACTCTGGCCGCTGTACGCCGCAGGATTGGAAAACCTGGGGAAGGATGGCCAGCCACTCGAAATCCCTACGCCATCTTACGGTCCAGATGAATTGCTCATCCGCCACGATGCTTGTGGGCTGTGCTTTTCCGATACCAAAGTAATTGCCCAGGGCCAGAACCATCCGCGAGTTTTCCGCGACATGCAGAAGTTGCCTGTGGTCCTGGGCCATGAGGTCTCGATGACTGTCATGGGCGTAGGCAAGAACCTGGTTGGACGTTATATGGTCGGCGATCGTCTAACTTTGGAAACCGACATCGTAACCAAAGGCAAGACTCTGGCTTACGGCTACTGGTTCCAGGGTGGTCTCTCCCAGTACTCCGTGATCGGCCCCGAGATCTACGCAAGCGACCTGGGGAACAATCTGATAAAAGTGCGGCCCGACAAAAGCTATGCCGAGGTCGCCTTGACAGAGCCGTGGGCGTGTGTAGTGGCAGCCTATGGTTTGAAATACCGGACAGGTTTGAAGAACGGCGGCGTGACCTGGATTATCGGCGCGGGTGGGGAAAAATCCTATACGATCAGTGCCGGATTCGAGTCTGCCTCCCATCCCGCCCGACTGTTGCTTACCGGAATTCCTGGCCCATTCGCATCCTGGCTGAAGGAACGCGCTGCAAGGCTGGGCGTTGAGGTGACCGAGGTGAGTGGAATTGAGTCAACCCCCGTCGAGTTTGTCGACGATATCGTGCTGCTAGGAGCGAATGCCGACCTGATCGAACAGGCCAGCCCTCATCTTGGGCAGTTCGGTGTGTTGGCTATCTTGGCTGAGAAGCCTCTGGAACGCCGAGTTAATGTGGATGTCGGGCGGATCCATTACCACCGCTGGGTATATGTGGGCACCACAAAGGCCGATGTAGCTGCGGCGTACAAAGACCGGCCGGTGCGTTCGAATCTCAAACCGGGAGGCCGGGCTTGGATCGTCGGCGCGGGTGGCCCGATGGGGCGCATGCACGTACAGCGCGCGATCGAGTTCAATAATCCTCCATCGGTCATCGTCTGCACCGATGTTAACGACATGCGTCTGGATGAACTGTGCGAGGCCTTCGCCGAACAGGCCAAAGCAAAAGGTATCCAGTTCTTTTGCATCAACCCGACGAAAACAGCAGAGTACGAAGCTAAAACGGTCGGCTTGCGTCAAAGCGGATTCGACGACATCGTGGTGCTGGCCCCCGTGCCGGCTGTCATCGCGGATGCCGGCAACTATCTGGCACCCGGCGGGGTGATGAACGTGTTTGCCGGGGTGGCACGCGGTACGTTGGCGACATTGGATTTAAGCGGAGCTTACCTGCAAGGCACGCGTATCATTGGACATTCTGCCTCGCTAATGAGCGACTTCGAACTAGTTCTGGATAAGACCAACTCGGGGGAGCTTTCGCCCAACCGTTCGGTGGCCGCGGTCGGATCATTGAGTGCCGCCCGCGATGGCCTTAAAGCCGTGAAGGAAGCCACCCTAGCCGGGAAGGTGGTCATCTTTCCCAACATTAAAGAGCTGCCCTTGACCACGCTGGGCGAGCTTAAGGAAAAGCTGCCTACTGTCTACGCCCGGCTTAATGAGCGCGGCGAATGGACCAAAGATGCCGAAGATGAGTTTTTGCGGCAGATGCTGCCGTAGAACAAGTTCGTATCCTGCCCTGTCCCTGCCTCTTCTCCCCTCGGGGAACCAGGGGCGGGGACATGGTGAGGAAAACTTGCGATTGGATTGATGTTATGGATAAACTCTTGCAAGATCGTATTGCCCTGGTAACCGGTGGGGCACAAGGCCTGGGGCAGGCCATCTGTGCCCGGCTAGCGGATGAGGGCTGCCATGTGGTTGTGGCCGACCTTAACGAGCCGAAGGCGGTTGAGACTGCCCGCAGCATCAGCACAACCACCGACCGGCGCGCCCTGGCCGCCCATGTGGACGTGACCGAGGAAGCCCAGGTCGAGGCACTGGTGAACCGCTGTGTGCGGGAGTTAGGACGCCTCGATATCCTGGTCTCCAACGCCGGCATACTGATTGCGGAGGAGATCACCGAATTCCCGGCTGAGAAGTGGCGGGCCGTGATGAATGTAAACCTGTTTGGTTATTTCCTGTGCGCCAAGCACGCCGCCAGGGTGATGAAGGTGCAGCGGAGCGGAGTGATCCTGGAGATCAACTCGAAATCCGGCAAGAAGGGCAGTTTCAAGAATTCCGCCTATGCCGCCTCCAAGTTCGGCGGTATCGGTCTAACGCAGAGCATCGCCCTCGAACTGGCTGAATACGGCGTGCGTGTCAATGCCATTTGCCCCGGCAATCTGCTTGATTCGCCGCTTTGGACAGAAGGTCCGAACGCCCTGTTCAAGCAGTATGCCCGCAACCGGGGGATCAGCGAAGAGCAGGTTCGGCAGACCTACATTGATCAGGTGCCAATGAAACGCGGCTGCACCTATACTGACGTGTGCAACGTGGTGGCTTTCCTGGCCTCCGACCAATCCAGCTACATGACCGGCCAGGCAATCAACGTCACCGGCGGGCAGGAGATGCGTTGAACGGGCCGCTCACCCCAAACCGCTTCTTTGCCGGCTACATCTTTGACCTGGATGGGACGGTGTACCTGGGGGAGAGCCTGCTTCCCACCGTGGGTGAAACCCTGGCGGTGCTGCGCGCCCGCGGCGTGCGCACGATCTTCATCTCCAACAACCCCACCCATGGGCGTGAGGAGTATGCCGCCAAGCTCACCCGCCTGGGCGTGCCAACTTCCATTGAAGACATCCTGACTTCATCGCTTGTGATGGTGGATTTTCTGAAGAAGCGCATGCCGGGTGCCCGCCTGTTCGTCGTCGGCGAGGAGCCATTGTGCGCAGAGCTGCGCCAGGGTGGGTTTGAGCTGACGGAACAAGCACAAGCCATTGACGCAGTGATCGCCAGTTTTGACCGCAGCTTTGTTTACCGCAAGCTGCAGATCGCCTTCGACGCCATCCGGGCCGGGGCACGCTTCTTTGCCACCAACCCGGACCGTTACTGCCCTGTGCCATCCGGCGGTGAGCCTGACTGTGCCGCCATCATTGCCGCCATCGAGGCCTGTACCAATACGCGCGTCGAAGCCGTGGTCGGGAAGCCGTCTCACTACATGATCGAAGCTGCCCTGAACCTGATGGATCTGCCGGCTGCGGATTGCCTGATGACTGGCGACCGGTTGGAGACGGATGTGCAGATGGGCTTGGAGGCCGGCATGTCCACCGCACTGACGCTGACCAGCGCGACTCCTCAATCCCTTCTGGCGGGTTCGTCCATCCAGCCGACCTATGTTCTACGCCATTTGAGCGATCTTTTGCCGTAATCTCGGCTTTCCCACCTTGATTGGCAGCAAATCCTGACGAACTTCCTGCAAGATGGTATTCGCTATCTTGATCACCCAATTAAGCAGTTCGTCATTTTATTTCTCGCACGTATTCCTGTTCAAGCAAAACGCGACTTGCCGTTTGGGGACAGGCTCTGCCGCCGATGCGACCTCCCTCCACGTGGAAGCTAGAGAACGATTCAAGTAATCTAAAATAAGTTATTGACTTTCATTGTTGACCATGCTATACTACCAATGTGCTTACACGTGTAAGCATTACTTAAAAGGTCACATATGGTAGTTAGCAGACACATAAATCGACCCACCCAAGTGGATGTTGCCCGACTCGCGGGGGTTTCCCGGGCTACTGTCTCTTATGTACTGAATAAGGTGCCCGAATCACGCGTGCCGGACAAAACTCGACGGCGGGTCTTGCGTGCAATCGAACAGCTAGGATATGAGCCAGATGTTCGGGCACAAGCTCTTCGTTCCGGAACCACCAACACAGTCGCCCTGATTATTCCCGACCTTGGAAACCCTCACTTCTGTGAATATGCAACTGCCGTCGAAGACGCCGCTCGTGCCTGCGGCTACCACGTACTTCTTTATAGCACCACTTTGAATGATGAGTATGCATTAGCGATTTTCAAAGATCTGGCTCGACGCCGGTTCGACGGTTTGATTATTGTCAGCGGTTTCATCCTTCAGTCAAAGGAAGCGAAAACCACACTCGCCCGTTTACTCCATCGAGGATTACCAGTTGTTGAATTAACCGAGTACTATGGCGTAGATTCGGTGTCTGCTCAGTACGACGAAGCCACCAAAGAGTTAATGTCGTATTTGTTTTCGCTTGGACATCGTCGTATTGCTATGATTTACGGTGTGGGGGGACATGAGCTTGCCAATGATCGTCTACTGCCCTATCAGGTCAGCCTGGAGACTGCGGGGATACCATTTGATTCCAACCTCGTCCAGGAGTGTGGTCCAACGATTCGGGATGGATATGAGGCGTGTAAAAAACTTCTCCAGCTCGAAACTCGCCCTACGGCAATCGTTGCCATCAACGATGTACTCGCAATTGGTGCCTTACGGGCGGCTACAGATCTCAAACTACAGATTCCCAATAATCTCTCCGTCATTGGATACGATGATATTCCCATGGCTGATTTTCTTGTCCCCCGGCTGACAACTGTGACTAAAGATGCCTATATGTTGGGAACGCGCGCATTTGAAATATTGATGGCGCGCATCCAAAACCCCGAGCTTCCTCGTCAGACTATTCATCACCTGCCCAGACTCATTATCCGCGAGTCCAGTGGGCAGGCGCCTTTTTAATACCGGTTTCAAGAAAATATTGGAATCTGCAAAAAGGAGGCGATTAACTATGAACTCGAATTATGCAGAAACAGGTAGTGGCAGAACTACAGCAAAAAAGCGGTCCATGTCCACTACTGGATTTCCAGCCAAAAGGTCTGGATGCCAATAGATCTAGACCAGACAGTCACCCTCATTTGAGCTGAACCGGCTTGGCCGCAGGTATTCAGACTCTATTCAGAAAGGAGAATCTGCCTATGTCGTAATGACATGAACCGCATCCCAATTGTAAATCAAAAATTCAACCGAATAAGCTGTTTTAAGAATCTCGGAGGAAACCATGAAAAAGCATCAAATGCTTTTCAAAATATTAAGTTCCCTTTGTGTTCTGGGTCTGTTGGCGGCGTGTGCACCGGCCGCAACCCAGCCCCCCCCGGCAACGCAGGTACCGCCTTCTACTCAAGCCCCAGTCGCAACCAACCCCCCTGCAACAGCAACTACTTCTCCGGAACCCGTCACGATTAGCCTCCTCGGGGCCCAAAATCAGAACGACGCCTTGATGATCCAGGCACTCACCGATGCCTATACGGCGATGCATCCAAACGTGAAGTTCAACATTGAAGTAGCGGCAGGTGGTGGCACTGAAGTCGACAATCTTGTCAAGACGCGCCTCGCAACCGGCGATATGAACGATATCTTCTACTACAACTCGGGCTCCCTGCTCCAAGCTTTGCACCCAGCAGATTCGTTGGTCGATCTATCGAATCAACCATTCATGAACAACATAGTGGATTCGTTTAAGCCGACTGTGTCGCAAGGCGGAGGCATCTTTGGGGTGCCTGTGGGTTATGCGGCTTCTGGTGGTGTCCTTTACAATAAGAAGATTTTCGCGCAGGTGGGAATCAGCGTGCCCAAGAGCTGGGCTGAATTCGAAGCAAACAACGATAAACTCAAGGCGGCCGGTATCCCGCCAGTTCTCCAAACTTACGGCGATACCTGGACTGCTCAGCTATTCGTGCTCGCTGATATGTACAATGTTGCGCAGGCTGATCCTAACTTCGCCGCGGACTACACGGCCAACAAGGCTAAATACGCCACAACGCCTGCGGCATTAGCTGGCTTTCAGCATCTGCAGGAGGGCTTCCAAAAAGGCTGGTACCAGAAGGACTTCGCAACCACGAAATTCGAACAAGGCTTGCAGATGCTCGCCGACGGTCAGGTTGCGCAATACCCTATGCTGACTCAGGTGATGCCGACGATTGCAACAAACTCGCCTGACAAGGTAAACGATATCGGCTACTTTGCCCTACCCGGCACAGACCCCGCAAAGAATGGCGCCACGGTTTGGATGCCCCTCGCGTTCTATATCCCCAAAACAAGCAAGGTCATCACTGAAGCTGAGGCTTTCCTGGGGTTTGTGGCATCAACGGCTGGTACAGACGCACTCACGGCAAAGGTTTCTCCATCAGGTCCGTACCTGATCAAAGGAGCGACGCTTCCTGACAACGTTCTTCCATTTGTAAAAGACCTCAATAGCTATATCGACTCCGGAAACTCCTACCCTGCGCTTGAGTTCCTTTCTCCAATCAAGGGACCTAACCTGGAGCAGATCTGTGTAGCGGTGGGAACGGGCCAGATGACTCCTGAGGTGGCGGCGGCGAACTACGATGAAGATGTCAAGAAGCAAGCACAACAACTTGGCATCCCGGGGTGGTAATATCAAATCTTGTTAACGTAGCTTCTTCTCCTTCCTAATCTGAGGGCCGGCAATTTGGACACGATGTCCGGCCCTCAGATCCCAAAGACCTCAATAGACGCAATATCAAGGTTCCTATGAGCGATCAACAGTATTCACGAGCGGTCTTACGAAACTATCCTCGCTGGTTTTACCTTCCCGGGGCGCTTGTTTTCGGTGTGTTCTTTGTTGTACCGACGGCGCTAGCGTTCTATTTCAGCCTAACTCGTTGGTCGCTGTTCAATGCCACGTTCATAGGGCTCGATAACTACCGTACTTTCTTGAGCGATCCACAACTCATGGCCGGGCTTCGCAACACGATCATCTATGCCATCCTTACGAGCGGATTTAAGATCATTATTTCGCTGCCACTTGCCATGCTGTTTACCTCAAACATCCGTCTCAAGGGGATGCTCCGGAGTATTGTGTTCTTCCCTACACTTGTGAGTATCGTTGCAATAGGAATCACGTTTTCTACATTGATGCAGCCGTCCACGGGAGTAATCAACACTATCCTTCGAAACCTGGGGCTTCCCCAACCACAGTGGTTGGGGGACCCAAACTTGGCTTTATACTCGGTAGCATTGGTTGATATATGGCAGGGCCTCGGTATTGCAACAGTGATATTCATCGCGGGCATTCAATCAATCCCGCAGGATTACTTCGAAGCAGCACGGCTCGAGGGTGGCAATTGGGTGAAATTCCGACACGTGATCCTTCCCCTGGTTCGCAATGCGGCCTTCACAGTCATTCTGTTATCGTTTATCGGCGGGTTGCGAAGATTTGACTTGATTTGGACTATGACAAGAGGTGGCCCCGGCTTTGCCTCCGATGTGCTCACATCCGTAATATTCAAGGAGTACCAAGCGGGATTCTACGGCCTCTCGACCGCTGGCAATGTTGTGCTTTTCATTCTCGTTACAGTTATCGTGTATCCGTTGATGCGATTCTTTAATCGGATGGAGATTGAACTATGAAGGTGCGGAAATTTTTGTCGAAAATCTGGGTAGACACTGTAGCTCTGATCATTATTGGCATTGTCTTTCTTATACCCTTTGCGTTCATCATACTAACTGCTTCCAAAACGCCTGCAGAGGCTGGCCTGTTCAAATTTAGTTGGCCGAGCAAATTTCTACTGTTCCAGAATATCCGGGAAGTTTTGAATTTCGGCGACGGTCGAATGTATAAAGCGATGTGGAACAGCACTTTCTTGACGATAAGCTCGGTTATATTGATCGTCATCCTCTCTGCACTTATTGCCTTTGTGATGCAGCGCCGCCGTGATCGCGTAGCCTCGCTCGCTGGTACGATTATGCTTGCAGGGCTCATCATTCCTCCAACCGTAGTACCGACGATCTTTCTTCTGAAGTGGCTCGGTATCTACAAGACAATCCCTGGCCTGACCCTGGTTGAGGTCGCAATCCAGATGCCTTTTGCAATTTTGGTTTTTCGTGCGTTCATTGCATCCATTCCAAGGGAAATCGATGAGGCTGCCATCATCGATGGCGCATCCCCCTTACAGGTTTTTACTTCAATTATTCTTCCTTTGTTGGGGCCGGCCATCGTGACTGTAATTGTTATCTCGGCTGTTACCGTCTACAACGACTTTACCCTGCCACTCTACTTCCTGCCCGGTTCAGAGAACGTAACTGTCCAACTGACATTGTATAGCTTTATGAGTCAATTTGCTTCGCAGTGGAACCTGCTTTTCGCAGATGTGGTTGTCATCACAATTCCACCTTTCATACTGTTTATGTTCTTCCAAAAACAGATCGTTTCGGGCCTAACAACTGGTGCGATCAAAGGCTGAGGTTGAAAGAAAATGTCAAAATCCAAACCCGATGTTACAATCTCCAGATTGAGCTTCGAGCATCTGAGCGAGACGCTTGGAATCGGCGTGGATCGTCCACGCCTGTCGTGGATGGTTGTAACAACTGCACAAAACTGGCGTCAGGCTGCTTATGAGATCGAATGTTACAGCGCAGCTGGTCCATTGCGCGGCCAGACCGGACGGGTTGAATCAGACCAGTCGGTGCTGGTGGCCTGGCCGTTCGAGCCGCTACAATCCCGCCAGCAACTGAGCGTGCGGGTGCGGGTCTGGGGTAAGGATGGACAGGTTTCCGCCTGGAGCCAGCCCGAAGTGCTGGAAGCAGGTTTACTCCAGCCGGCTGATTGGAGCGCTCATTTTATTTCACCCGCCTGGAAAGAGGATGTTTCCCATCCGAACCCCGCTCCATATCTAAGGCGTGAGTTCGAACTCCCCCCAGGCGTGAAATCGGCCCGGCTGTATATCACCTGCCTGGGTCTCTACGAGGCCCAGATCAACGGTTCCATTGTCGGCGACCAGGTGTTGGCCCCCGGTTGGACGGTCTATGACCGGCGCTTGCGCTATCAAACCTTTGATGTGACGGGAATGCTGCACAAAGGCCGCAATGCCATCGGGGCCGTCCTTTCGGATGGTTGGTATCGGGGCTTGATCGGTTTTGGTGGAGGCCGCCGCAATATTTGGGGTGAACATCTGGCGCTGCTCGCCCAACTCGAAATCTGGTATGAGGATGGCTCGAGCGAGCGCATTGTGACCGATGAGACCTGGCGTGCTGCGACCGGCCCCATCCTGTTGAGTGGAATATATGAGGGCGAAACCTATGACGCCCGCCTGGAGCAGTCCGGCTGGTCATCGCCAGGGTTTGATGATGCCCAATGGAAAACCGCACGCAGGTTTGAGTGGGATTTGAACAGTCTTTTTGCTCCGGTCGGGCCGCCTGTGCGCCGGATCGAACTGGTGAAGCTCGTTTCCATCACCGAATCTCCATCTGGCCGGACTCTGCTGGACTTCGGTCAAAACCTGGTAGGTCGGCTGCGACTGTCGGTGCAAGGGTTGGCAGGGCAGACCATCACCCTGCGTCACGCCGAAGTGCTTGAAAATGGTGAACTTTGCACCCGGCCGTTGCGCAATGCCGAATCTACCGACCGCTATACCCTGCGCGGAGGGGGCGTGGAAACATGGGAGCCGCGTTTCACCTTTCACGGTTTCCGCTACGCCGAAGTGGCTGGCTGGCCTGGTAAACTGCATCCGGCTGACATTTGTGCAGTTGTCATTCACTCGGATATGGAACGGACCGGCTGGTTTGAGTGTTCAGATCCGCTGCTAAATCGACTGCATGAAAACGTTTTATGGAGTATGCGCGGCAACTTCGTTGATATCCCCACCGACTGTCCGCAGCGTGACGAGCGCCTGGGCTGGACGGGCGATATCCAAGTGTTTTCACCCACAGCCTCCTTCCTGTTTGACGTGAGCGGTCTTCTCCAATCCTGGCTGGCCGACCTGGCCGTCGAGCAGGGGAAGGCCGGGGGCAGCGTGCCGCCCGTTATTCCCAACACCGTGGGAGAGGCTTTCGCAGCAGGAGCAGCCTGGGCAGATGCAGCAACGGTCGTTCCCTGGGTATTGTATGAGCGTTTTGGAGACCCATGTATCCTGGCGGCCCAGTTTGAAAGCATGTGCGCGTGGGTAGATTATGTCGCTTCCGTTGCCGGAGAAAAACACCTGTGGGAGCGCGGTTTCCAGTATGGAGATTGGCTTGACCCCACTGCGCCGCCCGATAAGCCATGGCAGGCACGCACTGATAAAGCCATCATCGCCAGCGCCTATTTTGCTCATTCGGCGGAATTGGTTGGCAAGGCAGCCAGTGTGCTCGACCGAAATGCTGACAAAACTCGATATCTCGCCCTCGCCACTGAAGTGCACACTGCCTTTGTGCGCGAATACATCACGCCAGTGGGACGCATGGTGAGCGACGCTGAGACGGCTTATGCATTGGCACTGGCTTTTGATTTGGTTCCCACCCCCGAACAGCGCCAGCGCGCCGGGGAGCGCCTGGCTGAACTGGTACGGGATGGCGGCTATACCATTCGCACCGGTTTTGTTGGCACACCCCTGATTTGCGATGCGCTGTGTAGTAACGGGCATCATGTAGCCGCCTATCGCCTGTTAATGCAGCGGGATTGTCCTTCATGGCTGTACCCGGTGACGATGGGTGCGACTACCATCTGGGAACGCTGGGACAGTATGCTCCCGGACGGTTCCGTCAATCCGGGAGAAATGACATCCTTTAATCATTATGCGCTCGGGGCGGTGGCGGATTGGATGCAACGCACGATTGGCGGCCTTACATCCGCCGAGCCGGGCTACCGTCGTATCGAAATCCGTCCTCGCCCGGGCGGTGGGTTGACCCATGCGCGTGCCAGCCATCTCAGCCCTTACGGTTTGATCGAATGTGCCTGGAAAATCGAGGGCGGGAAAATTGACGTGGAGGTTGTTATCCCGCCGAATGCGACTGCGCTTGTCACTTTACCTGGTGGAAACGCAGCCCCGGTCGAGGTTGGCTCAGGCTCCTGGCACTGGTCAACCCCTTATCAAGATCCTGATGCCCGTGCGCCCTATTCTGTCGAGGATGTGGTAGAAGAGATCATGAGCGATGCCCATGCCCGCACAGTTGTCATGGACGTCATCTCCCGCTCGGAAGGGGCCGACTTTCTCAGCATGATCACGCAAAATTATCGCGATCTTACCCTCCGCCAGGCGATTGGCATGATACCGAATTCCGGTGATTTGTTGACGTTATTAGTTGATGCACTTGCCAAACTAGGAGGGAAAACGGAAATGACAAAATGATGAGATGGTCTATCAAGATATCATTCGGAAAATGGATTTGGGGGCGAGATGGTACACCACTACTTGAAGGAATTACGTACATTACAGAAGAGCGAATGAAGCGAAGAATAGTGGGAAGGAATGTGCCCGGTTAAAAACGGACAATCATCCAAGTGGCTACCCCAACCAGAAGACCAATCAAAATTCCGGCCGGCAGAGTATACCGGAGCACTTCACCTTCATGACCTTTCATTTTGGAGGTGCTGCAGCCTACGACCAATTTTGCCGGGGAGATCATGCTGCCGAGAGATCCTCCCGCCGTTTGACCTGATACCAGAATGACCTGGTTGATTTTCAGGAATAAGGCAATCTTTTGCTGCAGGGGCGCAAACAGCACGTTCGAGTTTACGTTACTGCCGGTTGCAAATGCGCCCAGCATGCCCACCAAAGGGGAAAACAGCGGGAAAGCAGCTCCCACCGTCTGGCTGAGTCCCTGGGCCAGTAATGTGGTCATGCCGCTGTGGTCCATCAGCGTGGAGAGGCCGACCATCGAAACGATGCCGATGCTCGCCATCCCAGCGGATCGGATTGTGGCCGCAGCTGCCTGCCTCCAGACGCCCGGGAGGATACAGTTCTTAAAACGCAGAACGGGATAAGAGATCAATGTGGTCAAGAAAATCAGGACACCTGGGTGGAGCAAAGGACGGAAGACCTGGCCCGGTCCGGCAGGAGTGGCAACTCCCAACCGGGTGATCACCTGGGGGAATGTGTATGATAGTACGAGCCGTGAAAGAACATGATTGACCGGCGTAAGGATCGCCACTAGCACTATCACGGCAATCGCCAAGCCATAGAAGAGCAGGGCCGCGGTCAATTCGGGGGTTTTCGGTTTTGGAGGTAAATTTTCCATACTGCGCCTGCTCAGCAGGATACATATTATTATTCCCACGAGGGCCGCCGAAAAAGAACCCAGGCCCGGCAGGCCTACGACTGCCAAGAAATATTGCACTGCAGACATGCAAACTGCAAGAAGGATAATCATTGGCCAGCGCCGGAGCTGTTTCAGAATAATCGCCACGCCCAGTCCACAGGTCAGGCAAGCGACTCCCAGCAGAAGCGCAGAATCAGGTGCCAACGCGCGTGCATCGATCTTTGTAACAGCGACCAACGCCTGAATCACCAGGCCCATGTTACCAAAGGTAACTGCCCAAGTGTGACCGACTGCAGGTGCCGCAACCGCGACCAGAGGCGGAACGCCCAATGCCACCAACATGGGCGCCACGATTGCAATCGGCATGCCGAATCCAGCTACTCCCTCGATCATTGCGCTGAAGATCCAGGCAAGAACCAGGAACAATAATCCCCGATCGGCAATCAGTTCCTCCAAACGTAGAGCTATCGCCTCTACTCCCCCGATCTGATTAACCAAGTGATAAAGATACAACGCAGCCCAGAGGACGATCAGGACATTCAGGGAAAGCAACAGACCTTTGACTTGAGATACCCAGAAGACCTTCCAGCCCAAGCCAAAGGCCAGACTGGCGACAAGCGCACAGATGGCCCAGCCGATCGGCCCAGCGCGCTGACCTCCCCAGCGCAGAAAGATCATCAGGCAGAGGACAATGAGGATAGGAAGGATGGCGAGGAAATAATGCATGCGTTTTTTCCCGACCCGCAAATTTCTAGGCTTCATTATAATCTTTTGATGAGAGCCCAAGGTGCATGTGCAGAATAGGACTGAAGAGTATCCATAAAAACCAAGGTCGCTTAAATGTTTGATGACGATCGAAATCACAACGCTGCGTTTGTTGACCAGCCCGCGATGTAATAGATTTGGCTGGTAACCCAGCTCCTCCATTACTGCCATAATTCACCTACGAGTTGCTTCCGCTACCCGGCGCTTACCGGACAGCGCATTGGATACCGTGCCTGTGGATATGCCCGGGTGCCTGGCAACATTCTGGCTTATAGATCTCACACGCCATCTCCGTTATCCAATGTCTGCGATTACCACTTGACAAATTAAAACGTTTTAATTATGTTATAAACAGTATCTACTCACAGATCCATGGCTTTCTGTAGGGCCGACGGCCGGAGAGTCGCCGGGTTCGCCTCCAGAAAGCTCCATAGAGAGAAACGCGGTTCCCGAGGGATCGTTGGTACAAAACAACGAGGAACAAAAAGGTCGCGACCACCATATCCGGGGAATAAAGCCTCTTTTTTGTTTTTTCATCCGCATATATGGGGGGTGATCCAGAATTGTTCCGCGGGAAAAGGGCCCAAAAAGTCAGGAATATTGCGGTTTGAGGCGATATTTTTCACGATTTTGAAGCAAGGGGAATTTCTTTTGAAAAATATTTTTGTGAGGGCATTATGGCATTAGTTACGCTCAAAACAATGTTAGACAAGGCATATCAAAAACGATATGCGGTGGGAGCTTTTAATGTTGTCAACCTCAGTTTTTTGGAGGCCATTATCCTGGCTGCCCGCCATACAGCATCTCCCGTTGTATTGAATATTGCTGAGGTGCATTTTCCCTTTGTAACGATGGAACATATTGTCCCGGTAGTCAGGGAAATTGCCAAGCGGGAACGATTTGATGTTGTACTTAACCTGGACCATGGTCTCACAATCAATGCGATTGAACGGGCCCTGGCAAATGGGTTCACCTCCATCATGTTTGATGGTTCACACTTGGATTTCGATGAAAACATGCGGCAAACCCGCGAAGTGGCGCGTATGTGCCATGCCTGGAATATTTCCATCGAGGCAGAGCTTGGTGCTGTCGGTGGCGCAGAGGGGGGCGGATTGGTAAGCAGTGCTGATCCGGCGAAATATACCGATCTTGAACAGGCGAAAATATTTGTTGAACAAACTGGGGTGGATGCGCTGGCAGTAGCTATCGGCAATTCACATGGGCGGTATAAGGGTCCTCCAGAGTTGGATTTTGAGCGGCTGCGGGCAATTCGTGATGCGGTTGATATTCCACTTGTCTTACATGGCGGCTCAGGAATTTCCGCGTCTGATTTTCGCAAAGCGATCTCACTCGGCATCGCCAAAATCAATTTCTTTACAGGGATGTCTGAAGCGGCAATTAAGGCTACCGCAAGCTACATGAGCGGTGTTGGAGAACATTATAATGATTATCCGATGATGATGAATTATGTTAAAGACAGCATTGCAAGCGTTGTTGCTGAACAAATGGAAATATTTGGCAGCAGAGGTCAAGCCGCAGAAGAATTGTGAAAAAGCCTTTAGAACTCATGCTTTCATGCGCCGCTGCACTTTTTAAAAAGTGACTACATACTATTCATAGGGTACCTTAAGGAGAAAAGATTATGGCACAAAAATCAAAGTTTGCACTCTTTTTCGGCAATCGCGGTTTCTTCCCGGCTTCGCTACAAGCCGAGGCCCGTGCAGAACTCCCCCGAATTCTCGAGGCTGCCGGACATGAAGTCCTCATGCTGGATGCGGAGGCCACGCGTTACGGAGCCGTAGAAACACCCCAAGAAGGCCAAATTTTTGCGAATTTTCTGCGGCAAAACCAGGGTAAATATGATGGGGTGATTTTAAGCCTGCCGAACTTTGGAGATGAAAATGGGGCCGTAGCAGCCCTTAAAGAATCAGGGGTTCCAATCCTTCTCCAGGCCTATCCTGACGATTTTGACCGTATGGGGCCTGCTTTGCGGCGGGATGCATTTTGTGGAAAGTTTTCGATCATGGATGTGTTTTACCAACACAACCTGAAATTTACTGCTCTCAAACCGCATGTCATCAGCCCTTCCAGCGAGCGTTTCAAGGCCAATCTCGACCACTTTGACCGGCTCTGCCGTGTAGTCAAGGGCTTTCGCCACCTGGTGGTTGGAGCGATAGGCGCCCGAACAACGGCGTTTAAAACTGTTCGTTACGATGAGATTGCCTTGCAGCGTGCGGATATCACGGTTGAGACCTTCGATCTTTCCATGGTGATCGGCCGGGTTAAGGATCTTTCCTCCGATAGCAAGGCCTACAAAGCTAAAATGGAAGTTTTGAAAGACTACACATCCTGGGATGGTGTTCCAGATGCAGCACTCAACAATATCACCAGGCTGGGCGTGGTTTTGGATGAACTCATTGCCGAGAATCAAATGGACGCAATTGCCTTGCGTTGTTGGATTGAATTGCAGCAACGATTGGGAATTTCGCCGTGTGTGTTGATGGGCTTGCTGAACAACACCGGCACCATTGCAGCCTGCGAGGTCGATATCTACAACGCGGTGGTGATGGCTGGTTTATCGTTGGCTTCGGGGCATCCTGCCACAGTGCTGGATTGGAACAACAATTACGGGGAAGAAGATGACAAGTGTATTTTGTTCCATTGTGGACCGGTCCCACGAGAATTGATGACCGATAAAGGTCACATTTCTGCTCATCTGATCCTGGCCAATTCCGTTGGCAAGAATAACAGTTTCGGTTGTGTAGTCGGGCGGATCGCGCCTTCAGATTTGACGTTCGGCAGCATGATGACGGATTCTGGTAAGGTAAAAATATTCCTTGGGGATGGCCGTTTCACCGAAGACCCGATTCCAGGGAATTTCTTTGGCGCTGCCGGTGTGGCAGAGATCGATAAGTTGCAGGATGTGTTGCTGCACGTGGGCATGAATGGTTATCGCCATCATGTGAGCGTTACACCGGGCCACCACGTGGCTCCCTTGAAAGAGGCTTTTGAAAAGTATCTTGGTTTTGACGTTACTGTACCGCAGGCAGAGTAGATAATGGCTGATCTTAGAGTCATTGTCCAGAATGCATCGAAAGCGGGGCTGGCAATTCCAGCCTTTGATATTTCTTATCTGCCCATGCTCGAGCCGGTAGTACAAGCTGTCGTTGATCAAAACAGTTAGAGTTGGCAGCATAAACCGTTTGGATAGTCAGGGAGAGGATTATCATGGCGTATTTATTTAACCGCACATGGTCGCGGGCGGAACTTTTGAAACAGGTGGGCGATCTCTCACAAATTGCCGGGATCGAGATGGGAGAATTGAGTGATGGCCGCGAGCGAGGCCTGTGCGTAGCCGAGGTCCGCACCGGGTCCGGACTGGGTTTCACTGTGCTGCTCGATCGCGGCATGGATATCGGTGCAGCTACCTACAAGGGACTGCCGCTGGCGTGGGTTTCCCCAACCGGATTCAGCCATCCAATGTATTACGACCCGCAAGACACCCAATGGTTGCGCAGCTTTGGCGCCGGGTTGTTGACCGGCTGCGGGTTGACTTCCGCCGGTGCAGGCGGGGAAGATGACGGCGAGTCGCTTGGAATGCACGGTCGCCTGTCAAACTTGCCCGCCCGGCATATTTCCATCAATGAAACCTGGGAGGGCGATGACTGTTCCTTTCAAGTGGAAGGGGAAATGCGGCAGGTGCGCGTATTCGGTGAAAACCTGCGGATGAAGCGCCGCATCCTAACCAGGCTGGGCAATAGCTGCATTTCGATCCAGGATGTCGTCGAGAACCTGGGAAGTACTGCCAGCCCGCTAATGCTTCTTTACCATATCAACCTGGGATTCCCGCTGCTTGACGCGAGTTGTGAACTGGTGGCCGAAGCCCACCCGGTTGAGCCACGTGACGCCGCAGCCAAGCCAGGCCTCCAGGAATGGATGCATTTCCAGCAACCGACGCCGGGTTACTCGGAAGAGGTCTTCCATCATGACCTGCCTGCGGATAAAAACGGCTGGGCCAGTATTCATTTGGTCAATTCATCCCGCAAACTGGGTTTGCGGGTTCGTTTCAAGAAGGCGACTTTGCCAAATCTTGTCCAGTGGAAGATGATGGGAGAGGGCACTTACGTGCTGGGGCTGGAGCCGGCTAATTGCCGGACTGGCGGCCGAAGCCAGGAGCGCGCGAATGGCACACTCCAAATCCTGGGGCCCGGTGAAGTGCGGGAGTTCCATGTTGAGATTGAAATGATTGAGATTTAATAAGATGATCTATACCGTTACTCTCAATCCATCCCTGGACCGCATGCTCAGTGTTCCGGAACTGCTCCCGGGTGCAATCCATCGGGCAAGGTTGTTACGTGAGGATCTGGGCGGAAAAGGTGTCAACGTCTCTCGCAGCTTGAAGGGATTGGGAATCCCCAGCTGCATACTGGGATTTGCCGGTGGGCGGAGCGGGGAGGACTTACGAGCCGGGCTGCTCGCTCAAGGGTTTGAGGTTGCATTCGTGGACACAGGCGCCGAGATTCGCCATAATATCACCCTGTTTGACGAAGCCAACAGCCTGTATACCAAGATCAACGAACTGGGTCCCGAGATTGAGGCGCAACATATAGCCGCCCTCGAGGATCTGGTAGGGAAGAGCGCAGAGCCCGGGGACCTGTGGGCTTTCTGTGGCAGCCTGCCACCCGAGGCACCGCTTGACCTGTATGCCCGGCTGATCGAGCGGGTGCAGGGAAAGAAAGCTCTTGCTTTTCTGGATGCCAGCGGCACTGCCCTGCGCTTCGGGATGGCTGCCAGGCCGTTCGCCCTCAAGGTTAATACCGAGGAAGTAAGTGAACTGCTGGGCGGGGACCTGGAAGAAGACCTAGAAGTGTCCTGCACGGCGAGTGAACTTTTGGAAGGTGCTACGTGCCTGGTAATACTCACGCGCGGGAGGCGCGGATTGGTTCTGGCGACGGAGAGCGAGAGGCTGGTGGCCATCCCGCCGAAAGTTGAAGCGCGCAGCCCGGTCGGCGCCGGGGACGCGGCTCTCGCCGGGCTGTTGTGGGCTGTCTACGAGCAGTGTGATCCGGTCATGACCGCCCGCAGAGCAGTCGCATGCGGTACGGCGGCTGCCATGCAAGAAGGCAGCGGGGTTGGGGAAGCATGCCTCGTCAGGGATTTGCTGGATAGAGTTGAGATACACCCGGTTTGATTTCTTCCGGTAAAGACCATTTGTTGAGGAAAACCCTATGACAGACGAATTTACTATACCTAGTGATATGCGTGCCCTGGTCCTCGACGGAACCGGGTTCGAGCACCTGCAAATCCGCAAGGTACCCACGCCGCGCCCCGGGCCGGGCCAAATGCTGGCGCGCGTCGATGCAGCCGGCATCTGTACTTCGTTGATCAAGCTGGTCGAGCAAGGGCCGAAGCACCAAATGGTCTATGGCTGGGATCTGGAACGTTGGCCGTTGATCCTGGGTGACGAAGGCGCGGTTACGCTCGTGGAGGTGGGGGCTGAGCTGCAGAAGACCTATCACCCCGGTGAGCGCTACGTAGTCCAGCCGGCGGTCGAGCACGCTCCGATCAATCATCCCGAACGTTACCGCGACGGCGGGCGCGGCATTCACAAAATAGCGGTCAGTTACACTCTTGGCGGGCACCTGGCCGAGTACATACTCATTCCCGAAGAAGTCCTGGCGGCCGGCTGCTTGTTGCCGCTGCCGAGCCCCAACCTCGCTTATTCCCACGCGGCGATGGCCGAGCCGATTTCATGCGCCGTCTCGGCCCAAGATCATCACGTTCATCTGGACCAAAACAACGGCCTGGCTGAACGGTCGCTGTTCAAAGGGCTAAAGCCTGGCGGAGTGACTGTCATCGTCGGAGCCGGAGCGATGGGACGCTTCCATGTGGAACTGGCACTGGCCTGCCATCCGCGCCTGGTGATTGTGGCTGACTTTATCGAAGAACGACTCGAGCTGGTAAAACGCCTGTTCGCGACGCGTGCCAGGCAGTCTGGGGTTGACCTGATACCCTTTAATCCCAGTCAGGCCGATTTGAAGGCTTTTGTTAATGAACAGAGTCAGTATCTTGGCGCCGATGACGTGATCATTGCAGTTGGGGCGCGGTCTGCCATCGAAGATGCGATGAGCTACCTCGGCCAGGGAGCGGTTCTAGATCTTTTTGGAGGCTTAAAAAAGGGCGACGAGGTCGTAGGTCTCGACACGCTGACAATCCACTACAAATCCATCAACGTAACCGGCTCCAGCGGCGGATCGCCCTGGGATATCGCCCGCACCCTTGAGCTGATGGCCAGCGGCAAGTTCGACCCGGGCGTGCACATAACCCGCATTGGCGACCTGGAGCATGCCATCGAGCTGTTGAAGATGATCAAGGCCCAGCAGATCGACGGGAAGGCTATTGTCTACCCACATCGCCGGACGGAATCGATCCAAGCGGTTCAGGCCTGGACGGCTGGAGACGAGCAAAGTTATCTTTCAAAACAAGGGTAAAGCATGCCACTCACAGGGACGCGCACGTTCGTTGGTTTTGGTTTCGGGGCAATCCAAAGCGGATTATTCTTGTATGAGGCTTTTCACTCGGGAGCATTCCGCCGGCTGGTTGTCGTCGAGGTGGTGCCTGAGGTAGTGCAGGCCGTGCGGCAGGAAGGCGGTTCATTTTGCGTCAACATTGCCCACCGAGACCGGGTCGAGTCGGCCTGCGTTGGCCCGGTTGAGATATACGACCCGGCCGTAGAAGCCGACCGGCAGAAGATCCTGGGGGCCATTGTCGAGGCAGAAGAGATCGCTACGGCAGTCCCGAGCGTCGCATTCTACGTTTCAGATAGGTCCGGCAGTATCCACCGTCTGCTGGCTGAAGGGCTGTATAAGAAGGTCCATTTGAATGGACCGCGCACAGTTATTTACGCCGCAGAGAACCACAATCATGCAACTGAAATCCTGGAAGCCGCCGTGATCGGCGCGATCCCCCTGGAACAACACTCCCCCGTCCGAGCACGGGTGCGCTTCCTCAATACTGTCATCGGAAAGATGAGCCAGGTGGTCGTAGACCGTGAGGAGGTCAAGACACGCAATCTGACGCCGATCACACCCGGCTACCCGCGCGCCTTCCTGGTCGAAGCCTTCAACCACATCCTGGTCTCGAAAGTCCAATTCCCCGAGCCGTTCGAACGCGGTATCTCCGTTTTGGTAGAAAAGGATGATCTGTTGCCCTTCGAGGAAGCCAAGCTGTACGGGCACAACGCCACGCATGCCGTGTTAGGGTACCTGGGGGCCTTATTGGGCGCTCAACGCGTCGCCGACCTGCAAGAGAAGCCGGGTATCCTATCCTTCGCCCGGGCGGCTTTCATCAATGAGTCGGGGGCAGCCCTGATCCGCAAGCACGCCGGCCTCGACCCGCTGTTCACACCGGACGGATACAGGGAGTTTGCCGACGATTTGCTCAAACGTATGACGAACCCGTTCCTGGTGGATATGATTGAGCGCGTCACACGCGACACCGAACGTAAACTGGGCTGGAATGACCGGCTGATCGGGACGATGCGCGTAGCGCTGGAGCAGAGCGTCACGCCCAGCCGCTACGCCATGGGTGCCGCCGCGGCGCTGGCCTGGCTCGATCCGGCCACCCTGGAAGGCCATTCACCGGCTGGAAGTATCCTGGACAAATTGTGGCGGGAAGCTTCCCTTGGCAAGGCCGAGCGGGATCGAGTTGTGAATCTGATCGAGACCGCGCTGGTAATATTGCGCACCTGGCGAGCCGACGACTTCCCGGATTTGGAGATCTTTTACCAAGGTAGTCATGCCTGACGACCGATATATCACTCCCTACCAGCCAGTTCGCTCTGCTCGTAAGCTTTGATCTCGCCTATAAGATCCATCCCCAGGGGAACATCTTTGTGCATGCAATAGGCGTCCCAGACCGCGCTGAACGGCATGGATTTCAATTCTTCCTGCAAGCCCAAGCGGCCTGCGAAATCCCCAGCTTTTTCATAATCACAGAGCATTTCGAATGGCTCGAGCAGCGCCAGGAGCAATGCGCGCAAGGTGCTTCGCGCTCCAATCGCCAGGGCTGCGATACGGTTGATACTGCCATCGAAGTAATCCAGACCGAAGTGGATGCGATCCAACGCCTGGCTGCGGACGGCTTCACGGGCGATGGCTTGCAGATCATCCGTCATTGTGACTACATGGTCGCTGTCCCAGCGCACACCGCGGCTGACATGCAGCAGGAGTCCTTCCAGGTAGAGCATGAGTGCCGAAATCTTATCGGAGATGCTTTCAGTGGGGTGGAAATGTCCGCTATCGAGGGTCAATAGTATTTTGTGTTCAACCGCGTAAGGCAGGTAGAACTCCATTGAACCGGTAACGTAGCTCTCTGACCCCAGACCAAATAGTTTTGGTTCGATCGAATCCAGGTTGAAGCGCGGGTCCCACTTTTGGGCGAAAATGGCATCCAGCGATTCGAGCAGCAAACGGCGCGGCGTTTGACGATCGGCAGGGGTATCTTTGAAGCCATCCGGAATCCAGATGTTTGTCACCGCTGGCGTGCCAAGTTGTTGGCCAAAATAGGCACCAATCTTGCGGCAGGCAATGCAATGATCCACCCAGAACCGGCGGATGGCCGGGTCCCGGTGGGAAAGCGTGAAACCTTGGGCGGCAAAAGGATGGGAGAAACAGGTTGGGTTGAAATCCAAGCCATGCTGATTGGCTTTTGCCCAATCCACCCAGGCTGAGAAGTGGGCTGGCTCGATTTTATTCCGTTCGACCTGTCCTTCTGTCTCCAGGTAAATGGCATGCAGATTCAGACGGTGTTTTCCAGGCACCAGCCTGTAGGCCATATCCAGGTCACGACGCAGTTCATCGGCATTGCGCGCCTTACCAGGATAATTTCCAGTGACGGCGATGCCACCGGTCAGTCCACCGGCACGAGTTTCGAAACCAGTCACATCATCACCTTGCCAGCAGTGTAGACTGATGGGAATGGACTCTAGCTTGAGTAAAGCGGCATCCGTATCCACACCCAGGGCGGCATAACTCTCTTTTGCCAAAATATATGCAGATTGAATTTGGTTTTCTGATTTTTGGCTCATAAAATAAGTCCTTTGATCAATAGGTTCCTATGGATACTCCTGCTCCCGAACTGTGTAAATGAACATCAGCGGGTTTTCCAGGGAAATATCGCCTGGAATGCTTGAAGATGGGCAGAACCGGAAAATCTTGCCGAACGCGTTTACGAGAGGTGAATTGAGCCATACAATTTATTCTCTGTTGGGTATTGTAGTTTTCGGATAAAAAAATTATACCATGCAGGCAAGATCCGTGAATACTGTTGA
>Ga0316624_10000087_pt1 | contig 25301 bp, 27 predicted proteins | sample OWC_Aug_N3_C1_D5_FD_207657 | JGI IMG/M metagenome (GOLD analysis project Ga0316624, IMG submission 207657) | Wetland soil microbial communities from Old Woman Creek delta, Ohio, United States - OWC_Aug_N3_C1_D5_A | ecosystem: Environmental > Terrestrial > Soil > Wetlands | place: USA: Ohio... | reverse complement strand
AGGCCTAAGGGCGCAAACGGCATCCAGTCGCTCGCTCTTGAGATGCCTCTCAAGAGTTACAACACGTTTAGATGGTATCAATTCCATCAGAATATTTATGCGGGGATAATACAAGGGCGCAATAACCGACGGGCATTGCGCCGGATTCATCCCCCAACATCCGGTGCAATGCGCTACGCTTATTGCACCCTACTTCGTTTTTCCGCCACGTTACGGAGGCATACATGACCACGTTACGCGCCATCCAGGACGACATCACCCAACTTAACGTCGACGCCATCGTCAACGCCGCGAACTCGTCGCTGCTCGGCGGCGGCGGTGTCGATGGCGCCATCCATCGCGCGGCAGGCCCCGAGCTTGTGCAGGAATGCCGCACGCTGGGCGGCTGCCCGACCGGACAGGCGCGACTCACACGCGGCTACAAGTTGCCGGCGAAGTACGTCATTCATACGGTGGGGCCGGTGTGGCACGGCGGGGCGCAAGGCGAAGCGCAGCTGCTGGCCTCCTGCTACCGTGAGAGCCTTGCCCTCGCCGCTGCGCAGCGGCTTGCCAGCATTGCCTTCCCTTGCATCAGCACCGGCGTCTACGGCTATCCGCCGGAACAGGCAGCCGAAGTGGCGATTGCGGCGGTGCGCGATTTCCTGCGTACGCCATGCTCCATAAGAGAAGTAATCTTCTGCTGCTTTTCGGCTAACGATCTGGCGCTCTATCAATCAGCACTTGCTCACACGGAATGACCTGATTCACGCCGCGGTATTGCCGCGTGGGCATTTGCACTATGATGAGCGCTCGATTCTTTTGGCGCCGCATGTATCCTCAACATCCGGTGCAATGCGCTACGCTTATTGCACCCTTCTTTTGGGAGAACGAACATGACCACTATCAACTTCAAACGCGAAATCGCCGATACCTTTGATCGCTCCATCGAGCGCGCCACCAAGGCGCTCGCAGCCGAGGGCTTCGGCATCCTCACCCGCATCGACATGCACAGCAAGATCAAGGAGAAAACCGGCAAGGAAATCATCCCTACCGTGATCCTCGGCGCGTGCAACCCGAATATGGCTTATGAGGCGTATACCGCAAACAGCGACGTGGCGAGCCTGTTGCCGTGCAACGCGGTGATCCGAGAGGTTTCGCCGGGCAAGGTTTCGCTTGAATTCGCCAAGCCGAGCGGGATGATGAAGATAGTGGGAGATGCCAAACTGACCGCCTTGGCTGCCGAAGCAGACACCAAAATTGAACGCGCACTGGCCAACGTCTGAAAGCTGCCTGTAGTTTGGTCTGATGCCGATGTTGCGTGGCAAGGTCACGCGCGGCGTTGCTTGGCTCGCGCCCCAGCCGCCAACCATCAGGCCGTGGCTGGCTTAAGCGCAGCCTTTAGCCGTTCTGGCTTTGCACCGCGAGCGTGCCGCTCCGCCCTTCAACCGTTCCTGGTTTGACTTCGTGTCGCGGCAGATCGGCAACCTTGAAGCCTTGCAGGTACTGGCGCATCGAGACCAGTTCGTAACCCTGCTCGTGCCAACCTTGCAGCAATTGCTCGAAGATCGGCATCCACTTCTGCCCTTCCAGTTCCGCATGCAAAGTATAAACGTGGCCCGCCTCGGCTTCCTTACGGGTCATTTCCAGCAGGTGCTGCGCAACGTTCTCGGTGGTGATGCCGTCGCGGCCGATCAGTTCATCCAGTGTCGGCAAGGTGGTCGGTAATTGCGGACAGGCGATGATCTCCGCATCCCAGGTCGGGATAAACGGATGCGTACCGCGCGTATCGGAGCTGTAATCAAAACCCAGGCTCTGGGTCAGCCGCAGGCCATCGCGGTTGGTCTGCCACCCTGCTGCCGCATGGGCTTTGGGCGCTTCGCCAAAAATCTCGGTAAAGCGCTCGACTGCGCGCTGCATCTCGCGCTGCGTCCACTTGGCATCCTTGTTCGCAACGTGATCCTGCCAGCGGATGTGGTCATAACAATGGATACCGACCTCGAAACCCGCACTGCGCACGGAACGCATGATGTCGGCGCACTTGCGCCCGATGTCCGGCCCCGGCAGCAGCGTTCCGTAAAGCAGCGTTTTGATGCCGTAATGCTCCACCACCGAAGTACGCGAAACTTTCTTCATGAACCCCGGACGGAACACGCGCTTGATGGCGCGTCCGGTATGGTCCGGACCTAATGAGAAATAGAAGCTCGCTTGCGCATGGTGACGTTGCAGTGCTTCCACCAGACGCGGGACGCCTTCGCAGGTGCCGCGATAGGTATCCACATCGATCTTGAGGGCGATTTTTTTCATAACAGGAGCGAGGAACGAGGAGCGAGGGACGAGGATCGAGTTAACAGCGGAGCAGCGGGTTTTCCTCGCTCCTCAGCCCTCGATCCCCGACCCTGTACTTAATCGACCAGGCCGCGCGCTTCGGCGATCTGGTTGCGATAGGCGTCGAATATCTTGCGCAGGGTGTCGGCCATGGTGGTGGTCGGCTTCCAACCCAGCTCTTCGCAGGTGTTGGTAATCTTAGGCACGCGGTTCTGCACGTCTTGATAGCCCTTGCCGTAATAGGCGTCGGAGGTGGTTTCGACGATCTTCACCTTCTTGGCGGAATCGCGATACTCGGGGTACTCGTTCGCCAGCTTCAGCATCATGTCGGCCAGATCGCGGATGGCGAAGTTGTTGGTCGGGTTTCCGATGTTGTAGATCTTGCCGGTGGCGACGCCGTTCTTGTTGTCGATGATGCGCATCAGTGCGTCGATACCGTCGTCGATGTAGGTGAAGGCGCGTTTCTGATGGCCGCCATCAACCAGGCTGATGTTGTTGCCGCGAATGATATGACCGAGGAACTGGGTCACCACGCGCGAACTGCCTTCCTTCGGGGTATTGATCGAATCCAGTCCTGCGCCGATCCAGTTGAACGGACGGAACAGGGTGAAGTTCAGGTTGTCCTGCATGCCGTAGCCCCAGATCACGCGATCCATAAGCTGCTTGGAGTTGGAGTAGATCCAGCGCGGCTTGTTGATCGGGCCGCAGATCAGCTCGGAGTTTTCCGGGTCGAATTCTTCGTCATGGCACATGCCATAGACTTCGGAAGTCGAAGGGAACACCAGGTGTTTGTTGTACTTCACGCACGCGCGCACGATAGGCAGGTTGGCTTCGAAGTCCAGCTCGAACACGCGCAGCGGCGCCTTGACGTAGGTTGCCGGTGTAGCAATGGCGACCAGCGGCAGGATCACGTCACATTTCTTGACGTGGTACTCGACCCATTCCTTGTTGATGGTGATGTCGCCTTCGAAGAAGTGGAAGCGCGGCTTGCCGATCAGGTCGGAGATGCGGTCGGTGCTCATGTCCATGCCATAGACTTCCCAGTCGGTGGTGGCCAGGATGCGGTTGGACAGATGGTGACCGATAAAACCGTTCACACCCAAAATCAGGACTTTCTTCATTTCTTTTTCCTCAATGATTGAACTCAAATTTCCCCGTGCCATACTTCGCCGCGAACTCCGCCGCGTTCATCTCTATTCCGTCCAACTCAAAGCGCACCACGCGCAATACACCGCTGCCGCAGGTCGCATATGCCTTGCTCTCGTTCACGTAGAAAGCAGGATGTTCGTTGCCCTTCACCACGTCTTTGCTGGCCAGCGTCTGCAGGATGCGCATCGGCTTGCCCATCACCTGCGTCGTGGCGCCCGGATACGGCGGAGCAACCGCGCGCACCAGGTTGTGGATCTCCAGCGCCGATTGTGACCAGTTGATGATGCCGTCTTCAGCCTTGCGCCCTCCGAAATAACCGCCCTTGCTCAGGTCCTGTTTCACTGCCTGCGCCTTGCCGGCCAGCAATGCGGGCATCACGTCGTTCAGCGCCATCTCGGCCGCTACAGTCACCTTCTGGAACACTTCATGCGCCGTGTCGTTGGGCAGGATGGGCACCGCCTGCTGCGCGACGATGTCGCCGTTGTCGGGCTTCTCGGTCATGTAGTGCAGCGTTGCTCCGGTTTCCGTTTCGCCGCGGATTATCGCCCAATTGACGGGCACGCGTCCGCGATATTTCGGCAACAGCGAGCCGTGCATATTCAGCGCGCCATGCTTTGGAATCGCCAGCAGCGGCGCTTTCAGCATCTCGCGGTAGTAGAAGGAGAAGAAGAAATCCGGCTGCAAAGCACGTATCTGCTCCACCACTTCCGGCGCGTTCGGGTTGTCCGGCGTGATGGTCGGAATACCGTGCAACTCCGCCAGTTTCTGCACACTCTCGAACCATATGGTCTCTTTCGGATTGTCGCGATGCGTCACTACCAGCGCCACATCCACACCGTGTGCCAGCAGGACATTCAAGCAGCGGTAGCCTACGTTATGGTAGGCAAAAACGACTGCCCGGCTCATTCCTGAGTATCCGAAAACAACGATGCTTCTTCCGATTCAAGTTCCACCGCCGGTTTCGCCTTTCTGGCACGCTTCGGTTGTTCCGGAGTCTGTTGTTCCAGTATCGCCTCCACCAGATAACGCGGGCGATGGCGCACTTGCTGATAAATGCGCCCGATGTATTCACCCAGCAGGCCGATACCAAACAGCGCGATACCAATCAGGAAGAACATCAGTGCGAACAGGGTAAACAGACCCTCCGCCTCGGGACCGATCACCAGACGGCGTATCAACAGGAACACGAAGAACAGGCCCGAGAACACCGAGATCAGCATCCCCAGCATGGAGAACATTTGCAGCGGCACCAGCGAGAAGCTGGTCATCAGGTCGAAGTTGAGGCGGATCAGGCTGTACATCGAATACTTGGATTCGCCCGCCGCGCGTTCCTCGTGCCCCACCACCACCTCGGCCGGATTGCGCGCGAAGCTGTAGGCCAGCGCCGGGATGAAGGTGCTGACTTCGCGGCACGAGTTGATCGCATCAATGATGTTGCGATCGTAGGCGCGGAACATGCAGCCTTGGTCGGTCATCTTGATGCGAGTGATCTTTTCGCGCACGCCGTTCATGGCGCGCGAAGCGACATGCCGCCACCAGCTGTCGCTGCGCTGACGGCGGATGGAACCGACGTAATCGTGGCCCTCGTCCATCTTGGCCAGCAGCAGGCCGGTGTCTTCGGGCGGGTTCTGCAGGTCAGCATCCAGCGTCACGATGCGCTGGCCGCGACATTGCTCGAAGCCAGCCATGATCGCCATGTGCTGGCCGAAATTGCCGTTAAACAGCACCACCCGCGTCACATCGGGGCGTTTCTGGAACTGCTCGCGCAGGATGGCGGCAGAACGGTCACGGCTGCCATCGTTGACGAACAGGATCTCGTAAGCGATGCCGAGCTTGTCCAGCGCGGGATATAGACGGTCGAACAGAGCCTGCAGGCCCTGCTCTTCGTTATAGACGGGAATAACGACGGAAAGTTGGGGTGTACTCATAAGGGCGGCATTTTAGCGCAGACGGGCGGGATTACGAAATCGGGAAAATGTAGGGTGGGCAAACATGCTTCTCGTTTGCCCACGCGGGTGCGCTCCGCTCCAATTCATCTTCCGCGTGGGCACAGAAGCGTGCCCACCCTACTTGGCTACGCGGCCGTGAGCGTTGGGTTAAGTGCCATGGGCATCACCCGCGATAGTTTCTAGGTGGACGCTCAATCGCAAGTAATACACCCCAGTGCCGATTGCCATAATCAAGAAAGCGTAGAACTTATATGCGGCCCCCAGCAAAAAATTGATTATCTCAACCGGGGACTCATCCGTCAGGGTGAGATTTGAAACAAGCCACTGTATGCCCCACCCCATTGAGAAGTTAGCTAGCCATGTGAACAAGATGAGCTTCAAACCGAGAGGAACGCCAAGCATTACGCAGTTTTCAAGAAGCCTATCATCAAGTGCCCCCTCGTAGCGATCTCGGCACCGGAGCAAACCAAAGTAGGTAACGATAAGCACAAGGAGCCCCTCATACCAAAAGAGCCAGCCGCTTGGCGGCGTAATGAATAACCAGCCAATGTAACCGGCTGCTGCGTACATGCAGTAGCTGAACAAGAGATAGTGGAATTTTTCCCGGGGAGATACTTCCCGCTTAGCAATCGCTAAAGCCAAAGCATTTGTATTCCAGAGAACTATTGGCATGGATGTACCTAAAGTAGTTTAGACGACACTGACATCACTTCCCGAACTGCTAACACCACCCGCTCCACATCGGCCTCGCTCATCTTCCAGAACATCGGCAAGCTGACGATGCGTCGCCCGACGCTTTCGGCAATCGGGAACATGCCTTCCTTGAAACCTCGCGCGCGGTACATCTGGAACAGGTGGATCGGCGGATAATGCACGCCGCAGCCGATGTTGCGGGCTTTCATTTTCTCCATGAACTCGGCGCGCACCATGCCCTGCGGCAGCACGATCTGGAACATGTGCCAGTTGGTGTTCTCGAAGTTCTGAATTGGCAGTTGCACGCCGGTCTGCTTCTCAAAATCCGCACCGAAGGTGGCGAAGTAATGCCGGGCCAGCGCATGGCGGCGTGCGGTAATAGCTTCCAGTTGCGGCAGTTGATTCAGGCCGATTACGGCAGCGACATCGGTCAGGTTGTACTTGCCGCCCAGCACATCCACATCTATGCCGTCGAAGCCGCTGCGCGTCACGCCTTGCAGGCGATACTTTTCCGCGAGGCGCGCTTCGTCTTCGTTGTTCAATACCAGGCAGCCGCCTTCGGTAGTGGTGAGGTTCTTGTTGGCCTGGAAGCTGAACGAGACGAAATCGCCGAAGGAGCCGATGCGCTTGCCTTTCCACAGTGAACCGATGGACTGCGCCGCGTCTTCCACCACGCGCAGATTGTGGCGTTTGGCGATGTCATACAACCTGTCCCTATCCACCGGCAAGCCGGAAAGGTCGACCGGAATGATGGCGCGGGTTCGCGGCGTGATGGCCGCTTCGACTTTGTCCAGATCGATGTTGCGCGTAACCGGGTCGATGTCCGCGAATACGGGAGTCGCACCGACTTCGATAATGACGTTCGACGTCGCCACCCAGGAGATCGGCGTGGTGATCACCTCATCGCCAAGACCGATACCTGCAATGCGCAAGGCGATCTCCATGGTGCAGGTGCCGGAATTGAAAGTGCGCACCGGACGCCCACCGAAATAGGCAGAGAGCTGTTTTTCGAACTCCAGCACCTTGGGGCCGCTGGTGATCCAACCGGAGCGCAGCACGTCGCCCACTGCGGCAATCGCGGCTTCGTCGATGTAGGGTTTGGTAAAGGGGAGAAATTCGCTCATATGAACACCTCAATAATTCATCACACAGGCATACGCCTGTGTCCTGTGGATTTGAAAAAAATCCATTTACTCCCACACCCCCTCCCCCTTGCAGGGGGAGGGCTAGGGAGGGGGTAGAAGCGCAGCCGCACCACTTCTCCACCCCCATCCCAACCTTCCCCCCGCGAGGGGGAAGGCGCGATTCGGTTCAAATGGATTATCCGGATTCAAGCTCTCGAAATAATAATGACACCCAGAATAATCACGCCCATGCCGACCAGCTTGGTCGGATTGAAGGCTTCGCCCAGCAGATACCAGGCGGCGATGGCGTTGACCACATAGGCCATCGACAGCATGGGAAAGGCGATGCTGACCGGCACCCGCGACAGCGCGAGTATCCAGACCACCACGCTGATGCCGTAGCAAAACAGCGCAGTGATGATGTGCCACTCGGTCGCCAGCTTCCAGCCGATAGGCACGATGTTCTCCATGCTGAACTCGAAATGACCGACGGCATTGGTGCCCGCCTTCATCAGGATTTGCGCGGCGGCGTTGAGCATCACGCCGGTAAAGATCAAACCAAAGCTGACCAAGTTCATGGTTTGCTCACCACCACATATTGTTCATCACGATAGAGCTCTTTCATGGCCATTCCTTGCTCCTGGAGAATATGGAGCAACGGCGTCGGCACGATAGCATAGGCTTCCGCTTGCGTACTCCAGCGCTTCGCCAACTGCTCCGCTGTCGGTATCCAGCGTTCCGGTTCCATCTGGATGCCGAATGCCATCTCGTCCTGGAAATCCACCAGGGTAAACGTACGCTTGAGATAGAAGGGCAAGGTCTGTTCGTAGCAGAACACCGAATAGAACGGCACATTCGGCTTGATCAGCGGCCTGATCGCATTGGCAAGAATATAGCTGGAACGCTCCGGGGCGATAGTGTTGTAGCCCGAGGCTGCCAGCTGCGAGGCCGTAAGCGAAGAGAACGCCAGCACGATAACCGCGACCATCTTGTTTTCGCGGCGCAAAAGCCACAGTCCGGCGATTACACCAACGAGCCAGATCGCCACTGCAACCAGCAGCCATACCGAGTAAGCACTGTACATCTGCTGTTGTAACGGCGTATCCGCCGACGTCCTGGCTGCAAAGGGGATTATTCCAAGCAGGATGGCGACCACTACCAGCACCGGCGCTGTCAGCCAGAACAAGCGGCGCGCATTCATGTCGGCGATTTGCTTGCCCATCAGCAGCGCCAGCGGCGGGAACATCGGCAACAGATACGACGGTAGCTTGGAATCGGAGATCGAAAAGAACACGTAGATGAACACCGTCCACACCAGCAGGAAACGCGCGGCGCTGAACTCTTTCAGCTTCTGCCCGCCGCTGCGCCAGGAGCGCAGCAATGCGTCGAACATCAACACCGTCCAGGGCAGCATGCCCAGCAACAAGATCGGCACGAAGTAGTACCAGGGCTGGAAGCGCCCGTGCACTTTGGTGGTGAATCGTTCGAGGTGTTCGTGGATGAAGAAGAACTGGAAAAATTCGGGATTGCTGCGCATGACCAGCACGAACCAGGGCGTAGCGATCAGGAAAAACACCAGCAGCCCGCTGACCCAGTGCATGCGCTTCCATATCTTGAGATCGCGGTTGAACACCGAGTACAGGAACAACGCCGCACCCGGCAGCACCAATCCCATCAACCCTTTGCTCAGTACCGACAGTGCCAGCGCAGCCCACGCCAGCAGCATCCAGTTGCGACGTTGCGCAACCTGCTCTTCCTTTTGCGCGAGAAGCAGCGAAAAAATGCCGAGCGTGATGAAAAAGGTCACGCCCATGTCCAGCGTGTTGATGTGCGCCATCATCGCGTAGAGCATGCTGCTGCCCAGCAGCAACGCCGCATAGATACCCGCATCGCGGCCAAACAGGCGCGTCCCGGCAAACCAGGCCAGCAGGATGCCCGCAAATCCGGTCAGCGCTGTCCACAGGCGTGATGTCCATTGATGCTCGCCGAACACTTCATAGGCCACGGCAGTGGCCCAATATTGCAGCGGCGGCTTCTCGAAGTATTTCAAATCATTCAAGCGCGGCGTCGTCCAGTCGCCGCTTACCGCCATTTCGCGCGGAATCTCGGCATAGCGGCCTTCGTCTGGGCGGATGAGTTTGCGGTATTCGAGATTGCCGAACCAGATGATTGCGACAACCAGCAATAACCACCAGAGTCCGCGGCGGGAAATGTTATTCGTCATAAAAGTAAATCAAGGAGACTTGATAGAAAGCGGCGATTTTATCCTAACTCGACTCAGGAGCCGCGCTTTTCCTGTACCACTGCGTGTGCCCCGCCTTGCGCGAATGTGATGTCCAGCACATCACCCGATGCGATGCGCTCGCTGCTCACGACAATGTTGCCTCGCGCATCGCGCACCAGGCTGTAGCCGCGCGCCAGCACCTGTTGCGGATCGAGATGCTGCAAATGTTGCTGCAATGCGCCAAGCCGCGCGGACTGGCGGTCCAGCGCGCGCTGAATGGACGCGTTCAGGCGGCCGGCCTGACTCGTTTGCAGCTCTTGCATGCGCGCGATATCCGGGCGCAGCCCGCGCAGCCGTTGCCATAGCGCATTCCACCGCCACTGCTGGTTTTGCACGGCGTGGACATGGGCGAGTCGCAAGCGTTGCTGCAACGCATCTAAACGTTCGGACTGTTGCCGGATGCGCTGTGCCGGGTGCACTAACCGCCGTTGCAGGAAATCGACATGCTGCATGCCTTGTTCAAAACGGCGCTCCAAAGCGCGCATCAAGTGCCGCCGGTGCTGCGCCAGGCGCTGCCGCAATGCATGCCCATCCGGCAATGCAGCCTGCGCCGCTGCGGTAGGTGTTGCCGCGCGCAGGTCGGCGACAAAATCGGCAATGGTGAAGTCCGTTTCGTGCCCCACTCCGCTCACCACTGGAATATGGCTGGCCGCAATGGCTCGCGCCACCGCCTCTTCGTTGAACGCCCACAGGTCTTCGATGCTGCCGCCGCCGCGGCACACGATAAGCACGTCGCATTCCGCACGCTGGCTCGCCGCCCTGATCGCCTGCGCGATCTTCTGTGCTGCACCTTCACCCTGTACTGGCGTGGGATACAATACGACCGGAACACTAGGCATGCGATTCGCCAAGGTGCGCAGCACGTCGCGCAAGGCCGCGGCCTGCGGCGAAGTCACGATCCCGATCTGGCGCGGCAACAGCGGCAAATCGCGCTTGCGCCCGGCGTCAAACAGCCCCTCGCTTTCCAGCTTGGTTTTCAATCGCTCGAACGCTTCGTACAACGCTCCCAATCCGGCCGGACGCATCTTTTCCAGCGTCAACTGGAAATCGCCGCGCGCTTCATACAACGTTGCCAGCGCCAGCACTTCCACCTGCATGCCGTTCGCAGGCTTGAAATCGAGATACTGGCTCTTGTGACGGAACATCACACAGCGAACCTGCGCTTGTTCATCTTTAAGCGAAAAATACCAATGCCCGGATGCTGCACTGACGAAATTGGAAATCTCGCCATGCACCCACAGCAGCGGCAGCCCGCCCTCGATCAACTGTTTCGCCGCAAGATTCAGTTCGCGAACGCTGAGCACGCGTCCCTTCTCAATCTCCACCAAACGCTACCCCTTAAACGAGAAAGGCGGCACGCCATGACCTGACGCGCCGCCTTTCGGTTAACCCAAAATCAGAAACGAACCTGAACCTCGTAACGGCGGTTCTTCGCCTTCTTGGCCGGCGTATTGTCCGGCTTTACCAACATCTGCTTGGAGCCCATGCCTACCGCCTCGATATCACCCGCCTCTACACCTTGCGCAACCAGCTCCTTGACCATCACCCGGGCACGGCGCTCAGACAGTTCCTGGTTCTTGGCCGCATCACCCGACGAGTCGGTATGGCCGGACACGATAAATTTGAAACCGGTTTGCCCTTGTGATTGCAGCGTTTTCTTCACGTCGATAATAACGCTCGCCAGCTTCTTGGATTTCTTTCCGCATCCCGACTCCAGCTCGTCGGTACCACTCTTGAACGCACATTGGTTCTTGCGGCCTTCCGCAAGCAGTTTTTTGTTGACCTGCGCTGCAACCTTCTTATTCCCTTCCGCCCGCGCTTTTTCCCTGGCTTGATCGGATGCTTTCTTCTCAAGGCTTCCACCGGCTGATTTATTCAAATCATCCATCAGTCCAGCATGCGCCGTGCTTGCGGCAATTGACAACAATAATACGGATATCAGATTTTTCTTCATGGCTTGATCCTCTTTGCTAGTGCCAGGTTGGGGAGTACGTTTAACGTTGTTACGACTTCGGATGCTCTGCGAAACAAGGGCATTGGTCAATACCGTCCAATCCTAAAATCAATACCGTTCAATCCTAAAAATTGGCTTCAAAGGGAAGCCGATTTATTTTTTCGTTGCACAGCATCAAGTTACTGCAGGCAATATTGAACTGCTGAAATTTAGGCCAAATGGCATATTGACATTTTGTTTCCATCCACAACCCCAGCAAATCCGGCGCTTCCCGCGAAGCCGCCCCTGCACCCCAATCGCAACTTACGATATCTTATTGTTTTTAATACATTTTATTGTGGCGCTTTTTTTGAGCGGCTTTTGGAAACGGCGTCAGCACTAGGGCTGAGACAAGCATCCTGGCCATTCATGCACAAAGTTATCCACAGTTTTTGTGCATAAAAAAACAAATCGCCGACGCACCGACAGGTTAGTTAACAACGCCCGTCAAAAAACACATGCAGTAACCAAGTAGATCTATCACATCGAGTAATCCGTTCCGCCAAAAAATTGGCCCTCGGTTTTTCCCGAGGTAACTGCAATGAATGCGCGGCACAAACGTGAAAGGAAACACTATCGAAAGCCAATCCCGGCAGCCAGCGCGGGCAATCCTCTTCAACGAAAACGGATCGCAATTGCGACAAGATCGATTAAAAGCGTGGCGACTAAAGTGACTGAGCAAGCCAAACGACGCGACAGATCTAGCACCTTGTTGTTTGCTTTTTCCTTTATCGCGGCGCCTCGTTTTTGACCTGTCTTCTTGGCGGGGAACGGCCTTCTCCCGCACAAATTATTTTCACGCAATTAGACCAAACGGCATATTGACAAACTCACCACAATCCACAACCCAAGCAAACACGCCACTTTCCACCGAATCAGGTCACCACTCCAATCGCAACTTACAGCATCTCATTGTTTTTATGCTGCTTTATTGCGGTATGTTTTTTGGGCAAATTTAAAAAATGGCGCAGATACAAGGGCTGCGGCATTCCCTCCGGCCACTCATCCACAAAGTTATCCACAGTTTTTGTGCATAAGCAAACAAAGCGTTTATGCAACTGCAAGTTAGCTAACGGGGCATCTGCGCACCTTGCTCAAACATGGCCCACAAGATACAGTGCCGCCTTCGAAATTCAAGCATCCTTTCCCGGAGACATTGCGTGTTCACTCTAGTCGAAGCGGCCGGTTGGCCAATCTGGTTACTCATCATTGCATCCTTGATCGCTGTCACACTCATCACCGAACGTGCCCTCTTTCTGCGCAGCAAGAAGATCGCCCCTCCCACGCTGCTGGATGAGGTAGTGCAGGATCTCGAACAACGCGGTGTCAGTCAGCAAATGCTCACGAAGTTAAGCGAGGGCTCGCCACTGGGCAAGATATTCGCCGCCGGCCTGAAGAACATCAAGAGCACGCCTGAGGTAATGAAAGAATCCATCGAAGAAGCCGGGCGCGGCGCGGCGCACGATCTCGAGCGTTTTCTCACCACACTGGGAACCATCGCCTCCATCAGCCCGCTGCTCGGCCTGTTCGGCACCGTGATCGGCATGATCGAGATCTTCGGCTCGCAGAATGCTGGCGGCGCCGCACCAACCGAATTGGCGCACGGCATCTCGGTTGCTTTGTACAACACGGCATTCGGCCTGATCGTCGCGATCCCCAGCATGATCGCCTACCGCCACTTCCGCGCCCAGGTGTCCGGCCTCGTTTTCGAGATGGAGCAACAGGCGATCAAGCTGGTCGAAATCGTGCACGGCGAGCGCAAGTAAGAGGCCCAAGATGAACTTTCAGCGCAGACGCACTCTGGAGGATCCGGAGATCAACCTGATCCCGATGATAGATGTGCTGCTGGTGATCCTGATCTTCCTGATGGTCACCACCAGCTATTCCAACTTCGCTCATTTGCAGATCAACCTGCCACAGGCGTCCGGCGAGGAAAGCGCGTCGACCTCAGGCAAGCCGATCAATGTGGCGGTCGATGCTTCGGATCATTACGCGGTAAACAGCACACGCGCTGCTTTCAATGGCGTGGACGATTTTGCCGAGGTCTTGCGCAAGGCGGCTGGCGGCCAGTCCGATCCTACTATTGTCATCAACGCCGATGGCAAGGCCACGCATCAGTCCGTTGTCAACATCATGGAAGCCGCTCGCATCGCGGGTTTCGGGCGCCTTACCTTCACCACGCAAAACCAGAGCAAGTAACAATCAGCATGGAGCGGCTGCAACACCACTGGTATCGCCTCTCACCGCTCCACCTGTTGCTCTTCCCGCTCAGCCTGATTTTTCGCTCCCTCGCCGCATTGCGCCGTTTGCTCTATCGCATCGGATTATTGGCTTCAGTGAAATTGCCCGTGCCGGTCGTAGTGGTCGGCAACATCAGCGTTGGCGGCACCGGCAAGACACCGCTCACGCTGTGGCTGGCAGAGCAACTGGTCAACGAAGGATGGCATCCCGGCATCGTCAGCCGTGGCTATACCAGAACCTCCAGCCAGCAAAAGACGCCACATGAAGTCTCCTTTGACGATGCCGCGGACAAAGTCGGCGACGAACCGCTATTAATGGCACAACGTGGATTATGTCCGGTATGGATATCCAGAGATCGTCCAGCTGCCGCGCTTGCTTTGCTGCAAGCGAATCCCGAATGCGACATCATCCTGAGCGACGATGGTTTGCAGCACTACCGCCTGCAACGCGATGCGGAGATCGTCGTTGTGGATGGCGCCCGTCGTTTCGGCAACGGCCTGCTGTTGCCTGCCGGACCGCTACGCGAACCCGTGTCGCGCTTGCGCAAAGTCGATGCGATCGTGATCAATGGCGGACAGGCTCGCAATGGTGAGTTTGCCATGAGCCTGAACGGTTCGCTTTTCTATAATTTGCTCAACCCGGGCACGGTATTGCCCGCAAATGCTTTTGCCGGCCAGCACCTGCACGCCCTCGCCGGCATCGGCCACCCGAAGCGTTTCTTCGCCCACCTTGAACGCCTCGGACTGGTCGCGCAGCACCATGCTTTCCCCGACCACCACCACTATTCAGCAACCGATATCGCATTCGAAGATGCGGATGCAATATTCATGACGGAAAAAGATGCGGTAAAATGCGCTGCATTCGCCACAGAAAAATGCTGGGTACTGCGCGTGGATGCACAAGTCCCGCCACGCCTCGCCCAACTCATCATAGAAAAGGTCACGCCATAATGGACGCCAAACTTCTCGACATTCTGGTTTGCCCCTTGTGCAAATCGCCGTTAACATATCGCAAAGCCGAGCAAGAGCTGATCTGCAAAGCTGACAGGTTGGCCTTCGCGATTAAAGACGACATTCCCGTGATGCTGGCTGACGAAGCTCGCGAACTAACCGCCGAAGAGATTGAAGCGCTTTGATACCTGATTTCAAGGTTGTCATACCCGCCCGCTTCGCTTCCACCCGACTGCCCGGCAAGCCGCTTCTGGACATCGGCGGCAAACCGATGGTGATTCGTGTCGCGGAACAGGCGGCGCAAAGCGGCGCACAGCAGATCATTATCGCGACCGACCATCAGCCCATCGTCGCGGCAGCTCAGATACACGGCTTTCAGGCCTGCATGACTCGCTCAGATCACACTAGCGGCACCGACCGGATTGCGGAAGTTTCCGCGCAACAAGGTTGGGCTGACGACACGATCGTGGTTAACGTGCAAGGCGATGAACCATTGATTCCGCCTTCGTTGATTCAGGCAGTGGCACAACATCTGCACGATCATCCAGAATGCGCCATCGCCACCGCCTGTCATCCGGTCCACGACGAAGCGTCCATGCGCAATCCGAATATCGTGAAGGTGGTACTGGATAAACAAAGCAACGCCTTGTATTTCAGCCGCGCTCCGATCCCCTGGCCACGCGATGCCTACGCCGCCAGCCAACCGCTGCCAAAAGATGTCAATGTTCTCCGCCATGTCGGCATTTATGCATATCGCGCCAGTTTCCTGCGCGACTTCGGCCGACTTGCCCCGGCCTACCTCGAACAAACGGAATCGCTCGAACAGCTTCGCGCGTTGTATCATGGGTACAAGATCGGCGTAACCAAGACCGATCAGGCACCACCCAGCGGTGTAGACACCGAACAGGATTTGCAGGTCGTTCGGCAGTTGTTCACCGATTTTACTAAACGCAATTAAGGAGCAACTTTAATGAAAATGATTTTGTTGGGAGCACCGGGCGCAGGTAAGGGAACACAAGCAAATTACATAAAAGAAAAATTCGGAATCCCGCAGATTTCGACCGGCGACATGCTCCGCGCTGCGGTGAAGGCCGGGACGCCGCTCGGTGTAGCCGCAAAAAAAATCATGGATGCAGGTGGCTTGGTGTCCGATGACATCATCATCAATCTGGTGAAAGAGCGCATCAAGGAAGCAGACTGCGCCAAGGGCTTCCTGTTCGATGGCTTCCCCCGCACTATTCCGCAGGCACAAGCCATGAAAGATGCGGACATTCGCATCGATTATGTCGTCGAGATCGACGTTGCGGACAAGGAGATCGTTCAGCGCATGAGCGGTCGTCGCGTGCACCCATCATCAGGCCGCACCTATCACGTGGTGTTCAACCCTCCCAAAGTGGCAGGCAAAGACGACGTCACCGGCGAAGATCTGGTGCAACGCCCGGACGACACGGAAGATACCGTCGTCAAACGCCTCAATGTCTATCACGAGCAAACCAAACCCCTGGTCGAGTACTACACTGCTTGGGCGAAAACTGGCGATACAAAAGCGCCAAAAGTCTTGCATGTCCCAGGCGTAGGCAGCGTGGAAAGCATCCGCGACCAGGTCTTCCGCGTCCTCGGCAAGTAACCATGGCGAGCAAACCCATCCTCACGTTGGAAGATGCCAAACGCGTTGCTGCAGCAGCCGAGGCGGAAGCGCGTGCCAATGAATGGAAGGTGGTTATCGCGGTGGTGGATGATGGTGGCCATCTGCTCTTCCTGCAGCGTAGTCACGATACGCAGTTCGGAAGTGTCGAAACTGCCATCGCCAAAGCCCATGCCGCCGTTGCTTTCCAGCGCCCGACCAAGGCGTCGGAAGATGCGGTGCTGAGCGGGCGCCTTATCCATCTCGCCTTGCCTGGCGTCATTCCTGCAGACGGCGGCTTGCCGCTGTTAAGGGAGGGTTCCATAGTTGGAGGGATCGGCATCAGCGGTGTGCGCTCTTTCCAGGATGGGCAGATCGCCCAAGCAGGGGCAAACGCGCTGTGACTTTGTAATCGTGTGGCGTTGGGCACTCATTGCGCCCAACGCCAACATCATCGCATCCGATACGATGATGCGTGCTGAAAGACCCGCAATAACTCAGGCCGGAACGCGGTAGTGCTCTTGCGTCATCAGGTCGACACCGCAGGGCAAACTTTCGATCCAGTTCAGGAACTCGTTCACCATCTTTTTTCCCACAAAGGCGCGGCCATGTTGCGGCACGATGGCTTCAACATCCATCTGGCGCACCATATTGACCCAGAAGCGACAGATCTTGTTGGAAACCATGTAACGCCTGTGGAAACCTTCCATGTGCTTGATATGCTCTTTGAAGTCGTCCACCGGTGTATCCGCCTCGGTATGCCCCACGATGGATGCGCCCATGTCGCCCGAGAAAAGAATCTTGCTGACCGGATCGTAAAACTGGAAGTTTCCTTCCGAGTGCATGAAGTGCCCGGGAATCGCCTTGATGATGGAATTTCCTAGCGGCAGATTCATGCCTTCGTCGGGGATACCGACCACGCGCCCAAGCGAGTTGTCACCGCTGCAGAAGTGCGGCACAAAGCGCACCCACAGCTTGGAGATCATCACTTTGCATTCGGAGTGGATCATCCATTTGTTGACCGAAGCAATAATGTCCGGATCCGGGTGGGACGCAAGGATATATTCCAGCTTCTTCGGCGGAAAATAATTATGCATCTCCATCAACAGGCCGTTATAAGTCATGTTGCCGCCCGGATCGATAATCGCCCCGTGCCCGTTATCCACAATCAAAAATTGATTGGCCTGTACCGCATCCCCTACGGAATCATCCACCAAGTCATCGAACATCAGACATTGGTGCGTGCCATTATTGAACAACTCTATTGCCATCAGACTCTCCAAAAAATGGGGGCGGCATCCTAGTGGATCCGTCCCGAAATTCGATTGATCTCAATCAATTCTTTAAGTTTTCGTATGATACTCCCTTGCGCCCGCACCTAAAAATAAAAAAATGGCGTAATATCGCCCTTGCCTGATGAGGGATAATTAATAATTGTTGATATAGGGGAAATTATGGCGAAGAAGAATGCGTTTTATGCACAATCTGGCGGCGTAACCGCCGTCATCAATGCTTCAGCTTGTGGCGTCATCGAAACAGCCCGTAAACATAAAGACAAGATCGGCAAAGTATACGCAGGACGCAACGGCATCATCGGCGCCCTCACCGAAGACCTGATCGACACATCCAAAGAATCAGCCAAAGCCATTTCTGCACTGCGCAGCACGCCATCCGGCGCATTCGGCTCCTGCCGCTTCAAACTCAAATCGCTGGAACAAAACAAGCGCGAATATGAGCGCCTGATCGAAGTGTTCAAGGCGCACAACATCGGTTACTTCTTCTACAATGGTGGCGGCGATTCCGCCGACACCTGCTACAAAATCTCGCAACTTTCCGAGAAGATGGGCTATCCGGTACAAGCCATCCACGTTCCGAAGACCGTGGACAATGACTTGCCTATCACCGATTGCTGCCCAGGCTTCGGCTCTGTCGCCAAGTACATCGCCGTCTCCACGCTGGAAGCCAGCTTCGACGTGCGCTCGATGGCCAAGACATCGACCAAGGTGTTCGTGCTGGAAGTGATGGGACGCCACGCAGGTTGGATCGCCGCTGCCGGAGGACTGGTGGAAGCACAAGGCATCCCGGTGGTTATCCTGTTCCCCGAGATCGAATTCGACCAGAAGAAGTTCCTCGCCAAGGTGGACGCAATGGTCAAGAAACACGGCTTTTGCAGCGTGGTGGTGTCAGAAGGCTGCCACTATCCGGACGGCAAGTTCCTCGCGGAACAGGGCACACGCGACGCCTTCGGCCACGCGCAACTCGGTGGTGCCGCACCGGTAGTCGCCAACATGATCAAGGAAGCGCTGGGCTACAAATTCCACTGGGCCGTGGCTGATTACCTGCAGCGTGCAGGGCGCCACATCGCCTCCAAGACCGATGTCGATCAAGCCTATGCTTTGGGCAAGGCCGCCGTCGAACTGGCGCTCAAAGGCCAGAACTCGGTGATGCCGACAGTTGATCGCCTGTCCGACAAGCCATACAAGTGGAAAATCGGTGTTGCCCCGTTATCCAAGGTTGCCAACGTGGAAAAATTCATGCCGCGCAATTTCATCACGGCGGACGGCTTCGGCATTACCGAGAAGTGTCGCACTTATCTCACACCGCTCATCAAGGGTGAGGACTACCCGCCTTACAAAGATGGATTGCCACAATACGTACAACTGAAAAATGTGGCTGTTGCAAGGAAGCTGGAGGAATTCAAGATTTAATTTCATTAACGAACCGCTCCGAAAGGGGCGGTTTTTACTTGGGGAGAGAAGATCATGGCAGGTGGCTTGGGTTTTGCGCTGTTTTGTGCAATTGCAGCGATTCTGTATGGCGTAATTTCTGGCAAGTGGATTCTGGGTTTATCGACCGGCAGCGAGAAGATGCAAAGCATCGCTGCAGCGATTCAGGAAGGCGCATCGGCATACTTGAAACGACAATACACCGCCATCGCCTGGGTCGGCGCTGTCTTGTTCGTAGTTATCTTTATTGCGCTTAAGTGGCAGACAGCAATCGGTTTCGCCATCGGCGCCCTCCTCTCCGGCCTGACCGGATTCATCGGCATGAACGTCTCGGTGCGTGCCAACGTGCGCACTGCTGAAGCAGCCAAAGGTGGCCTGAATGCGGCGCTGAACGTGGCTTTCAAAGGCGGTGCGATCACCGGCATGCTGGTCGTCGGCCTGGGCCTGCTCGGTGTAGCAGGCTATTATCTCGTTCTCACCAGCCTCGGCTCCACCTCCACTGAGGCAACCCATGCGCTGGTTGGCTTGGGTTTCGGCGGTTCACTGATCTCCATCTTCGCCCGTCTCGGCGGCGGCATTTTCACCAAGGGTGCTGACGTCGGCGCCGACCTCGTCGGCAAGGTTGAAGCTGGCATCCCCGAGGATGACCCGCGCAACCCGGCGGTGATCGCCGACAACGTAGGGGACAACGTAGGCGACTGCGCAGGTATGGCAGCCGACTTGTTCGAGACCTACGCCGTTACCATCATCGCCACCATGTTGCTGGGCGGCTTGTTGATGGCCGGCTCTCCCAATGCCGTCATCTATCCGCTGGTGATGGGTGGCTTCTCGATCATCGCTTCCATCGTCGGCACTTTCTTCGTCACCGCACGCGAAGGCGGCAAGATCATGAATGCGTTGTACCGTGGCCTGGCAGTCTCCGCCGTGCTGGCGCTCATTGCTTTCTATCCGATCACCAAAATGGTAATGGGCGATAACGGCGTGTACAGCGTCAACGCCCTGTATGGTTCAGCTGTGATCGGCCTGATCCTGACTGCAGCACTGGTATGGATCACCGAGTATTACACCGCCACCGAATTCAGCCCGGTACGCCACATCGCCCAAGCTTCCACCACCGGCCACGGCACCAACGTGATCGCCGGTCTGGGTGTATCGATGAGATCGACTGCAGCACCGGTGCTGGCAGTGTGCGTGGCGATTTATGCCGCATACGCAATGGCAGGTCTCTATGGCATCGCCATTGCCGCAACCTCAATGCTCTCGATGGCAGGCATCATCGTGGCACTCGACGCTTACGGCCCGATCACCGACAACGCCGGTGGTATCGCCGAAATGGCCGGCCTGGATGAAAAGATCCGCAACATCACCGACCCGCTCGATGCCGTGGGCAACACCACCAAGGCCGTGACCAAGGGCTACGCCATTGGCTCCGCAGGCTTGGCTGCGCTGGTGCTGTTTGCCGACTACACCCATGCGCTCTCCGCAAATCACGCAGGCTTGACCTTCGACCTATCCAATCACATGGTGATCATCGGTCTGTTCATCGGCGGCATGGTGCCGTACCTGTTTGGTGCGATGGGCATGGAAGCGGTTGGCCGCGCAGCAGGTAGCGTGGTGGTTGAAGTGCGCCGCCAGTTCAAGGAAATCCCCGGCATCATGGAAGGCACCGGCAAACCGGAATACGGCACTTGCGTGGACATGCTGACCAAAGCCGCGATCAAGGAAATGATCATTCCATCGCTGCTGCCAGTTGCGGTGCCGGTGATCGTCGGCCTGACCCTCGGCGCCCAGGCGCTCGGCGGCGTGCTGGTCGGCACGATCGTGACCGGCATCTTCGTCGCGATCTCGATGACCACCGGTGGCGGTGCATGGGATAACGCGAAGAAATACATCGAGGAAGGCAATTACGGCGGCAAAGGCTCTGACGCACACAAGGCGGCAGTGACCGGCGACACCGTAGGCGACCCCTACAAGGACACGGCAGGCCCGGCAGTAAACCCGCTGATCAAGATCATCAACATTGTTGCACTGATGATTGTTCCGCTTCTTTAAAGCTAAAGTGGATTACTCCATCCTGGAGTAATCCACTTTCTTACTGCGGCCCACGTTCTGAAGGTTCCCGCACCAGCCCGAAGAAGCTGTTTATTTCTTCGCATCCCCCCCGTTTTTCCCCCTAGCACAAAGAAGATCGATTGCATGCAGGATAATTGTTGACAATTGCTGTCGACTATAGGATAATTTTAACGGCTTCGTCCGTCCCGTCTTGAGACGGAGTTGCCCCTCGATATCACATGAGGAGGGAATTATGAAAAACCTCACCGTTTCACCGCCGCTATCGAGCGGAACTGCCGCCTCTCGCTTTAATGCAGCCAGAGCACTGGCCATTACCCTTGCCGAATCCGATAAAGAGCTAGTTGAGCCAGGATTGATTGCCTGGAGTTATCGCTCCACGTCGATGGCTTCGCCAGTGCCTGGACCTAAAGGGTGGCATGACTATGGCGTCTCCCACGAAGGTCGCCTTGAAGTAAAAGTAGGGGACGATTCTTCGTTTATGTTCGCCGAGTCCAGCCCCTTCGGTTCATATGAGCATTTCGGCCATGGCCCCTTCATCAACATCCGCGATGCAAAAGGAAACGAGATGATTTGCCGTATGGGAGGCGATGCTTGCGTATCGCTTGACGAATGAACCAGCAAGCTCACATGAGTGTCTATGACTGTGTCATTTGATTCATTTCATCTCAGTTTGTCTGAGAAAGGAGTACATCATGTTGGACATCAATAATGCCATCAATAACGAAGCACTTCAGCGTCAGGACCCTGAAGGCAATATGTACGATCTGGAACACTGGTCCCCGCTGTTAGTCAAGCAAATGGCGCGCGAGGAAGGAATCGAGGAATTAACCGAAGCTCATTGGCATGTGATCTACACATTGCGCAATCTGTACCGGGACAACGGACGCGCCTCGAGCGCGCGCGAAGTGATGCATGTTCTGGAAAAGGATTTTGTCGAGGAAGGCGGACGTCGCTTTCTTTATGAGCTCTTTCCGAAAGGCCCAGTGAGCCAAGGTTCGCGCTTGGCCGGTGTGCCGGCGCCGCCCTATTCCAGCGATCCCTCGTTCGGCTGGGCCGGTTAAGGCAAGTGAAGGAAGCATTCAATCGAGTGCATAGCACTCATGCCGTTCAGTAAACATCGATCGGATTATTCAAATTGAGGGGACGCTGGCGGTCAGCCAGCGTCCCCTCAATTTGAGGCGCAATTTTCAGTCGCAGGAAGATGCGTACAAGCCAAACTACATCGCTGTTTCAAGGCCGATTCCTTTAGTCGATCCGGTAATCAGTATAGTCAGGCTGACTCCTATCCCTTTTCCATGAACCGCTCAAGATGCGCCAGAAACACGCGTGTCTTGGCAGGCAGGTAGCGACGCATCGGCATCACCGCCCAAGCGGGGACGGAGGGCAAGCACCATTCCGGCAGCACGCGCACCAGCCGTTTCTGGCGCACATCCTCTTCCGCAAATCGATCAGGCAGCACGCCAATACCAACCCCGTCCAGCAGCAGTTGCTGGATCACCCCCGGCGAGTTGATCGCCAACCGCCCCGGCGGCACTTCTTCCCAGACCGCTTTGCCGCGTATCAATTTCCAAGGGATCGCCTGCCCGCGGTCGGAAAGCATGCGCACCGAAATGTGTTGCGACAAATCATCCGGGGTTTTCGGCGCCGGATGCAGCGCCAGATAGATGGGGCTCGCATACAAACCCAGATGTTGTTCGTCTATCTTGCGCACCGCCAGCGTGGAGTCATCGTCCAGCGCCCCCATGCGGACGGCCATATCGAAACGCTCTCCAATCAGATCGACATGGCGCGAGCTCAGGTCCAGATCCAGCTGAATCTCAGGGTAGGCTTCAATGAAGGTCGCCAGCGCGCGCGACATGTTGAGCCTTGCATAATCCTCCGGCATCGAGATGCGCAATCTCCCGCGTGGCCGCACATCCTGGCTGCGCACGAAATCCTGAGCCGTGGCGACCTCCTCCGCGACACGGCGACTGTGGTCGAGGAACTCCTGCCCGAACTCGGTCAGCGTCTGGCGGCGCGTCGTGCGTATCAACAGGCGCTGCCCCAGCATCTCTTCCAGGTTCGTCAAACGGCGTGAAACCGTGGCTTTGGGCATGCCCAGCTGTTCGGCGGCACGAATAAGGCTCTCCTGTTCAACGATGGTTGCGAACAGGATCATGTCATCGGCAGAAATATTCTTTTGTTCCATGATTTTTTATCGTTCCATTTTTGGAACAGTCTATCTCGGAATAACGGCTTTATCTACCCTTTTTGAGCCGCCTAATATGCAAGCACTTTACTCCACTAAGGAGACGAAAATGAAAATCGAAACCCAGGCAACATTGCGTCCATCGCGCACCATCGAACGCATCATCGAGGGCGTCGCCACTTCGGACGGCGCCGGCGTCAGCCTGACCCGCGTGCTCACCGGCAAACTACAACGCCGCCTCGACCCCTTCCTGATGCTGGATGCCTTCGGCAGCGACGACCCGGACGATTACATCGCCGGCTTCCCCGATCATCCGCATCGCGGCTTTGAAACGGTGACCTACATGCTCGCCGGCCGCATGCGCCATCGCGACAGCGCCGGCCACGAAGGATTGTTGGGCGACGGCGGCGTGCAATGGATGGTCGCCGGCCGCGGCGTAATCCACTCCGAAATACCGGAGCAGGAACACGGCGTGATGGAAGGCTTCCAGCTTTGGCTCAACCTGCCTGCCAAGAACAAGATGACCAAGCCTTGGTACAAGGACTTTCCCAGCGAGGCAATCCCGCAGTACGTCACACCGGAAAACGTCACGGTGCGCGTAATCGCCGGGACCAGCAACGGTGTTGCCGGTGCCATCACCCGCGAAACCACCGAGCCACTGTATCTGGATATCCATGTGCCGGCGGGAACCAAGTTTTCGACAGCACTGCCCGGCACCCACAATGCGTTTATCTACGTCTATCGCGGTGCAGTGACTGTTGAAGGTGAGCAGGTAGGATCTCAGCGCATGGGCATCCTGAGCAACACGCCGGGCGCGGATGGCGTGACGCTCACGGCGACAGAAGAGGCCCGATTGATCCTCGTCGCCGGCAAGCCGCTGAACGAACCCATCGTGCAATACGGGCCATTCGTGATGAACACGCAGGAAGAGATACACCAGGCGCTGGACGATTTCAGGAGCGGGCACTTTGCCTGAAACGATGTGGGCAACCCAACGCGCATGGCAGGCATGCCACCTCTGATGATGAAGCCTGCCATGCGCGTTTCCCTCTCCTCAATCCTCTCCCGCAAGCGGGAGAGGAAGCAAACGAATCGCTGTGCGAAATAAAATTTTCTTCGGGAGATGCAAATGAACAACATGATCAATCGTTTCACCGGCGCTACCCTCATGCTGCTGGGCCTGATGCTGATGGGCAGTCCGGTCTCGGCAATTGAATTCAAACAAGTGCAGACGAATGAAAGTTCGGTGACTTTCTTCTACAAGCAAATGAACGTTCCGCTCGACGGCAAGTTCAACCAGTTCTCGGCGCAGATCTCTTTCGATCCTGCCAAGATCGCCAGCGCACAAGCCCGCATCGACATCAACGTAGCCAGCATCGATACGGGCTCTGCCGAGGCGAATGACGAAGTGGTCGGCAAGCTGTGGTTCAACGCCAAGGCGTTTCCCACGGCCAGTTTCGTCTCCACCGGCATCAAGTCCTTGGGCGGCAACCGCTATGAAGCCAGCGGCAAACTCAGCATCAAGGGCAAGACGCTGGACGTGGTCACCCCTGTCACTTTCCAGCAACAAGGTTCGCGCGGCGTATTTGAGGGCGTCTTCGGTATCAAGCGGCTCGACTACGCCATCGGCGAAGGCGAGTGGACCGATGTCAGCACGGTCGCTAACGAAATCCAGATCAAGTTTCACATTGTAGTGAATGCATCAAACAGCAAGAAGTAGTTTTACCTTCACCCACCACAAGGAGAACACCATGAATAAATTGATCGCCCTGGCCTTTGCCGCATCGTTGTCTTCCGTTGCCTATGCCGCTCCGGAAACTTACGTGATCGACACCAACCATTCCAAGCCGCGCTTCGAATACAGCCACTTCGGCTATTCCACCCAGCTCAGCCGTTTCGATACCGTGAAAGGCACCGTCACGCTGGACCGCGCTGCCAAGACAGGTGCTATCGAGGTTGAGATCGACGCCAAGTCGGTCGACACCGGATATGCCTTGTTCAAC
>Ga0316624_10000085_pt1 | contig 25572 bp, 26 predicted proteins | sample OWC_Aug_N3_C1_D5_FD_207657 | JGI IMG/M metagenome (GOLD analysis project Ga0316624, IMG submission 207657) | Wetland soil microbial communities from Old Woman Creek delta, Ohio, United States - OWC_Aug_N3_C1_D5_A | ecosystem: Environmental > Terrestrial > Soil > Wetlands | place: USA: Ohio... | reverse complement strand
GTAGTAGGCCCAATAGCTTGACACCTGCACGCAGCGCGCCTTGCTGTGCCGGAGCGCGCCGGCGATGTTGCGCGCGGTCACCGGATGCAGATGCATCTGGTCGCCGGGCAGGCCGACGCAGTCGTAGACGAGCTCGCACCCTTCGAGCGCGCGCAACGTCGCGTCGGCGTCGAGAATGTCGGCCGCTCGCTTCTCGACGCCTGAGTCTGGAAACAGCCGCGCGAGCTTGTCCATGCCGCGCGCGACCACGCGCACGCCGGCGCCCGTCTTGCGCAGCGCGGCCGCGAGATGAATGCCGGTCGGGCCGGTCGCGCCCACAATCGCAATGGTCGTCATGACGGCGCTCCCAGGCAGAGCAGGGGGTCAAAATCGTGCCGCGATCAATTGTAACGCGCCAGCGCGCCAAAACGCCAAAGGCGCGGCTACACGCCGCGCCCGGCCTATGCAATGCGAACAGGCTCAGCCGCGCGGCTGCGGCACGTAGCGGATATAGGGCTTGGGCTGCCGGAAGCCTTTCGGATAGAGCGTCTTGGCTTCCGCATCGCTGATTGCGCTGGTGAGGATCACGTCCTCGCCCTGTTTCCAATTGGCCGGGGTCGCCACGCGATGCTTGGCGTTCATCTGCAGCGAGTCGAGCACGCGCAGCACCTCGTCGAAATTGCGGCCAGTGCTCATCGGATAGACCAGGATCAGCTTGATCTTCTTGTCCGGCCCGATGATGAAGACGTTGCGCACCGTCTGATTGTCGGCCGGCGTGCGCGCGCCGCCGCCGTTCGCATTCGCCGGCAGCATGCCATAGGCCTTGGAAATCTTCAGGTCGGCATCGCCGATCAGCGGATAGTTGGGCGCAAAGCCGACCACGTCCTTGATGTCGGCGGCCCACTTCTGATGGTTGTCGACCGGATCGGCCGACAGCCCGATGATCTTGGCATTGCGCTTGTCGAATTCCGGCTTGAGCTTGGCCATAGTGCCGAGCTCTGTGGTGCAAACCGGCGTGAAGTCCTTCGGGTGCGAGAATAAGATGCCCCAGGAATCGCCGAGCCATTCGTGAAAGCGGATCTTGCCTTCGGTAGTGTCTGCCGCGAAATCCGGGGCGGTATCGCCGATCGCTAAAGACATGTGAACCTCCACCCGCGCGCCACCCGCGCCTTGCCGCGCTTATATGGTCGCCGCTCGGCAGGCTTGCCTAGGCCTCGGCGCAAAAAGCACGAAGTGAATTGCCCCCCAGCGGCTTCTTAGAAGAATGCCGCCGCCGGCGCGGAGCACCATGAAAGGAATTTCTTAACAAAGTAGCAACGTACCGCCTGGCCCGCCGCGATTATCGGCTGGTTGCCGAAATGTCGGCCGCGCGCCGGCGGGAGAAAAGTTCCCGCCGGCGCGCGGCTTCCGTTCAGCGGCTTGCCGACTTGCCGTTCTCCGATAGGCCGACGGTGCGCCCCGGGAATCCGGCAACGTCGAAGTAGTGGGTCGCTGCCACCGATTGATAGTGCAGCACGGTGCGCAGCCCATTGCCCGCCACAGGCGAGCTAATCGCATGGGTTGCGACCTTCGGCGAACGCCCGCCGGGCATGGCCTCGCGTATGACCCGGCCGACGAAGTGTCCCTTCGCTTCGATGTTCAGGCCCATGATGTGGTCGATGGTCTTGCCGACGTCGGCGTTGCTCACCGGCGAATCATCGACGAAGCCGGCCTTGAAGTCAGGTCCGATGGCGGCCATGAAGTTCATCGTATCAGTTCGGCTGAAATTGCCATGCATGCCCTGGCCTTGTTGCAGCCCGGTGTCGGCAACCTCCGCCGTGCAGAGCAGCGGTTGATCGCAACCGGTCGAGAAGGATTTGAAGTTGACGGCGATCGCCGGCTGCGGCGTGCGCGCCGAGCCATTGCTCAGATTGATCGCCGACATCGGCAGGGTGCCCGGATAGCTGCCGAGCGCGGCATCGACGAAGATGCCGCTGACATAATCCTGTTCGAGCAAAGCGGCTACCACGCGTGCCGCCAGCTTACGATCCTTGCCGGGCAGGTAGACGAGGTCGGAGCCGCCATTGGCAGCGACCACCACGTCCGGCTTGGCCGGGTCTTTGCCGATGACGCCGTTGCCCGCCTTGGGATGGGCATTGCCTTCAACCGGCTTGTTCTTGTCGTTGGGATCGAACAGCGGCAGGTCGAGCGCCTTGGCGATGTCGAGGGTGAGGAAGCCGGGCGGCAGCAAGCCTTTTTTCACGTCGGCATATTCCGTCTTGGCGGCCGGGCTGGTGTCGCTTTGCTTCGAGATGGTCGAAAAGCCGTGATCCGCGGCGATGATAACGTCGGTGGCGGCGGCGAGGCCGAGCTCGTCGAGCGCCGCGCGCAGTTGCGCCAGGTTGTCGTCGGCGTTCTTGATGGCTGCGAGCGAGGCCGGACCGTTGATGCCGGGCGTGAGCGCGTTGAGGCTGTCACCCTGATTGTGCTGCGTGCCGTCGGGGTCGCGCGACCAGAACACCAGCACGAAAGGCCTCTTGCGCACCTTGAGCATCGGCAGCACGACTTTGGTGGCGACGTCCGCGAAATATTTCTGCTGCACGATATTGGCGACGGTCGTGCCCGGCTTCTCGAAGGTGCCGGCGTTGCTGTTGTCGCCCGGCGTGTCCTTGCGGGTCGGCGCGATCAGCGGCAGGTCGGCATTTTTAAGCGCCGCCTGCATGGCGTCCGACAGCGGCACGCCTTCCTTGGTGCCAGTCGAATCGTCAACCACAATGGTATGTTCGCCGGGTTTTGCGGCGCGGTCGGTGTGGTCGAAGATCAGGATCGGCCCGAGCTTGCCGATGGCGGCGGTGCTGAAGCCTTGGCTGCGCGCCGCCTTCAGAATCGTTTCCTCATTGAGATAATTGCCGTCGAAGTGCTCGTCGACGTCGAACAACACCGTGTCGCTCTCGAGGAATGGTGTGACGGTGCCGCCGGCCGGAGCAACCGGATAGCCGGTATAGATCGTGTTGCTGAAATCGCCGGTGTCCCCGAGGAAATGGCCGGTCGCCATGGCCGACGCATTGGCGGTGGTGAAGGTCGGGAACAGCGAATGCGGATTTTTGAAATTGACGCCCTTGTCGCGGACCATCGCCATCGTCGGCGCCGTCTCCGGCGTCACCTTCAGCGCGCGCAGGCCGTCGGGCACGAACAGGATGACATTGTGCGGCGGCTCGGCGTTGGCTGCGGCGAGTTGCAGACCGACGGTCAAAGCCAGGGCGCAAAGCGCTTTCGACCTTAACGACATGACAGCTCTCCCGATTATCTTTGTTGAGGTGCGGCCCTAGATACATTCGTCACAAGACAGTAATGTAACAAATACGCGTTATCCGCAGCCAACTCCACCGGGTTCGCCGGTGTGCGCTGCGATTGGTGCTAAAGAGGACGCGAGACACGCAAGGCCCGCGTCGGCGATGGATATCAATCACCTGCTTTCCCGCCTTGCCGTCGCGCTCGGTATCGGGCTGCTGATCGGCCTCGAGCGCGGCTGGAAGACGCGCGAAGTCGAGCCCGGTCGCCGTGCCGCCGGCATCCGCACCTTTGCCTTGATCGGATTGCTCGGCGGCATCCTTGCCGCGCTGGCGCAGGCGAGCGGCTCGGCGGTCACCGAGGGCCTGGTGCTCGGCCTCGGCTTTGCCGTCTTCGCCGCGGTCTTCGCCGTGCTCGAGCGCGACGCCGACCGCGCCGCCGGCAGCTATTCCGCCACCACGACCATCGCCGCGCTGCTTACCTTCGCGCTTGGCGCCTATGCGCTGATCGGTGATCTACGGGTAGCGGCGGCGGTGGCGGTTGGCGCCGCCGGCATCCTCGCCGCGCGCCAGGACCTCCACCAATGGGTGGAGCGCATCACCTGGCCGGAGCTGCGCTCGGCGCTGGTGCTGCTGGCCATGACCTTCATCGTGCTGCCGGTGGTGCCCGACGTGACGGTCGGCCCGGGCGGCGGCGTCAACCCGCGCGAGGTCTGGCTGATCGCCATCGTGCTGGCGGGCGTGTCGTTTCTCGGTTACGGCGCGGTCAAGATTTTCGGCGCCACGCGTGGGGTGTTGCTGGCTTCCTTCGCGGGCGGGCTGGCATCCTCGACCGCGGTGACGCTGACCAATGCCCGGCGCGCTTCGGCGGGCGAGGGAGCGCCGCGGGTCTTGGCCGCCGGCGTGTCGATCGCCACGGCGGTATCGTTCATTCGCGTCCTCGCCATTGTCGGCGTGCTGAAGCCGGTGCTGCTGCTGTTGCTCACGCCAGCCTTGGCGGCGGCGACCTTGGTGGCGGTCCTGCACGGTTTGGTCTCGGTTTATAGTCGCGGCGACGGCAAAAGCGACGGTGAGCCGAAAGCGGTCGAATTCCGCAATCCATTCGGCTTCTGGCAAGTGCTCGGCTTCGCCGTCTTCCTCGGCGTCGTCATCCTGCTTAGCCGCGCCCTTGGCAACGCCTATGGCGCCAATGGCGCCTTGCTGGGGGCGGCCGCGATCGGGCTGGCCGACGTCGACTCGATCACCATTTCGATGTCGCGGCTGGTGCCGGAGCCGCTCAGCCAGCTTGCCGCCGCCGCGGCTATCCTGGCGGCGGTGGCCAGCAACATGCTCAGCAAGCTCGTCATCGCCGTTGTCGCCGGCGGTGGGCGCTTTGCCGGCGAGGTGGCGGCGATGACGGTTGCCTGCTGGCTCGCAGGCCTCGCCGCGCTGTGGGCGACGCTTGCGCTTGGGGCCGGTTGAGCGCCGTTGACATTTTCGCTGCAACGCCGCAAAGCCAAAGGGCCGGCAGCAAGGGCCCGTCACGCGGCATGTTCAAGCGCATCCTGATCGCCAACCGCGGCGAAATAGCCTGCCGGATCATCAAGACCGCGCGCAAAATGGGCATCGAGACGGTCGCCGTCTATTCGGAGGCCGACAAGGACGCCCTGCACGTGGAGATGGCCGACACGGCCATCGCCATCGGCCCGCCGCCCGCCGCCGAAAGCTATCTGGTCATCGACAAGATCGTCGCCGCCTGCAAGCAAAGCGGCGCCGAGGCGGTGCATCCCGGCTACGGCTTTTTGTCCGAGCGCGAGGCTTTTCCCAAAGCTTTGGGAAAAGCCGGCATCGTCTTCATCGGCCCCAACCCGAAGGCCATCGCCGCCATGGGCGACAAGATCGAGTCGAAGAAGGCGGCGGCCGCCGCCAAGGTTTCGACCGTGCCCGGCCATCTCGGCGTGATCGAAAACGAGGTCGAGGCGATCGCGATCGCCGAAGAAATCGGCTATCCGGTGATGATCAAGGCGAGCGCCGGCGGCGGCGGCAAGGGCATGCGCGTCGCCTACAGCAACGCGGAAGTGGCCGAGGGCTTCGCGCGTGCCCGTTCGGAGGCGAAGTCCTCGTTCGGCGACGAGCGCGTGTTCATCGAGAAGTTCATCACCGATCCGCGCCACATCGAGATCCAAGTGCTGGGCGACAAGCATGGGCACGTCATCTATCTGGGCGAGCGCGAGTGCTCGATTCAGCGCCGAAATCAGAAGGTGATCGAGGAAGCGCCGAGCCCTCTGCTCGACGAGAAGACGCGCAAGCGGATGGGCGAGCAGGCGGTCGCGCTCGCCAAGGCGGTCGGCTACGATTCAGCCGGCACGGTGGAATTCGTCGCGGGGCAGGACAAGAGCTTCTTCTTCCTGGAGATGAACACGCGGCTGCAGGTCGAGCATCCGGTGACGGAGCTCGTCACCGGCATTGATCTGGTCGAGCAGATGATCCACGTCGCCGCCGGCGAGAGGCTGTCGATCAAGCAGAGCGACGTGAAGCTGTCCGGCTGGGCGGTGGAGAGCCGTGTCTATGCCGAAGACCCGTACCGCAATTTCCTGCCCTCGACCGGTCGGCTCATCCGCTATCGCCCGCCGGCCGAGCGTGTCAGTGGCGGCGTCACGGTGCGCAACGACACCGGTGTCTACGAGGGCGGCGAGATTTCGCTGTACTACGATCCGATGATCGCCAAGCTCGTCACCCATGCGCCGACACGCGATGCAGCGATCGACGCGCAAGCCGACGCGCTCGATGCCTTCGTCATCGACGGCATTCGCCACAACATTCCGTTCCTCTCGGCGCTGATGGCGCATCCACGCTGGCGCGCCGGCAAGCTCGCCACCGGCTTCATCGGCGAGGAATTCCCCGACGGCTTCCATCCGATCGCGCCCAAGGGGGAGGCTGCGAAAGTTCTGGCCAGTGTCGCCGCCGCGATCGATCACATGATGGGCGGACGCAAGCGCAAGATATCGGGGCAACTTGCGAGCCGATTGGTGCAGCGCGCGAAGACGCGCGCCGTGCGAATTGGCGAAAATTATTTCAGTGTCGAGATTGCGGATGACGGCAGCGCGCGCGTCGAATTCGGCGACGGCGTGCAGGGTCAGGTTCCGGGCAGCGGCGAAACTCTTACGCTGAGTTACCGCGATGGCGTCGGCGCCGCCGGAAATGTGGCGCCAGACACCGTCGTGGTCGAGTCGGGCTGGACGATCGGCGAGCCGTTGTGGACCGGCCGGATCAATGGCCGCGACCTGTCGGTGCAGGTGCGGTCCGTGCTCAACGGCTTCGATCTGAGCTGGGCGGGCGTGCACGCGACTGTCCATGTCTATACCGAACCGGAAGCCGCGCTCGCGCGCCTGATGCCGCCGAAGAAGGCGGCTGACACCGGCAAGCAGGTGTTGTGCCCGATGCCGGGGCTCGTGGTCTCGATCGCGGTCAAGGAGAACCAGGAGGTCAAGGCCGGCGAGACCGTGGCGGTGGTTGAGGCCATGAAGATGGAGAACGTGCTGCGCGCCGAGATCGACGGCACCGTGAAGAAGATCCACGCCAGGCCCGGCGACAGCCTGGCGGTGGATGCGGTGATCCTCGAGTTCGCGTGAGCTATGCGCGGTAATTATTGGCCATTTAAAGCATAGCGATCGGCATGTCCGCGACCTGCGCTGGCGGTGCGCACCGGCGCGCTCGCCAGATGCGGCACGACGACGAGGCGCTCGACCTCACCATCTAAATAGGCCCGCAGGAACGCCGGGTAATCCTTGAACGACACGCATCCAAACGATTGGCCGCTGGGACCAAGCATGTAAGTATGCGCAAGCATGCCATCACGGCCAAACATGTTGCGGTCGTCGACAGGATTGAGCCGAATGGCCTGAACACCGTGGAAACGCTTCCTTCGCAACGCGAGCTCGTAGACATTGGGTGGCGTTGGCCCGCGATTTTTTTCGCTGACATAGTGAGGGTCGTCTCGGCGCCAACCCAGGCCCGAATGCGCTTCCAGCCTGTCGCCATTGGGCAAATAGACCGTATGCGCCTGGATGTCATAGACCGCGGTGCGGCTGTCGGCAGCGGGCGGCAAGTTCGAATTGCCTGGCGTTTGCGATGGGGTCAATTGCGCTGGAGGTGGAGGAACAACCGCGGCGATCTGTGGCGCGGCCTGGCTGACCGGAGAGCGATTGGTTTCGTCCTTCGCCTTAATATGCGGACCGGCCAGTGGACGCGGCTGCGGCATTGGCACCTTCTTCGCATCGCCGGAAGTTTGCTTCAGCGGAAGCGGTGCGGCGCTGGTGGGCGCGGAAGACGGAGCCGCAGCGGGTGCCAGTCCGGCAACATGCGTTAAATCGGGGACATCGGCGGCGTCATGTTTCGCCGCCTGATCCGGAGAAGACAATAAATGCGGCTGTAGCGGCACATCATTTGCTGCTTCGAGCGGACGCGTCACTGCAAGTGGGGTTGTGGTAGGGACGGAACTCAGAAGTGCAGCGCGAGCCAATTCGGCATCGCGAGTCAAATCCAAAGCGTAGTCGTGATCCGTCAAATGCACCGAGCCGGAAAAATCCACCGTCCCGGCCAGGGTGAGACGCTGGTTGGGAGCACCGATCGTGCCAAGCCCAATGGACGCCTTCGCGTGTAAGCTAGGATTGCTGGAGAGAGCCGTGCCGATGATCCATGCGGCGGCCACCGTGGCGGTCGCGGCCAAGGCGCATGCGGCGGCCGCGATGCCGAGACCGATGATAGCCCCGTCTAAAAGACGACGACCCGCGCCGGGAGCAAAAATTCGACCGTCGAACAGAGTGACGTCGGGAAACGTCGCGGCTGCATACGACATAGGGCACGCTATTCGAAATGGATTTGCTTAAATTGGCGCCAGAGTCGGCAACCATTCGACCGGGCGCGAGCGTTTGAAAAATTGGCAGGAAGGGCATGTTGGCATGGTACGCAGCCTCGCAACACTGGGACGAGGCGACAGCATGCACGCAGTAAGGTTAAGCGGCTGTAAACGCGCGCGGCGCGGATCCAAATAGGCGTGGTCCAGGAACTGCTTGGCGGCAATCCGCGTTCGCTTCGCGGAATGAACACGGAGAAGTTCCATGCCGGTCGAAACGTTGCCGCGCCAACAACAAGACCGCCTGCCCGGGCGCACGGTGCGCGGGCGGCGCGCGCCGCAGACGAATCCAACCGTGCCCGACGAAGCTGCAAGCGAATACGAGCGCGAGATCGATCGGCTCGACGCGGCGGTGTTCGAGCGCATCTGACGCAGCCGGACCTGACGTCGCAGAACGGGTCTGCTATTCGGGACTGATGACCCGCTATTTTGCCTATGGCTCCAATATGAGCCGCGCCGCCATGCGGCGGCGCTGTCGGGGCGCGCGCGCGCTCGGGCCGGCCACGCTCGAAGGCTACCGGTTCTTCGTTGGGCTCGATGGCTGGGGTTCGGTCAGGCCGAGCCTAGGCGCCACGGTGCATGGCGTGCTGTGGCGGTTGACCCCGCGCGACATGGCCGCGCTGCACGGCTATGAGCTTCTCCATAGGGGGCTCTATGAGGTGCGGCACCTGCCGGTGCGCAGCGGCGGGCGTCTCCTGCCGGCCATGGTCTATCTCCTGCGCCGCCGCAAAGCCGGACGGCCCAAGCCCGGCTATGTCGAGACGATTGCGGCAGCCGCGCGCGACTGGAGACTGCCGGAAGCCTATATCCGCTCGGTCGAGCACTGGTCGGTCTCGCGCTTCACCGGCGCCCGCGCGATCGACGTGGGAGGGATCGCATGAACGTGATCCGCCACATCATTGTGCACGGCCGCGTACAGGGCGTCGGCTTTCGCGCCTTCGTCGAGTACGAGGCGCTCACGCGCGGCGTCGAAGGCTGGGTGCGCAACCGGCATGACGGCTCGGTGGAGGCGCTATTCGCGGGCGAAGCCAGCGTGGTGGCCGATATGATCGAAGCCTGCCGGCAGGGGCCGCTCGGCGCGCGTGTCGACGTACAGCATCAGCGCGACAGCGACGAAGACGATCTCAAGCTCCGGCGCCGCGGCGAATTGTTTTCCGTGCTGCCGACCGCTTGATCCGCCGTCGCGCCGAACAGCGCCTCGAATTCCCGCCGCAGCACCATGTCGACTTCCGTCAGGGAGACGGGCAAGCCGAGATCTGCGAGACTGGTCACACCGTAGCGCTCACCGCTGACGCCGCACGGCACGATGCCGGCAAAGTGCGACAAGTCCGGCGCGACATTGAGCGCCATGCCGTGCAGCGTCACCCAGTGCGCCACGCGGATGCCGATGGCCGCGATCTTGTCCTCGCAGCCTTCGCCCTTCTCAGGGCGGCGCACCCAGACGCCGATGCGGTCCTCGCGCCGCTCGCCGCGCACATTGAAGGCGGCCAGCGTGCGGATGATCCATTCCTCCAAGCTCGCCACGAAACGGCGCACGTCGGGGCCGCGCCGCTTGAGATCGAGCATGACATAGGCCACGCGCTGCCCCGGCCCGTGATAGGTCAGCTGTCCGCCGCGGCCGCTTTCGAACAACGGAAAGCGCGCCTCGAGCACGTCCTCGCGGCGCGCGCTGGTGCCGGAGGTATAGAGCGGCGGGTGCTCGAGCAGCCAGACCAGCTCGGAAGCGCTCCCTGCGGCGATATCGGCGGCGCGCGCCTGCATGAACGCGACCGCCTCCCGGTAGCCGACGGGAGAATCGCCGACGCGCCACTCGACCGGCGCCGATCCGGCCGGGGTGGGCAGGCCCACTGTCAGTTCGTTGCGCGCGTTAACCACTCGTTCACCATACCATGGTGACCTGAAGGCCGCCCGCCGCCAGGCGGAATCAACGGGAAGCAAACGTGAGCACATTCGACAAGGTTGCCGTCGATATTACGGTGGTGCTGGGCACCACCTCCATGCCGATCCATCAGGTGCTCCGGCTCGGCCGCGGTGCCATCATCGAACTGGATGCCTCCGAGGACGATGCCGTCAACGTCCTCGCCAACAACCTGCCGGTCGCCAAGGGCACGGTGGTGGTCAACGGCAACCGCATTGCTATCAATGTCAACGAACTGCTGCCGCGCCCGCCCGACATGCGCTGACCGGCGGCTTTCGGCAAGGCCTTGATGGCTGAGGCGAAATGGCCGGGGCCAGGCGTCCGGCCGGGCCTTGTACCCTAATGGCCTATTTGTTACATGCACCGCCGTCTTGGGACGCCGGGGTTTGAAGGCCTTTTCGTCCTTCCCCAGCGAGCATCATCCCGAAAAGCCTGTCCCCGGCTTGAACGGAGTTGGGCGCCGGTTTTCGGATAAGATCATGCTCGAAATAATGCGGTCGTGGCGGAATTGGTAGACGCACTAGCTTGAGGTGCTAGCGGGGCAACCCGTGGAGGTTCGAGTCCTCTCGACCGCACCAGCGGCCTTCTTTCGGCCGCAGGATCAGCAAGTTACTGGAACAACGGAACATTTGGACAGCCCTGAGTACAAAAGGGCGGTACAGATGTCCTTTCGCATGGTCACGCCTCGACGTTCTAAGTCCGGCTCCATCACGGCCCGCAAGGGCATCCCAAAGGATGTGCGCGCCGAGTACCAGCGGCTCTACGGGCAGGGCTGGGAAGCAAAGTTCTCATTGCCTGTCGGAACGCGGCCACAAGTCGCAGGAAGTGGCAGTGAAGAAGGTGGCGCGAGAGTTGCTGGTGAAACTACAAGAGCAGCTTGCAGTGGACCAATGGCAGACGAAGCAACAGACACGCGCCGCCGTACAGAGCACCATCCGGTTCGCCCTGAACGAACTGCCGGAAGAGCCCTATCCTGAGCCGGTGTGGAACGAGAAGGTGCTGGTTTGGCCGGTGCTGAAGGCGATCCGCAAGCCCCGACCGCGCTGGTTATTTCAACGCTGGACTAGGCCTTCTTCGGCCGTCGGGTATCGATGATGCGCAGGAGTTGTGAAGCAAGCAGCACCTGATCCAGTGCCACCTGCATCTCGCTGATCGTCACCTTCCGATGTGAGTGGGGATTCTTCAGGGCCCCAATCCCACTGCGCGAGAACCCGCTGCAACTCCGCGCAGCGTCCAGGCGCACTGAGTATGGTGAGAAGATCAGCGGCAAGCTCATAAAGTTCGAGCGCACGGCCACCACCCGGAACCTCGAAGACAAGCTAAAGGAGTTAAACGCGTTCCTCGAAACGTTTGCGCTGCGAGGCGGGATACACCGAGGGTTCATCCGGGTCTTCAATAATGGCGATCATCCGAAGTTTGACTGGAACATGGGCGGACGGCTCTATAGCTATGGCGACTACAGTTATCAGCTATTGAGCGGGGAAGACCGGTTGCGAATGACGATCAACGGTGAGCCCGTCTGTGAAATCGACATCCGTGCAAGTTATCTCACAATCTTCCATGCTTTGTATGGAGAGCGGCTGGACCTCATCAAAGACCCTTACATCTTGCCGGAACTTGGGACCGAGGCGCGCGGTGTCGTGAAGATGTGGATTACAGCGAGTTTTGGAAACAACGCGCCGCTTATGAAATGGCCAAGAGAGTTAGTTGCTACGCTAGCTTCAAAATGTGTGCCTGGGTGTCCTTCAGCAGCCCACTGGTGAGTCCGCCGCTACGGGGCGCTACCCTGGTAGCCTTGAGGGGCCAAATCCGTCTAGTGAGTCCTTGAGAGTCACTGAGAGGCTTCGGTGAATTTCTCTCGAACGTCGGTACCAACGAGTACAAAAGGCGAGTACAAAGAACGTCGGTGAGCTGTCCAGAAGTTCAATAGTTTCAGTAGTTTTTCTGAACGCGCCCCGAGTCCTCTCGACCGCACCACTCCTAAATAACAACCGACACCCTGCTGCGGGGCAATAGGATTTCCCTATGGCGCTTCGCGCCAGCAACATGCCGCGCCGAGGCAAGCGCGCCGCCCGTTTCGGCAGGCGCCCCCGCGATCGCGGCCCTTCAGCCGTCCTTGACAGCCCCCGATAGTAACGTACCCTCAATGCGCTGGGTGGCTAGACAAATGCGACGTTCTAGTCGGCCAAGAGACCGCAATAGGCGCAGAATGGCAGGTGCCGGACCGCTTCGCGACGGCAGCGGCGATTTCACCAACGGTGAAGCGGGCGGTGGTTGCGGACCCAACCCAGAAAATGAAAACGATGTACGGGAGGAGATGAGAATGAGTCCAATTGCAAGGTTGAAGACGCGACCGGCGGCGATCGTCGCCGCCATGGCTGCGGTGGCTGTCTCGGGATTGCTGTTTGCGTCCGGCGCAAGGGCCGAAGAGCTCAAGCACTACGATTCCAACACCAAGGATTTTTGGCTGCATCCGCCGGCTGACTGGTTCATGGGCGACGAGACCCAAGAGCAGAAGGGCACTGCGGTCGCCAACACCGTGCCGCCGCCGACTGGTTTCACCGACCAAGAGGTCGAAGCCACTCTCAAGCAGATCAAGTTGCCGCCGGGCTTCAAGATCGAACTGTGGGCGAGGGTGCCGGCCGCACGGCAAATGGCGTGGGGCGACAAGGGCACGCTGTTCGTCGGCTCATGGTTCGGGGTCGGAAAAGTCTTTGCCGTCGTGGATGAGGGTGGCAAGCGGACGGTCAAAACCGTCATCAAGGACATGACGGTGCCGACCGGCGTCGCGTTCCGCAATGGCTCGCTCTACGTCGTCGACATCAATAAGCTCTACAAATACGACAACGCCGAAGCCAACCTCGACAACATGCCGAAGGGCGACGTTGTCTACGACGACATGCCGCCATACGTTCCGCATGGCTGGAAATATCTGGTGTTCGACAAGAACGGCTGGCTCTACATCCCGTTCGGGCCGCCTTGCAACATCTGCCTGCCGCCCACCTCGACCGCCCAGATCCGCCACGTTGATCCGGCGCACGGCCTGGCGGAAACCGTCGCGCTCGGCGTGCGCAACAGCGTCGGCGGCGACGTCGATCCGCGCACCGGCGACTACTGGTTCACCGAGAATGCCCGCGACTGGCTCGGCGACGACGTGCCGAGCGACAAGCTCAACCACATCTCGCGGATGGGCATGGATTTCGGTTATCCATACTGCCACCAGGGCGACATACCGGACCCGAAATTCAACATGGGACATAAGTGCTCAGACTTCGTGCCGCCGGTGCTCAAGCTCGGCGCGCACGTGGCACCGCTCGGCATGAAGTTCTATACCGGCAATCAATTCCCGGCCGACTACAAGAACAACATCATCATCGCCGAGCACGGCTCCTGGAACCGACACAAGTTCCAGGGCGGGCGGCTGATGCGCGTCACGGTCGGTCCGGACGGTAAGAACCCCAAGCAGCAGGAGTTCGCCTCGGGCTGGATCGGCGCCGACGGCAAGTATCGCGGCCGGCCCAGCGACGTGCTGGTGGCTAAGGACGGCGCGCTGATGGTTGCCGACGATTTCACCGGCTCGATCTACCGGATCAGCTACAAGAAGTGATCCGCCGGTGCGGTCGATTCACGCTGTTTTCGGATCGATCGTCATTTAAACACACGGGTCCAAGCTGGAACCTCCGGCTTGGACCCGGCATTGTTCTTGCGGGTCGTAATCCACGCCGGTGATCACCGCCAATGCGTTCACGATCGTTTGACGACACGACATGGGCGTCGATTCTGCTCCTCACATTGAGCCTGGCTGCTCTGCTGGTCGCCCCGGGATCCGGGTTGGCGGCAGACGCGGCGGCTGGGAAGCAGTTGGCCGCGGGTTGCACGGGCTGCCATGGCGCGGACGGCATCTCGCAAACCCTGCTCACGCCGTCGCTCGCCGGTCAACCCGACGAATTCATCCAATGGCAGCTCGTTTATTTTCGCTCCGGCACCAGGAAGAACGAGGTGATGCAACCGATCGCGCAGGCGCTCAACAACGAAGACATTCGCAATCTCGGCGCCTATTACGCCTCGCTCAAACCGCCCAAGCCGGAAGCCACGAGCGAAACTGACGCGCTCGCGCGCGCGGGCGAAAAGCTTGCCGCGCAGAACCGCTGCAGGTCGTGTCATTCCGACAATTTTTCGGGATACCTGTCCGGCGCACGGCTCGCCAGCCAGCGCGAGGACGTCCTGCTCAAGGCGCTGCGCGACTTCAAATCGGGGGTGCGCGTGGGGGTCGGTGTCGCGTCGATGGGAGACGTGGTCTACCCTTTGAACGACGACGACATGAAAGCGCTGGCGCATTTCATGGCGACGCGGCCTTGACGCCGTGTGCAGTTTCGGGTGCTCTGCAACGCACCAGTCGTCGTCCATCCGCGCTTCGGCCCCCGGTCACTCAACCGACCGACGGGTGCGCACAGCCGCCGAATTGCTACTGAGCAGCGGATAGGTCGTGCGTCTTCGGCGCGCTTTCCACCCGCGCGGTGCGGGTGTGGCGATAACGATGATGCCTGCTGCTCCGGCCGGCAAGCACCCGCTTGACGCGGTGACGCAGCGCCGACATGGCCGCGCCGCCCTTTTCCGACTTGGCGTGCAACAGGCCCGGCCAGATTTCTTTTTCCAGCGGTGTGGCCACCACTTCCGGCAGCGAGTTCGGCCGCTCGCCCGCGGCCACCACCTGCACGACGTGGTAGCCGCCCGCCTTGAGCTCTTTCAGGAGCGTCGGCAGCGCCAGCGCCGTGGCGGGATGGATGTCGTGCATCAATATGATGCCGCGCCCCTTGGCATTCAGGCGGCGCATGGCGCGTTGCACGAGCACGCCCGGCGTGGTGCCGCGCCACCAGTCGTCGGTGTCGATGTCGGCGCTCCAGGTCACCAGCCCTTTGTTTTCCAGGTAGTGGTCGATTGCATTGGTGCGGCCGAAGCCGGGAATGCGGAAGAACGGCGATAGCGCCTTAGGATCGCCGAGCGCGGTCGCGACTGAGGCAATACCGCCGTCCACCTCGCGCTCGACCCGTTGCATCGACAGGCGCTGGAATGCGAACGGATGGTGCTGGCTGTGGGTGCCGATGCTGTGGCCCTCATTGTAGATGCGCCGCACCAGATAGGGACGCGGCGCCGCCATCTCGCCGACCAGGAAATAGGTAGCCTTCACGCAATTCGCGGCCAGCGTATCGAGCACGCTGTTGGTGTAGGGCGGGATCGGCCCGTCGTCGAAGGTAAGCACCACCTCGTGATCCTTGAGCGGCAGCGTCTGCTTGTAGTCGATGGTGCCGAGCAGCTGGAATTCGGCGGGCGTGATGGTCAGAACGCGGCTGGTGCCGAGCGCGTCCGGATGGCCGGGGCAGGTGGCCGCCTCGGTCTTGGCGGCTGGCTCGGCTGCCGGTGGGGCCGCTGAGGGCTCGGCAGGCTTCGCGGCCGGCGCCGCCGGTTCGACCGGCTCAGTCGGCGTGGCGACGGCTTGCTTAACCGGTGTGACTGCCGGCTCTGCCGCCGGCACCTGCGCAGGCGATGCTCCGGGCGGGGTGGCGGCTTGTTCGGCCGGGTTTGCGGCAGCCGGCTCTGCAACGGGCACGGCAATCGCTTGTTCAGCCGGTTTTACGTCCGGCGCCGGCGCTTCGGCGGGCTGCGTCGCCGGCGCGGTGGCTGCCGGTTCGATGATTTTTGCCGCAGGCTCTGCCGCAGGCGCCAGCGCCGCTTGCGTCACCGGCGGCGCGGCTGACGGATCGATCGGCTGAACGACCGGCTGCGCGGTGGCCGGTTGGGCCGGCTTTGAGACGGACTGTGCGAGGGCGGTGCCGGCAAGCAGGCACGCCAAAAAAGCCCCGACTATGCGCATTTTCTTGTTCTCCGCCCCCGCCCATTCGCGCCGCCTGGCGCCACCCCCAAAGGCGAGCCTTTTGAGGCTATCGATTCGAAGATTAACCGAAAATTAACCAAATTGGGCCGCCCACAGCCTTGTTTTTTGTGGTTTTTCCGCACTTTACGGAGGGGTGTGGCTTTTTCGCCTGTAAACCGTGCGGCCGCGGGTCAGGACCCGCCTTTGCGGGCCGGCACGACGTGGACAACCCGGTAGCCGCGCCGCTTCAGCTCGCGCAGCAAAGCGGGCAGCATGCGGGCGGTCTGCGCCTTGGTGTCGTGCAGCAGCACAATGCCGCGGCCGATCTTGTCGATGCGCGCGATGAGCCGGTGCAATTCCTGCTCCGGGGTCATGGGCAACCAGTCGCTGGCCCAGATGTCGGCGCCGAACACGACGAAGCCGCGGGCGTTCAAATTGGCGAGCAGCGCCGGGCTGGAAGCAAAGCCGGGAAAGCGGAAGAACGGGCTCGCCGGATCGGTGCGCGGTTTGCCGTAGAGGGCAAGCTCGTCGGCGGCGATCCCGCGGTTGATCTCGGCTTCCGCCTTGCCAAGCGGCATATGGTTGAGCAGCGGGTGCGAAAACGTGTGATGTCCGATGCTGTGGCCTGCGGCCAACTCCTGCCGCGCGATACCGGGATGCGCCTGAACGTTGCGGCCGAGCAGGAAGAAGGTGGCGAGCACGCATTCGCGCTTGAGCGCGTCCAGCACCTTCGGCGTGGTGGTCGGCCAAGGCCCGTCGTCGAAGGTCAGCACCAGTTCCTTGTCATGCAGCGCCAGCGTGGCGGGGAACTGCTTGCGTCCAACCAGCGGCGCGCTTTTGGCGTCGACCTCAAGCACCCGCTCGGTGCCGAGCGCCCGCGGGTTGCCCGGGCACGGCTGCGCCAGGGCGGCTAAAGGTGCGATGGCCGCGGCGGCGGCGAGGACGATGATGCGGATCATGGCTGAACTCGGTCGATCGACACCGACCATAAGGCGCGCTCACACTTCATTCACCCTGTTTCCTGACAGGCCATTAACGCTGAATCCGTAAGCCTTTACCTGCGCATCAGGGCGGCCCGAGGGGATTTCCGGTGGACGGCGAGGCCATAACGCAGGCGGCGGGCGAAAATCCCGGCCGTTCGCTGCCGGCTTGGGCGATGCCGTGGCGGGCAGCCGCCGGACGCGACCCGGCCGGTGCGCCACGGGCACGGGCGCGGCGGACGCTCTCGACCTCGCGCTTGATCGTCCTACTCGCCGCCATCGCCATGAGCGCGACGCTTATCTGCGCGGCCGTCGGCTATGGCTTGGCGGCGCGCAGCGACGAGCGCGCCTGGTCCGAGCAGCGCGCCGCGCTGCGCAACGCCATCGCTGAATTCCGCGTGCTGTTCGGCGATCCGGGCGCGATCGATCCGCGTTTCGTCCGCATGGTCGAGCAGAGCGCACGCCTGAAAGACCTTAAGTTCGAAACCGATCCGCCGCCGAGCGTGCGCGAAATGCAGCCGGTGCTGGACGCGCAGGGGCGCATCGCCGGCTTTTTCACCTGGGACAAGACCCATCCGATGACCGCGGCCGTGAACCGGCTGATGCCGCTGATCGGGGGCGTTGCGCTCATGCTGGTCGGGTTTGCGGGTCTCGCGCTGCGCCAACTCGAGCGCGCGCGCGCCGAATTGGCGGTGAGCGAGGAGCTCGCCCGCCGCGCCGCCGACGAAGACAAGCTCACCGGCCTGCCTAACCATGCCAAGACGCTCGAGCTCTTGGATCTCGCTTTGGCTGAACGCGCCGGCGATGCGGTCGTGAGCTTCGCGCTGATCGAGCTCGACGGCATGGCCGACATCAACGCCCAACTCGGGGTGCTCGGCGCCGACGAGTTCGTCGTCGCGGTTGCGCGTCGGCTGAACGAAGCGCTGCCGGCCGGCGCCATCTGCGGCCGCGTCGGCGGCGACGAGTTCGCGGTGACGCTGAGCGCGACGCCGGGCATCGACATTGAGGCCGTCATCCGCGACATGCTGGAGTCCGTCGCGCGCCCGCATTGGATCGACCGCGTGGTGCGGATCAGCGCCCATGCCGGCTTCGCCCAGGCGCCACGCCATGCCACGACCCGCGGCGAGCTCGTCCGCCGCGCCGAGCTCGCGCTGCGCGCGGCGGCCAAAAAGGGCCCCGGCACCGTCGTCGCGTTCGAAAGCGAAATCGACACGGTGTCGAGCGACCAAAAGTTCATTCAGCGCGAGCTGCCGCGCGCGCTGAGCGCCAACGCGCTGGAGCTGCACTACCAGCCGATCGTCGCCGCCCACGGCGCCCGCATCGTCGGCGTCGAGGCTTTGCTGCGTTGGACCCATGCCGAGCGCGGGTCGATTCCGCCGGCGGCTTTCATCCCGGTCGCCGAGCAGATGGGGCTGATGGACGCACTCGGCGCCTTCGTGCTGCGCCGCGCGCTCGACGACGCCAAGCGCTGGCCTCAGCTGTATGTGGCGGTCAATTTGTCGCCGCTGCAGGTGCGCGACGCTTCAATTGTCGATCTGGTACGTTCGGTGCTGACCGAAAGCGGCGTCAAGCCGCCGCGCCTGATGTTGGAGATCACCGAGGGCGTGCTGATCGACAATCCGGAAGAGATGCTCAGGCGCATCGAGGACCTGCACCGGCTTGGCGTGCGCATCGCGCTCGACGATTTCGGCTCCGGCTATTCCAATCTCGGCTATCTGCAGCGCTTCCCGCTCGACAAGCTCAAGATCGACAAGAGCTTCGTCGCGGCGCTTGGGGCTGCCGCCAATGCCGGCGTGATCATCCAGGCGATTGTCGCGCTCGGGCGCGCGCTCGGCCTGTCGGTGCTGGTCGAAGGCGTCGAGACCGAGCAGCAGCGGGTTCTGCTGCGGCTCGCCGGCTGCGACGAGATGCAGGGCTTCCTGTTCGCGCGGCCGGCCCCGGCTAGGACCATCGACCGGCTGCTCGAACAGGGCAAGCTCGGCGCGCCGCGCGCGTTGCCGGCACCGGCCCAGCCGCTGACAGCGTGATCCCCAGGCGTTAGAGTCGCGATCTGATGGCGCCGAAGCCGGCGCGTTCTGGAGGCTGCCTGATGATCCCCAACGCCTGGGCGGGTTTCGATTTCGGCCTGGGGCCGGACGTCGATATGCTGCGCAAGACGGTCGCCGATTTCGCGCAGGATCGCATCGCCCCGCGCGCCGACGAGATCGACCGCAGCAACACTTTTCCGCGCGAGCTGTGGCCGGAAATGGGCGCGCTCGGTCTGCACGGCATCACGGTGGAGGAGGAATATGGCGGCGCCGGCTTAGGCTATCTCGCGCATTGCGTGGCGATGGAGGAGGTCTCGCGCGCTTCCGCCGCGGTCGGTCTGTCCTACGGCGCGCATTCCAACCTTTGCGTCAACCAGATCCGCCGCAACGGTAGCGACGCTCAGAAGCGGAAGTACCTGCCCAAGCTGGTTTCCGGCGCGCATGTCGGTGCGCTGGCCATGTCCGAGCCGGGCGCCGGCTCAGACGTGGTGTCGATGCGCACCAGTGCCGAGCGGCACGGCGACCATTACGTGCTCAACGGCTCGAAAATGTGGATCACCAACGGCCCGGTCGCCGATACGCTGGTGATCTACGCCAAGACCGACCGCACCGCGGGCGCGCGCGGCATCACCGCCTTCATCGTCGAGAAGGGGATGAAGGGTTTTGCCCCCGCGCAGAAGCTCGACAAGCTCGGCATGCGCGGCTCCGACACTTCGGAGTTGGTGTTCACCGACTGCGAGGTGCCGGCCGAGAACGTGCTCGGCGCGGTCGGCAACGGCGTCAACGTGCTGATGTCTGGGCTCGACTATGAGCGCGTGGTGCTGGCCGCGGGTCCGCTCGGCATCATGCAGGCCTGCATGGACGTGGTGGTGCCCTATATGCACGACCGCCAGCAGTTCGGTCAACCGATCGGCAGCTTCCAGATGATGCAGGCCAAGCTTGCCGACATGTATGTCACCATGAATGCGGCCAAATCATATGTGTACGCGGTGGCGCGCGCCTGCGACGAGGGCCGCACCACCCGCGAGGATGCCGCCGGCGCCATTTTGTATGCCGCCGAGCGCGCGACCTGGATGGCACTGGAGGCGATCCAGTGCCTGGGCGGCAACGGCTATATCAACGATTTTCCGACAGGGCGCTTGCTACGCGACGCAAAGCTCTACGAGATCGGGGCGGGGACTTCTGAAATTCGCCGCATGCTCATTGGCCGCGAAATTTTTGAGAAGACTCGCTAACTTCGCCATTAACTTTTCCCGCCCCCGAATCAGCTAGTCCATTGGCCGACAGTCATGGAGGCCAATGGTCATGATGCGGGTGCGGCTGAAGGCGGACGGGCGGATCGTCGAAATCATGCCCGACGGTCATGAACGGGCCATCGATCACAACGATCCGGCGCAGTTCGTGCGCCAGGTGCGCACGCGCTGCGGGCTGACGCAGGCGGCTTTCGCCGAGCAGATCGAGGTGCCGATCGAGACCGTGCGCAATTGGGAGCAGGGCAAGCGCTCGCCGCGCGGACCGGCGCGGGCGCTGCTCAAGCTGATCGACAAGGCGCCCGAGGCGGCTTTTGCGGCTTTGGGCGGCGGACGACGGCGCTAGCCGCTCACTCGGCGGCGGCGAACCGCTCGCGCGGCTGGTGGCGCGCAATGCGCATCAGCACGTACATCGCGACGAGCGTGCCGACATAGACCACGAGCTGCAGTTCGGTCGGCCGCTCGGTATAGCCGATCAGCGTGTGCAGCAGGCGGCCGAATATGCTGCCTTCCGACAGCATCCATGAGGTATCCCACATCGTGCGGTCGAGCACGACCATCACGCCGCCATTGTTGAGGAATTGCACGGCCTGTGCCGCCATGCCGGCGGCGAGCAGCGCGATCAGCCAGCTGGTCACCGAGAAGATGTAGCGGGTCGGGATGGCGAGCAGCCCGAAATAGGTGAGCGCAGTGAAAGCGGCGCCGGCGGCGATGCCGAGCAGGCCGCCGACCAGCAGCGCCGATCCCGAAGTGCCCGAGGCCGCGATCCCGTAGAGGAACAGCACCACCTCTGAGCCCTCGCGCAGCACCGCCAGACCGACCACCACCGCCAGCGCGGTCAGCGGCTTGGCGCCTTCGCTCACCGCGGCGCCGACCTGCCGCATTTCGGCGGCGATCTCGCGCCCGTGCCGCGCCATCCAGGCGTTGTGCCACATCAGCATGACCACGGCGATCGACAGCACGCTGGCATTGAACAATTCCTGGCCGGAGCCTTGGAAGGCGTCCGAGATGGCGCCGGCGAAGCCGGCCACGACACCCGCGCCGAGCACGCCGGCGATGACGCCGATCGAGACCCAGCGGCCGCGGCCAAAGACGCCGCGCGTGGCGGCCATGACGATGCCGATGATCAGTCCGGCTTCGATGACTTCGCGGAAGACGATGATGAGGGCGCCGAGCATGCGATTATTCCGCGATCACTGCGCCCTTGGCGGTGGATTCATGATATTCGCCGACGAACGGGTAGCGGCCGGGCTTGAGCGGCCCGATGCGCACGATGCCTTTGGATTTTCCGGCCACGACCTTCTCCACTTTCAATGCCTTGCTATCGAACTCTTCCGGGGTGGCGTCGTCATTGACCACGGTCAATATCACCCGCTTGTTGGCCGGAACTTTGATTTCCGACGGCGTGAACTTATGGTCCTTGATGGTCAAGGTCAGTTCCTGCGCGCGGACTGTGGCGGGCGCGAGAGCAAGAAAAGCGGCAAGGCCGGCCAGAACAAGAATGCTTCGCATTGGCGTTTCCAGATTAGGTCGCGACCCTCACAAAAGCATTAAAAGCCTTTGATGCAATAAGTTTTTTCTACTCTTGAATTATTCCAATGTAAGAACTAGGGGCAAAAGCTTGCCGGCAAAGTACTGTCCGACGGGGCGTCCGGCTGAAAATATTGGCGTGCTTTTTCGTCGCACGGGCTTTTGGGCATCGGCCGGCCTTGCAGGCGCCCCCGGGCGCCCCCACCGGTTGGCAGCGCCCGGGCGACCGGGCATCCTCCCGCCGCACCCGCCTATCGAGCAGACGCAAGGAGATAATCATGCAAGTCGTTGAAGCCCATGGCGCCCGCATACCCATGATCGGCCTCGGCACCATGACGCTGAAGGAGGACGTCTGCGTGCAGGCGGTCAAGACCGCCCTTCAGCTCGGCTATCGCCATCTCGACACCGCCGCCTTCTACGGCAACGAAAAAGAGAACGGCGAGGGCCTGCGGCAATCCGGCGTCAAGCGCACGGAGGTGGTCATATGCACCAAGGTGAGGCAGGAGCACCTGCGGCCGGCGGACTTCGTCAAGGTGATCGATCAGAGCTTGGTGAACCTGCAATTGCCCTACGTCGATCTGCTGTTGATCCACTGGAACAACAAGGACATCCCGTTCAAGGAGTCGATCGGCGCGCTTTGCCAGGCCAAGAAGGACGGCAAGACCAAGCATGTCGGCGTCGCCAATTTCACCACTAGCATGCTGGACGAGGCCTGGGCGGTGACCTCGGAGCCGCTGGTCTGCAACCAGATCGAGGTGCATCCCTTCATCAATCAGGACAAGGTGCTCGCCGCCTGCAAGAAGCACGGCATGGCGGTGGTTGCCTATTGTCCGATCGCGCGCGGCAAGGTGCCGGGCGCCGACGCGCTCGAGCGCATCGGCAAGGCGCATGGCAAGACCGCGGCGCAAGTCTCATTGCGCTACCTGGTACAACTGGGCGTCTGCTCGATCCCGCGCACGGCGACGCCGGCGCATCTGAAAGAGAACCTCGACGTGTTCGATTTCAAACTGACGGACGCCGAGATGGCGGAACTCAAGAAGCTCAACGCCACCAATATGCGCGTGGTCAATCCGCCGCACGCGCCGGTGTGGGATACGCCTTGATCCGGCCGGCTATTCTCATCGTCGTTGCGCTGCTTGCGGGCGCGCCGGCATCCGCGCAAAACAAGCCCGATCCCAAAGATTCCGCGGCGATCGAGAAGTGCATCAAGACGAAGACGGGGCGCCAATGGGCCTGGGAGCGATGCATCGGCATCATCTCGGAGCCATGCGCGAAAGATGAAGTGAATATGACGCCATCCGAGGTCATTGCCTGCGAAGACCGCGAGCGCACGGTCTGGGACGATATCCTCAACAAATCCTATCAGGCCCTGCGCAAGGCCTTGGATGACGAGCGGCAGGGCAAGCTGCGCGAGATGCAGCGCGCCTGGATTGCATCGCGCGACAAGAGCTGCGAGTTCCTTTACGATTATTTCCAAGGCACCATGGCCAACCCGATGATAGCCGCCTGTCTGGCGCGTGCGACCGGCATGCGGGCCTTGTATCTGCGCGGTTTTGCGGACGACGTCGCCGAGAGAAAATGATGCAAGCCGTAGAAGCCAAGGGTTTCAAGATCCCCATCGTCGGGCTCGGCACTTGGGCACTGCGCGACGTCGCCCGCATGGTCGAGCAGGCGATCCGCATCGGCTACCGCCACATCGACACTGCACAAATGTACGGCAACGAAACCGAGGTGGGGCAGGGCGTGCGCGCCTCCGGCGTCAAGCGCGGCGAGATCATGGTCACCACCAAGGTGCAACCGACCAATCTGGCGCCGCACGATCTCGAACGCTCGGTGAAGGAAAGCCTGGCGCACCTGCGGCTCGATGTCATCGACTTGCTGCTGATCCACTGGCCTAACCCGCGGGTGCCGCTGGCGGAGACGCTGGGCGCCATGGCGAAGATGAAGCGCGAAGGCTATGTGCGTGCGATCGGCGTGTCGAATTTCACCGTGGCGCTGCTCGGCGAGGCCAACAAAGTGTCGCCCGAGCCAGTGGTCTGCAATCAGATCGAATGCCATCCCTTCCTCAACCAAGACAAGGTGCTCGCCGCTTGCAAAAAGCACGGCATGGCGATGGTCGCCTATAGTCCGGTGGCGCGCGGCGCTGCGCATGGCAATGAAGTGCTTGCGCGCATCGGCAAGGCGCACGGCAAGACCGATGCACAGGTCTCGCTGCGCTATCTGGTACAGCAGGGCATCGTGGTGATCCCGCGCACCAACCGGCGGGAGCGGCTTGGCGAAAACTTCGCCTTGTTCGATTTCGCGCTCACCGATGCCGAGATGCAGGAAATCTATAGCCTCGCCCACCGCGGCGGCCGCGTCGTGGATTGGACCTGGTCGCCCAAGTGGGACTAAAAATCGGCGGCCCCGCATCCCTGCGGCCTGAATGGACGAAAGCCCATGAGCTCCACGCTTGAAGCGCTGCAGAACGTCACCACCGGCACCATCACCACCATGCTGCTGAAGAAGGGCATCCGCCGCTCCTGGATGGCGGGCGCCATGCCGTTCGGCTTCTCCGGCAAGCGCGTCGTAGGGCCGGCCTTCACGCTGCGCTTCGTGCCGGTGCGCGAGGACCTGGCGACGCCGGAGAGCTGGTCGAAGCCGATCTCCACGCGCTCAGCGATCGAAGCCATGCCGGAAAATTGCGTCGTAGTGGCCGACGCCATGGGCGTCACCGGCGCCGGCATTTTCGGCGACATCCTGTGCATGCGCATGGTCAAGCGCGGCGTCACCGCGCTCATCACCGACGGCGTCATGCGCGACAAGCACGGCGTCATCGCAACTGGCCTGCTGGTCTGGTGCGCGGGCGTCGCTGCGCCGGCTTCCGTCAATCAGCTCACCTTCGTCGGCTGGAACGAGCCGATCGGCTGCGGCGGCTGCGCCATCTTTCCCGGCGACATCGTCGTCGCCGACGACGACGGCGCGGTGGTGATCCCGGCCGCGTTCGCCGACTTCGTGGCGAGCGAAGGCGCCGAGCACGAGCTCATGGAAAGCTGGCTGGTGCAGGAAGTGGAGAAGGGCGAGAAGCTCCCCGGCCTCTACCCGCCCAACGAAGAGAACAAGAAGCGCTACGAGGCATGGAAGAAGACCCGCTGAAGCTGCGGCCTGCACCACGCAAGCGCTTGCCACGCGAATCACCCGCGTTCGGCATCCTTTGATTGTTACATTAGCGTGACGGCGGTATCCTTTGCCCGTTCAGGGCGATTCGTGCGCCCGAGTTCGCGTTCGCGTTCTCGCGCACCATCCGCGTGATGCCTCAAGAGAGGGGATCGACCATGGCGCTCGAAGGCTTTTTCGGATTTTCGCGCAAACTTGCGCGGCCGACCGACACTGCGGACAATCGTAAAGCCGCTTATCTCGGCGCGACCTGGGGCGAGCGGGTCGTGACCACCGTCGCGGTCGTGACGGCCGTGGCGGTCGTGGCTTCGATCGCGGTCCTGATGGGTTCCGTCGGCCCATAACACATATCGGCGTTGCGCCTCCTGCCGGCGGCTTGAGCGCCGCCGGTCGCTCTGCCATGTATTTCAGGCAGGAGGCTGCCGAATGCCGCAGACGATCACCACCGGATACAAGGCGCTGTGCGAAGCCGCCGAGCGCGAGGTCGAGACGCTGCCGACCGAGGAGGCTATCAGGCTCGCCGGCCGCGACGACACCGTGCTGGTCGACATCCGTGACATCCGCGAATTGCAGCGCGAGGGTAGGGTGCCGGGCGCCTTCCATTGCCCGCGCGGCATGCTGGAATTCTGGATCGATCCCGCCAGCCCCTATCACAAGAAGGTTTTCGCGCAGGACAAGAAGTTCGTGTTCTTCTGCG
>Ga0316624_10000084_pt1 | contig 25609 bp, 24 predicted proteins | sample OWC_Aug_N3_C1_D5_FD_207657 | JGI IMG/M metagenome (GOLD analysis project Ga0316624, IMG submission 207657) | Wetland soil microbial communities from Old Woman Creek delta, Ohio, United States - OWC_Aug_N3_C1_D5_A | ecosystem: Environmental > Terrestrial > Soil > Wetlands | place: USA: Ohio... | reverse complement strand
ACCTCGACGCGGGCAACATCGGCTACAAGCTGACGCAGATTCTTGCCGGCGCGCGCGCGATCGGGCCCGTGCTGCAGGGCTTCGCGCGGCCGCTCAGCGACCTGTCGCGCGGCGCGAGCGTGGACGACATCGTCGCCACCGCGGCGATCGTCCTCGCGCGGGCCTAGGCAGGGGCGGGCCTGCGGTCGATCGGCTGGTAGGCGCGCGGCTGGGCGCCGTTGTACAGCGTGAGGGGCCGGATGAGGATGTTGTTCTCGAGCTGCTCGAGCACCTGCACCGTCCAGCCCGGCACGCGCCCCACGGCGAAGATCGGCACGAACAGATCCTCGGGGATCCCGTTCAGGAAGTAGACGACGCCGGCGTAGAAATCGACGTTCACGTTGACGCCGTGCCGGGCGTAGGGCTTCATCGCATCGACCAGCGCCTCGAGGATCTGGTACCACTGCGGCTGGCCCATTTCGCGCGACAGCTTCTCGACCCCCGCGCGCATGTGGCGCGCGCGCGGATCCTCGGCGCGGTAGACGCGGTGGCCGAAGCCCATGACCGGCTCCTTGTTGGCGCGCTTGGTCTTGACGTACGCGGCGGCCCTCGAGGCATCGCCGATCTCATGCGCCATGCGCATCACGTTCTCGGCGGCGCCGCCGTGCGCCGGACCCGACAGCGCGGCGACCGCAGCGGTGACGGCCGCGTGCAGGTTGGCCTCGGTGCCGGCGACCACGCGCGCGGCGAACGCCGAGGCGTTCGCGCCGTGCTCGGCGTGCAGGATCATGTCGGTGTCCATCAGCTTCGCGGCATCGGCGCTCGGCTTGCCGCCTTTCAGCATGTACAGGAAATTCGCCGCGTGCCCCAGCCCCGGGTCCGGCGGCACGGGCTCGCGGCCGTTGCGGATGTGCTCGTGGGCGGCGACGATCATCGGCACCTGCGAGGTGAGGCGCACGCCCTTGCGCAGCGTCGCCGCGGGGGAATTGTCGGCCACCTCGGGATCGAACGCCGCGAGCCCCGAAACCGCGGTGCGCAGAACGTCCATCGGGTGGGCCGCCTTCACCGCGCGGATCACCTCGTAGATCGCCGCCGGAAGCACGCGCGCTGCGCGCAGCTGCGCCGAGAACTGCGCGAGCTCGCCCGCGCTCGGAAGCTCCCCGCGCAGCAGCAGGCAGCAGGTCTCCTCGAACGTGGAATGCTCGGCGAGGTCGTGGATCGAGTAGCCGCGGTAGCGCAGCTCGCCCGCGCGGCCGTCGATGTAGCACACCCGCGAGCGGTCGAAATAAACGCCCTTCAATCCGCGATGGATTTCGACCTTGTCGCTGTCTTCGCTCATACGGCTCTCTCCACGGTGGCGCAGCGCGCCACTACGCGCGGCATCCTAGAGGGGCAGACCGGCAATTGCAAAGCCGGTTTCATGTTACGTTCATCCGCTATGGGCGCGGTTCAATACGACTTCATCATCGTCGGCGCCGGCTCGGCGGGCTGCGTGCTCGCGAATCGGCTGAGCGAGCACGACAAGTACCGTGTGCTGGTGCTTGAGGCCGGTCCCGAGGACCGCTCGCCGTGGATCCATATCCCGTTCGGATACGGGAAGACGATGTTCCACCCGGTCTACAACTGGGGCTTTTACACGGATCCCGAACCCGGGCTGAACGGCAGGAAGATCTACTGGCCGCGCGGCAGGGGCCTGGGAGGCTCGAGTTCCATCAACGGCTTGATCTTCGTGCGCGGCCAGCCCGAGGACTACGACCGCTGGGAGCAGCTCGGCAACCCTGGTTGGGGCTGGAAGGGTGTGCTGCCGTATTTCATCCGATCCGAGCACAACACGCGGGGCGAGAGCGCCTTCCACGGAAGCGGCGGTCCGATGTGGTCGTCCGACATCGGCGACCGGCACGAGCTGATGGAGGCGATCATCCGCGCCGCCAATTCGCTCGGCGTGCCGCGCAATGACGACTTCAACGGCGCTTCGCAGGAAGGAGTCGGCTACTACCAGCTGTTCACGCACAACGGATGGCGCAGTAGCTCGGCCGTCGCCTACCTTCGCCCGGCACGCAGGCGAGCCAATCTGCGCGTCGAGACCGGTGCGCACGCCACCGCCGTTCTGCTGCGCGGCGCGAGGGCGTTCGGGGTTCGCTATGAACAGCACGGCAAATCGGTCGAGGCGCACGCCGCGCGGGAGGTCATTCTGTCGGCGGGTACGCTGCAGACTCCGCAACTGCTGCAGCTGTCGGGGATCGGCGAGCCCGGCCTGCTGCAGTCGTTTGGCGTTCCGGTCGCGAACCCGCTATCCGGGGTCGGAAGGAATCTGCAGGATCACCTGCAATTGCGACTGCTCTACAAGGTGGCTCGGCCGATCACCACCAACGACGATCTGCGCAGCCTGATTGGCAAAGCGAAGATCGGCCTGCAGTGGCTCTTTTTCAGGTCCGGGCCGCTGACGATCGGTATCAATCAGGGCGGCCTGTTCACGAGGGTGCTGCCGGCGTCACGCACACCGGACATCCAGTTCCACTTCGCCACTCTGTCCGCGGAGCTGGCGGGCGCGAAGCCGCACCCATGGTCGGGATGCACGTTCTCCGTGTGCCAGCTTCGCCCCGAGTCGCGCGGAACAGTCGCGATCCGGTCGCGCGATCCGAAGGAGCCTCCGTCGATCCGGCCGAACTATCTGGCGACAGAGCTCGATCGGCGCTGCGCGGTGGCCGCCGTCCGGTTCGCGCGTCGGCTCGCGGCGGCCGCGCCGTTGCAGCCGTACCTCGCGGAGGAGTACCGGCCCGGCACCGCCGCGCGAAGCGACCAGGAGCTGCTGGCATTCGCGCGGCAATACGGCGCGACGATCTTTCACCCGGCGGGCACCTGCAGGATGGGCCAGGACGCGGCCGCGGTGGTGGACCATCGCCTGAGAGTGCGCGGCACCGCGGGGCTGCGTGTCGTGGATTGCTCGATCATGCCGGTGCTCACATCGGGCAACACGCACGCGCCCGCGGTGATGATCGCGGAGAAGGCGTCGGATCTGATCCTGGAAGACGCGGCGCGCGCCGGCTGACCGGCTGCCGCTTCAGCCGAAGGTGGTGGACATCGCGCCGGCCGCGCGCACGAGCGCCGGGAGATGCGCCAGGGCGCGATCCAGCGGCATGCGCGAGAGCGGGGCATGCACGGCGATCGCCGCGGACACGCGCCTGCGCGCGTCGCGCACCGGGACCGCGACGCATACCAGGCCGGCGTGATATTCCTCGTCGTCGGTGGCGTATTTCTGCGCCCTGATGCGCGCAAGCTCCCGATCGAGCCGCTTGCGCTCGGTGATGGTGCGGTCCGTGTGCGGGGCGAGCTGCAGCTGCGCCACTAGCCGTTCGCGCGCGGGCTTCGGTAGCATCGCGAGCAGCAGCTTGCCGCTTGCGGTGCAATGCAGCGGCACGTGCGAGCCGGCAGACAGGTTGATGCGCAGCGGCCAGGCTGCCTCGACGCGGTCGAGGTAGATGACCGAGGCGCCGTCGAGCATGGTGAAGTTGCAGGTCTCGCCGATCTCGCCCACCAGCCGGTCGAGTATCGTGTGCCGCGCAGCGCGAAAATTGCCGCTCAGCATCACGTCGCGCGCCAATCCGCTGAGGCGCGGCCCCGGCGCGTAGCGCCGCAGCCCGGGCTCGCGCATCGCCAGCCCGGCGTCTTCCAGCATTGCGAGCATGCGGTACACGGTCGGCTTGGGCAGCTGCGTGCTCTCTGACAGGTCGGCAAGCGATACCGGGCGGTCCGCGCGCCCGAGCGCCTCGACGACCGCAAATGCGCGCAGCGTCGCGGGAACATTGTCTTCCTTGCGCGGCATGCCACGAGTTTATCGGATTCTGAAACGAAGCGTTCGAAATCGGCGTGAACGGTCGTTGCCTCTCCCCGGGGTCCTATGGGACACTGCCTCGGGCGCGCGCGCAGGCGACTCCGCTTGGTGCCGACGCGACCGCGCACCTTCCATCTGATGCGGAGTGCTAGCCATGACCAACGTCTCGGACGTCAAACGCATCGTGGTCTCCGGGCGAACCCGGATGACCCCTTCCGAAGCCTTCGTCGAGACGCTCGTCGCGCAGGGCGTGACGGACGTCTTCGGCATCGTGGGCTCGGCCTACATGGACGCGCTCGACCTGTTCCCGGCGGCCGGCATTCGCTTCATCCCGACGGTGCATGAGCAGGGCTCGGCGCACATGGCCGACGGCTACTCGCGCGTGTCCGGGCGGCACGGCGTGTGCATCGGCCAGAACGGTCCCGGCATCACCAATTTCGTGACTGCCATTGCGGCGGCGTACTGGGCGCACTCGCCGGTGGTCGCGATCACGCCGGAGACCGGTTCCATGTCGATCGGACTGGGCGGGTTCCAGGAAACCGACCAGCTTCCGATCTTTTCCAGGATCACCAAGTTCCAGGCGCATGTGAACAATCCGGCGCGCATGGCGGAGCTGACGGCGCGCGCGTTCGACCGCGCGATCCTCGAGCTGGGGCCTAGTCAGCTGAACATCCCGCGGGACTACTTCTACGGCGAGCTGGAGTGCGAGATCCCGCAGCCGATCCGCATCGAGCGCGGCGCGGGCGGCGACAAGGGCCTCGACGCCGCGGCCGAGCTGCTCGCGCAGGCCAAGTTCCCGGTGATCATCTCGGGCGGCGGTATTGTCATGTCCGACGGCGTGCAGGATTGCGTTGCGCTCGCCGAAGCGCTCGGCGCGCCGGTGTGCAATTCCTACCTGCACAACGACTCGTTCCCGGCCAACCACGCGCTGTGGTGCGGCCCGCTCGGCTACCACGGTTCCAAGGCCGCGATGTCGGTGCTCTCCAAGGCAGACGTGGTGGTGGCGCTCGGCTCGCGGCTCGGGCCGTTCGGCGTGTTGCCGCAATACGGCTTCGACTACTGGCCGAAGAACGCGAAGCTGATACAGATCGACGCCGATCCCAAGGTCTTGGGACTGGTGAAGAAGACCGCCGTGACGGTGTGCGGCGACGCGGCCGCGGCGGCGCGGGCGCTCGCCGCGCGCCTCAGCCAGCGCGCTCTCGCCTGCAGCGCCAACCGCGAGGAGCGCATGAGAACGATCGCCGCGGACAAGCAGGCCTGGGCCAAGGAGATCGCCGGCTGGCAGCACGAGAACGACGCCTGGAGTCTCGAGGTCTCGAAGGGTTCGAAGTACATGCATCCGCGCCAGATGCTGCAGGAGCTGGAGAAGGCGATGCCGCAGGACGCCATGGTGTCCACCGACATCGGCAACATCTGCCAGGTGGCGAACAGCTACCTGAAATTCAACCGGCCGCGCAGCATGTTCGGCGCGATGATGTTCGGCAACTGCGGTTACGCCTTTCCGACCATGATCGGCTGCAAGGTCGCGGCGCCGGATCGCAGCGCGCTCGCCTACGTCGGCGACGGCGCGTGGTGCATGAGCTTCGGCGAGATCCTGACCTGCGTGCGCGAGAAGATTCCGGTCACCGCGGTGGTGTTCAACAACCAGCAGTGGGGCGCGGAGAAGAAGAACCACGTCGATTTCTACAACAACCGCTTCCTCGGGGTGAATCTGGAGAACCCAAGCTTTGCCGGCATCGCGCGCTCAATGGGTGCCGAGGGCGTCACAGTCGACAAGCTCTCGGACGTCGGCCCTGCGCTGCGCGACGCCTGCAAGGCGCAGCGCGACGGCAAGACCACGATTCTCGAGATGATGTGCACGCGCGAGCTGGGCGATCCGTTCCGCCGCGACGCGCTCAAGAAGCCGGTGCGCCATCTCGACAAGTACAAGGCGTACGTCTGAGCGGGCCTCGCCGGACGGGCGCGCCGACGCGGCCGGTCATCGTGGCATGAGCCAGATCTCCGGCATCCGGCTGTTCCGGCTCGAGGTGCCCCTCAGGACGCCCTACAAGCTCGCTTTCGGGCTGGTGCGGCATTTCGACACGCTGATCGCCGAGGTGGTCGACTCGCGCGGGCGCGTCGGGCTGGGGGAGGCGACGGTTCTGACCGGCTACACGGACGAAACCCCTGAAGGCAGCTGGGAACTGATGCAGCGGCTCGCGCGAGCGTCGACGGGTGCCGGCATCGAGGCCGCACGCTCGAAGCTGCTCGCCGGGGTCGAGCGCGCGCCATTCACGGTCACCGCGCTCGTCACCGCTCTGGAGATGCTCGAGAACGTTCCGGCGCTGTCGGTGCCCGCGCCGGCGCAGGTGCCTCTGCTCGGCCTGGTCAACGCCGAGTCCCCGCGCGAGCTCGGCGCGGAAATCGATGGTCTGCTGGAGCGCGGCTTTCGCACCCTGAAGGTGAAGGTCGGCTTCGACGCGGAGGCGGACGCGCGGCGCCTGCGCCTGATCCAGCGCACCGTCCGCGGGCGCGCCGCGATCCGGGTGGACGCCAACCAGGGCTACGGACTCGAGGAGGCGAAACGCTTCGCTTCCGGCATGGAGCCCGAGGGGATCGAGCTGTTCGAGCAGCCGTGCCCCGCGGGGGACTGGGCGGCCGCGGTCGCAGTGGCGGCCGTGTCGACGGTGCCGATGATGCTCGACGAGTCGATCTACGGGACCGAGGACATCGAGCGTGCGGCCGAGCTGCGCGCGGCGCGCTTCATCAAGCTGAAGCTGATGAAGCTCGGCAGCCTCGAGCGGCTCGCTTCGGCCATCGAGCTCATTCGCGCGCTCGGCATGGAGCCGGTGCTGGGCAACGGCGTGGCATGCGAGATCGGCTGCTGGATGGAGGCGGCGGTGGCGCGCACCCACATCCGCAACGCGGGCGAGATGAACGGCTATCTCAAGCAGGCGGTGCCGCTGCTTGCCAATCCGCCGCGCTTCGAGGAAGGCGCGATCCGGCTCGAGCCCGGCTATCGCCCCGAACTGGACCACGCGGCGCTCGCGAGCGTCACGCGCGACACGGCCGAGTTCCGGCCGGCCGCGCTCGCGAGCCACTAGGATTCGTATGTGCGCCGTCGTCGTCGAGCGCTTTGGCGGCCCGCAGGAGCTGACGCTACGCGAGGTCTCGCTCCCCGCGCCGGGAAAGGGCAAGCTGCTGCTGGGGGTGCCGGGATGAGTCCTGTCGCGCAGCCGAACGGCGCCGCGACGGTCGTGACCGGAGTCATCGGCTCGGACACGCACATCGTGGGCAACCGCATCCTGTCGATGGCGCTCGAGAAGGCCGGCTACAAGGTGGTCGCGCTCGGCGCGCTCACGCCGGCGGCCGAGTTCGTGAAGGCGGCGGTAGAGACGAACGCGGACGTGATCCTCGTCTCCTCGCTCTACGGGCAGGGCGAGCTCGACTGCCGCGGATTCCGCGAGCTGTGCATCGAAGCGGGGCTGGAGGACATCCTCCTGTACGTCGGCGGCAACCTGATCGTGGGCAAGCATCGCTGGGAGATGGTCGAGCGCATCTTCCTCGACATGGGGTTCGACCGAGCCGCGGCGCCGGGCACGCGCGTGGAGACGGTGCTCGAATGGCTCACGCGCGACCTCGCCGCGGGGCGGCGGCGCGCTACAGAAGCGGCGGGCTGAGCATGCCGACCACCACCGCCCTGCTCATCGATTTCGGCAGCACGTACACGAAGCTGCGCGCGATCGATCTGGATCGGCGCGCAGTGCTGGCTAGCGGGCAGGGTCCCTCCACCGTCGCAACCGATATCAACGTCGGCATGCGCCTCGCGCTCGAGGACCTGGGCCGGTGGATGGGGAGCCTGCCGCGGTTCAAGTACCGGCTCGGCTCGAGCAGCGCGGCGGGCGGATTGCGCATTGTGACCGTGGGCCTGGTGCGCGAGCTCACAGCGGAAGCCGCGCGCCGCGCGGCGCTCGGCGCCGGGGCCAAGCTCGTCGGCACCTTCGCCTACCGCCTGACGGCGGCGGACCTGGAGCGCATCGGCGCGCTCGCGCCCGACCTCGTGCTGCTCGCGGGCGGGACCGACGGCGGCAACAGCGAGGTGATCCTGCACAACGCGCGCGCGCTTGGCGCGAGCGCGCTCGGTTGCCCGATCGTTTACGGCGGCAATCGCGCCGCGTGGGACGAGGCGAAGGTCCTCCTGGCGGGCAAGGCCGTGATCTGCACCGAGAACGTCATGCCCGAATTCAACGTGCTCAATATCGAGCCGGCGCGCGCGGCGATCCGCGACCTGTTCATCCGGCGCATCGTGCATGCGAAGGGTATCGACCGCGCGAGCGGCGAGTGCGATGCCGTGCTGATGCCGACCCCCGCGGCGGTCATGGAGGGCGCGCGCCTGCTGGCCGACGGCTGCGCGAGCGTCCCGGGCCTGGGCGAACTCGTCGTGATCGATCCAGGCGGCGCGACGACCGACGTGCACTCGATCGCGTCCGGGGCGGCGACCACGGCGGGAGCGGTGGAGCGCGGACTGCCCGAGCCCCGGGTGAAGCGCACCGTCGAGGGCGACCTGGGCATGCGGCACAACGCGGCGACGATCGCGGAGGTCGCTGGCGTAGACAACGTGGCAGATGACGCTCGCCTGCCGGCACAGACCGTCGAGCGGCTGATCGGAGAGCTCGCGCGCGACGTGGGGCGGCTGCCTTCCACACCAGAGGAGCACGCGCTGGATCGCTCGCTTGCGCGTGCCGCGCTGCGCCTCGCCATGAAGCGGCATTGCGGCACCGTGGAAACCGTGTACTCCGCGCTCGGCCCGATCAACGTGCAGACCGGCAAGGACCTTTCGGGCATCCAGGTCGTGATCGGCACGGGCGGCGTGATCGCCCACAGCGCGGCGCCGCTCGATCTGCTGGAGACGGTGCTCGCCAATCCGGCGGAGCCGGAGTCGCTGCGGCCCCGCGCGCCGCGGTTTCTGATCGACCGGCAGTACCTGCTGTACGCGTGCGGCTTGCTCGGCCAGGCGGAGCCGCAGGCCGCCCTCGAGCTTGCGCTCAAGTATCTGGGCGATCCCCTCGCGGAGGTGACGCATGAACGCGCCGTTGGCGGCTGAGACGCGCCTACCCTTTTCGCAGGCCAGGATTCCGGACGACGTGTTCGCCCAGATGCGCCGCGAGAACCTCGCGCGCTGGCCCACCGGCGCCGATGTCGACTTCGAGGCCGCCGTGGCGCGGCACAAGGCGCTGCCGCAGCACAAGAGGCTGGGCTGGGTCATGCGAGAGGCGCGCAAGCAGGGACGCTGTCTCACCCAGCCGCGAGGCGGATTCGGGACCTTCGCCCTGCAGAAGGAGCTGATGCAGGCGCTCGACCGCGAGGGGCTGGCCGACATCGTCCCGACGACCACCGACAGCTACACCCGCAACGAGCAGTTCCACCTCGCGCAGAAGGGCATCGAGGAGTCCGAGCGCATGGGCCGCTCGCTGCTGAACGGCTATCCGATCGTCAACTACGGCGTCGCGAAAGCGGCCGCGCTGATCGATTCGATCGACAAGCCCGCCATCATGCTGACGGGCACCTCGATGCCCAGGCTCACCGGGGAGGTCGGCTTCGCCGGCGGCTACTCGGGGTATCTGGGATCGGGCATCGCGTACACCGGCTCCTATACGAAGGAGCTGTCGATCGAGGAAGGCATCCGCAACTACCAGTACCTCGATCGCCTCGCCGCGATGTACCGGGAGCACGGCGTCGACCTGCACCGGCGCCAACCGGGATTCCTCACCGGGACCAACATTCCGCCGAGCATCGCGATCGTCACCTGCGTGCTCGACCTGCTGCTCGCGGTCGAGCAGGGGGTCAAGAACTACGGCCTGGAGATGGGCCAGACGCTGCATCTGGTGCAGGACGCGGCGGCCGTGCGCGCCTGCGGGGAGATCTGTCAGGAATATCTGCGCAGGCGCGGCTACGATGACGTATTCACGCCCGTGACGCTGCTGCACTGGATGGGGGCCTGGCCGCAGGACGAGGCCCAGGCGGCGGCGCTGGTCGCTTACGGCGGCACGCTCGCCGCGGTGGCCGGGGCGGCGTCGGTGACGACGAAGTCGACGCACGAGGCCTTCGGCATCCCGACGCCGAAGGCCAACGCCGAGGGGCTGCGCATGACCCGCATGGCGATCTACCTCGCGCGGCAGATCCGCGTGGACGCGATGCCCGAGTTCGCCGCCGAGGTGGAGCTGATCAAGCGCGAGGTCCGGCCGGTCGTCGACAAGGTGCTCGAGATGGGCGACGGGGACGCGGCGCGGGGGGCGGTGCGCGCGGCGCAGGCGGGCGTGCTCGACATTCCCTGGTCGCCCAGCCGCTGGCTGAAGAGCGCGGTGATGCCCGCGCGCGACGCCGACGGCTACCTCAGGATCCTGGATCCCGGCGCGGTGCCGATTCCGCGCGAGGTGCTCGAGGTGCACGAGGAAAAACTGCGCCAGCGTGCCGAAAGGGAGCGTGTCGCCTACGGTCCGGAGCTCGCGGTCGCCAGCGTGTACGAGATCTCGGAACCGCTGGCGACCGTTTTCTCGGACCGCTGGGCCGAGAGGATCGCGGGATGACGCGCCCGCATCCGGGACCACGGATTCCAGTCCTGCCGTGGAGGTCGCGCGCGAGCGCGGGCTGCCAGGGGAGGGATGGGACAACACGGCTTCGGAACGAGGCTGTCCAGAGCATCAACGGTGTTGCAAACCACAAGGAGGAGGAGGTCAACATGTGTGCTGTGAGATTCACGAAGCGCGCTCTCGTAGGGCTCTTTGCCCTGGCCCTGGCGCCGACATTCGCCGCGGCCCAGGAATATCCGTCGCGCCCGATCGATTTCATCGTTCCCTGGGGCCCAGGAGGCGGCGCGGACCTGCTCGCGCGCACCGCGAGCAAGCTCATGGAACCGATGCTCGGCGTGTCGCTGCCGGTCATCAACGTCCCCGGCGCGACCGGCCAGGTCGGTCTCACGAAGCTCGTGAGCGGGCCCACCGACGGCTACAACATCGAAGTGATGACGGGCGACACGTATTCGCTATTCGGGGCGCCACATCCGCGCTTCAAGCTGAGTCAGATTACCCCGCTCGCGATCATGATCCGTCAGCCCTCGGCGTTCTACGTCAAGCAAGACGCCCCATGGAAAGACTGGAAGGAATTGCTCGAGGCGGCGAAGACCAAGACCTTGAAGGTGGCGACCACGGGGTTCGGCAGCCCGGATGACATTACCGTCAACTACTTTCGCAGCCTCGGCTACCATTTCGAGACCGTGCCTTACGCCAAACCGGGCGTGCGCTACACGGCCATTCTCGGAGACCACGCCGACGTGCTGTACGAGCAGACGGGCGACGTGCGTTCGTACGTGGACAACAAGCAAATGCGGCCGGTGGTCATTTTCTATCCGCACGAGCTGGACGTGGGTCCGTTCAAGGGGGTGCCCGCGACCGGGGAGATGGGCATGCACATCTCGTTGCCGCAGCTGCGCACCGTCATTGTGAAGGCGGGGACGAGCCCAGCGATCGTCGCAAAACTGTCCGACGCGCTGGGCAAGGTGGCGCAGACCGCCGAATACAAGGACTATCTTGCCAGCCAGTACGCCGACCCCAACAGCTACATGACCGCGAACGAGGCGAAAAAGTGGATGGCCGATTGGCTGGTCAAGGCGCACAACATCGCGGCTGAGTCGGCCCACAAGGGCCTCAACAAGTGATGCGTGACTCTCACGGCCTCGGGCCGTGGGAGGGAGCTGCGCGGCCGCAGGCGGGGAGACGAGGGATGTTGAGCGTCACGAGACTCAAGCAGATGGCGCCCTACGCGATCATCCTCGGAGTCAGCGCGTACCTTTACGATCTCGCGCGGCACTTCGACTACGAGCGGGTGCCCGGGCGCATCGGGCCCGACGCCTGGCCGCGCATGATCCTGGTCCTGCTCATGGCAATCTGCGCCTATCAGGTGCTGCGGCTCGCCCTGAGGCGCAAGTCCGGGGAAGTGGAGGGCGTACTGCAAAGCCTCGAGGAGCAGGCCGATCCGGCTCTGGTGGTTCCGACGGACAACCATCCCCGCCTTGCGTGGGCGGGGATCGCGCTCACCTTCGCGTACCTCCTCGCGTTCGAGAAGGTCGGCTTCTTCTGCGCGAGCGTCGTCTACCTGTTCCTGCTCATGTTCGTGGGCGGCTACCGGCGGCCGCTCGCGGCGCTGGCGATATCGCTCGCGGCGAGCCTGTCGTTCGTGTTCGTCTTCATGAAGATCGTGTATGTGTCGCTGCCGCTCGGGCGCGGGCTGTTTCTCGATCTCTCGGTCGGGGTCATGAAGATGCTCGGAATCCACTGAGGCGCGCCGATGGACACGCTCCACTATCTCTGGATCGGGCTGACCCACATCTTCACGCTACAGGACATCGCCACCTTGGTGGCGGGTCTGCTCGTCGGCATGGCGGTGTCGGTCATGCCCGGGCTCGGGCTGGTGATGGGCGTGGTCCTCGCCCTGCCCTTCACCTACCGCATGCCGATCGAGCCCTCGATCATCCTGCTTACCGCGATCTACGTGTCGGGAACCTACGCGGGCTGCTTCACCGCGATCCTTTACCGGATTCCCGGGGAGCCGATGGACGTGCCGCTGCTGTGGGACGGCTACTCGATGGCGCGGAAGGGACAGCCCGCGAAGGCCCTGGGCTGGGCGCTGGTCGCCGCGCTGACGGGCGGCTTGTTTTCCTCCGCGGTCATGGTCGCGCTCGCCGTGCCGATGAGCCGCGTCGCGCTGAGCTTCGGCCCGCCCGACTACTTTGCCGCGGTGTTCTTCGGCCTGACGACCGTGGTCGCCCTGGCGGGGACCTCCCTGCTGAACGCGTTCATCAGTCTGTTCGTCGGGCTGCTCGTCGCCACCGTGGGCGTGGACCCGATTTACGGCGCGTACCGGTTCACGTTCGGCTCGTCGATCCTGGAGAACGGAGTTCCGTACGTGATGGTGCTGGTAGGCATGTACGGGCTCGGCGAAGTGTTCAACCGGCTCAGCCAGGGGCTGAAGCTGCACGGCGAGCCGATGACCGAGACCCGCGTCAAGACGGATTTCCCGTCGTGGCGCGAGCTGTGGTCCATCCGCAAGACGCTGGTGCGCAGCAGCGTGCTCGGCACGCTGCTCGGGATCGTGCCCGGCGCCGGCGCGACCGTGACCTCGTTCGTTTCCTACGGCATCGAGAAGCAGTACGGCGAGCGCCGGAAGCTCCTCGGCACGGGTCTGCCCGAGGGGATCGTCGCGCCCCAAGTCGGCTCCACGGCCTCGGTCGCCGGGCACATGATCCCCCTGCTTACGCTGGGGATCCCCGGCAGCGGGGCGACGGCGGTGATCCTCGCCGCGTTCCTGCTGCACGGGGTGCAGCCCGGACCGATGCTGTTCACGGACCCGGCATCCAAGGCGGTGGTGTACACCATTCTCGCCTCGCTGTTCGTTGGCGTGATCGGGATGTGCGTGATGGGGTTCTTCTGGATCCGGGTGATCGTCAAGGTGCTGCGCATCCCGCAGGGCGTGCTTTCGGCGATCGTGGTGCTGTTCTGCATCGTCGGTGCCTATGCCAATCGCAACAGCGTTTCCGACGTGTGGGTGATCGTCGTGTTCGGGGTGCTGGGCTACCTGTTCGAAAAGCTTCGCTTCCCTATTTCTCCCCTGGTGCTGGGCGCGATCCTCGGGCCGCTGGCGGAGAACTCGTACATGCAGACGATGATCAGCTATCACAACGAGTGGACCGTGTTCTTTCGCGAGCGCCTGAGCGGCACGCTGATGGTGCTCTCGCTGCTCGCCATGGCCTATCCACTCGCCCGCCACCTTCTCGAGAAGAGACGGCGCGCCGCGCCGGCGGCGGCCTGAGCGGGGTTCTCCCGGGCCGCGATCGAAGAGTTTTTTCGCAGAGGGAGTGCACATGCCGCGTCTAGCGGGCAAGACGACCATCGTGACGGGGGGCGGAAGCGGGGCCGGGCGCGCGATCGCCCTCGAATTTGCAGCGCAGGGCGCCGCCGTCGTCGTCGCGGATCGCAATGGCGCCGCGGCCCGGGAAACCGTGGCGGCGATCGCGTCGCGCTCCGGTTCGGGGCTCGCGGTCGAAATGGACGTGACGAGAAGGGACGACACCCTGAGGATGCGCGACGAGGCGCTCGCACGCTTCGGGAAGATCGACGTCCTCGTGAACAACGCCGGCGCGCGCTGCATCAAGGGATTTCTGGAGCACACGGAGGACGACTGGCATCGCATGATCGACATCAATCTCACCGCCCACTTCCTGTGCGCCCAGGCGGTGCTGCCGAGCATGCTCGCGCAGGGAAAGGGAAAAATCGTCTGCGTGGCATCGATCGCCGGCCACGTGGGGAGGCCGGACCGGGCGGCGTATTGCGCCGCGAAGGCAGGCGTGCTTGGCCTCGTGCGGGCGCTCGCGATGGACTTGAGGGGGAAGAATATCTGCGTGAACGCGATCTCGCCGGGCTCCATCGCGACCCCACTGAACGCGGCCGCGGCGAGCGACTTGAAAGTCGATTGGGGGGGCGAAACGGTGGTCGGCCGCTGGGGCCGTCCCGAGGACGTCGCCTGCGCGGCGCTGTACCTGGCTTCCGACGAGTCCGATTACGTAACAGGATCGGATCTGCCCGTCGAGGGGGGCTGGCTCATCGGCCGCGCGCGCGACGGCGAGATATAGTTGTCGGAATCGATGCAGGAGACGCTACCATGGAAGTGGTGACACGCAGCGCAGCCGGGGCAGCCTCTGTCGAGGCGACTCAATCGGTTACCCAGCTCGTGCGGCGCGCGCGCGCCGCGCAATCCGAATACGCACGCTGGCCGCAGGAGCGCGTCGACGAGGCCGCGCTGGCCTGCGGCTGGGCGATCATGAAGCCGGAGAACAATCGCGCGCTGGCCGAGCTTGCCGTGCGCGACACGGGCCTCGGCAGCGTGGCCGACAAGATCACCAAGAACCACCGCAAGACACTCGGCTTGCTGCGCGACATCCGGGGCGTGCGAACGGTCGGCGTAATCGCCGAATACCCCGAGCGTGGCATCACCGAGATCGCGCGCCCGGTGGGCGTGGTCGCGGCGATCACGCCATCGACCAATCCCGGCGCGACCCCCGCCAACCAGATCATCAACGCGCTGAAGTGTGGCAACGCGATCATCCTAGCGCCCTCGCCCAAGGGCTACTCGACCTGCGAGGCGCTGCTTGGTTTCGTGCGCGCGGAGCTCGCCAAGGTGGGCGCGCCGGCGGATCTCGTGCAGATGCTGCCCGCGCCGGTGACCAAGGACACGACCCACGAGCTGATGCGCGAGTGCGACCTGGTCGCCGCCACCGGCTCGCAATCCAACATCCGTGCCGCCTACTCGAGCGGCAAGCCGGCGATCGGGGTAGGGCAGGGCAACGTGGTGTCGCTCGTCGATACGAGCGCCGACCTGGCCGACGCCGCCGAGAAGATCGCGCTGTCCAAGACCTTCGACCATGCGACCAGCTGTTCGTCCGAGAACGCGGTCGTGATTCTCGCGCCGGCGTACGAGGGGATGCTCGCGCAGCTCACCGCGCAGGGCGGGGTCATGCTCGATGCGCGCGAGAAGGCCAGGCTGCAGGCGTTCATGTTCCCCGGCGGCAAGCTCGGGACCGCCGCAACCGCGCAGTCCGCGCCTCGCATCGCACGGCTCGCCGGTCTCGAGCGCCCGGCGGCGCTCGCCGCGCGCTTCCTGATGGTCGAGGAGACCGGCACCGGTCCGTCCTGCCCGTTCTCGGGCGAGAAGCTCGCGCCGGTGCTGGCGGTGTACCGGGCGCGCGACTTCGACGAGGCGTTCGCGCGCACCTGCCAGATCTACGAATACCAGGGCAAGGGCCATTCGGTGTCGATCCACACGCGGGACGAGGCGCAGGCGATGCGCCTGGGACTGGAGATGCCGGTCGCGCGCGTGATCGTGAACCAGGCGCACTGTATCGCCACCGGCGGCAACTTCGACAACGGCCTGCCGTTCTCGCTATCGATGGGCTGCGGCACCTGGGGCGGCAACAGCTTCTCCGACAACATGCACTGGCGCCACTTCCTCAACATCACGCGCATCGCGCGCGTCATTCCGGAGAAGGTGCCGGCCGAGGACGAGATCTTCGGCGCGTATCACGGCAAGCACGGTAGATAGATGCTGGACACGATTCGCGGCATCGTCGACGATCAGGCCGCGGCGAGGCAGGGGCGCGCCTGGCTGGTTGCTCCGGAGACCGGCCTGGTCCTCAGCTTCGCGGGCCTGCGCGACGCTTCGCTCAAGCTCGCGGCGTTTCTCGCGGCGCGCGGCATCACCGCAGGCGAGCGCGTTGCGATGTTCATGCCGAACGGGCTGCAGACCGCGCGCCTGTTCATCGGGGTGATGTACGCGGGGCGCGTCGTGACGCCGCTCAACCTGCTCGCGCAGGCCTCGCAGCTTGATTACGTGCTCGCGCACTGCGACGCCAGGCTGGCCTTCGTCGCCCCGGGCGAGCGCGAGCGGCTGGCGGAGGCCGCCGCGCGGGCAGGGCGCGCGATCGAGCTGGTCACGGTGGATCCCGATTGCGCGGAGTTCATCGTCGATGCGCAGGCGGCGCAAGCCGGGCTCGCGCCGCTTGCCGAGGGGGACGCGGCCCTGATGATGTACACCTCGGGGACCACAGGTGTCCCGAAAGGCGTCGTGCTCACGCACGGCAACGTGCTTGCCGGCGGCAGGTTCGTGTCCCAGGCGCACGCGCTCGGCGAGGCGGACCGCGTGCTCGCCGTGCTGCCGCTCTATCACATCAACGGGCAGATCGTGACCGCGGTCGCGCCGCTCGTGCACGGCGGCAGCCTGGTGATGCCGCGCCGCTTTTCGGCGGCCGAGTTCTGGCCGATGGCGTGCGCGCATGGCTGCACCTGGATCAACGTCGTTCCGACGGTCATCTCCTACCTGCTCGCCGGGCCGGACCCGCGGTCGGTGGGCTACGACCTGTCGGCGATCCGTTTCTGCCGCTCGGCATCCGCTCCGCTGCCGCCCGAGCACCATCGCGCGTTCGAGGACAAGTTCGGCATCGGCGTCATCGAGACCTTGGGGCTCACCGAGACGGCGGCACCGGTGTTCACCAATCCTCTCGAGCCGCAGAAGCGCAAGATCGGCAGCCCCGGTCAGGCGTACGGGAACGAGGCGAAAGTGGTCGACCCGCAGAGCGGGCACGAACTGCCTGACGGCACTCCGGGCGAGATCCTGATTCGCGGCCCGAACGTGATGAAGGAGTACTACAAGTCGCCCGAGGCGACCGCGAAGGCGCTCGAGCCCGACGGCTGGCTGCATACCGGCGACCTGGGACTGCGCGACCCGGACGGCTTCTTCTATGTCACCGGCCGGCTCAAGGAGCTGATCATCAAGGGCGGCGAGAATATCGCGCCGCGCGAGATCGACGAGGCGCTGTACCGGCATCCGGCGGTGCTCGAGGCGGCCGCAGTCGGCATTCCCGATGCACACTACGGACAGGACATCCTCGCCGCGGTCGTTCTAAAGCCCGGTGCCGCGCTAACCGAGGCGGACCTGCGGCATTTCTGCGAGCGCGAGCTGGGCCGCTTCAAGACGCCTAAGAGGATCCGCTTCGTCGCGGAGCTGCCCAAAGGGCCCTCGGGCAAGGTGCAGCGCCTCAAGCTGCTCGACACGTGATCCGGCGGCGGCTGTCCGCGCGCATGGGTTGCAGTACACTTGCGCCGAATGTACGCGAGGAGGGCTCATGGACGCGAAGCGCCACAGCATCGTGAACGAGTTTCCGTGGGGCGCCATTGAATGGCTCGCCAACGACGAGGTCGGCAATAGCCGCGAGCTGTCGCTCGCCAGGATGACGCTGCCGCCGGGTAATGCGACCGACACGCATATCCACGCGAATTGCGAGGAATCGATCTACGTGGTGCGCGGCGAAGTGGAATGCCGCATCGGCGAGGAGCGCGTGCGCATGTCGCCGGGCGGGCAGTCGGTGGTTCCGCGCGGCGCGGTGCACGGCATCCACAACGTGGGCGACACGCCGGCGGAGATCATCCTGTCGTATTCCTCGGCTGCGCGCGCGTTCGAGCTCGCCTGAGCAGCGGCCGCCTGATCGACGCGCTGCGCGACCCCGCGCGCTTTCCGCATCCGGTCGAGCGCGTCGAGGTCCTCGAGACGCACATTTCCTGGGTGCTGCTCGCGGGCGAGTATGCCTACAAGATAAAGAAGCCGGTGGCTCTGGGGTTTCTCGATTTCAGCACGTTGCAACTGCGCCGCTTCTATTGCGAGGAGGAACTGCGGCTGAACCGGCGCACCGCGCCGCGCCTCTATCTCGAGTTGGTCCCGATCACCGGCAGCGAAGCGGCGCCGCGGCTCGGCGGGCAGGGCGAGGCGATCGAATACGCGGTAAAGATGCGGCGCTTCCCGCAGGAGGCGCTGCTCAGTCGCATGGCGCAGGACGGCGCGCTCACCGCCGGGCACATCGACGCGCTGGCGCGGGCCACCGCCGCCTTGCACGCGCAGGCCGCACGCGCCGAAGCCGGGCGATCGTTCGGCACTGGCGCCGAGGTGCTGGCGCCTGCGCTGCAGAACTTCGACCAGATCGAAGCCCTGATCGGGACCGGCGAGGAGGCGTCAGATCTCGAGCGCCTTCGCGCCTGGACCCGGGACGAGCATGGCCGCCTCCGGGAGACTTTCGCGGCGCGCAAGGCGGGTGGCTTCGTGCGCGAGTGCCACGGCGACCTACACCTCGGCAACGTCGCCCTGATCGACGGTGAGCCGACGCCCTTCGACGGCATCGAGTTCAGCGAGACCCTCAGGTGGATAGACGTCATGAGCGACGTGGCGTTCATGGTCATGGATCTGACCGACCGGCGGCTGCCGCGACTCGCCTACCGCTTCCTGAACGCCTACCTGGAGGAGACCGGCGATTACGCGGGGCTCGCGGTGCTGCGCTTCTACCTCGTGTATCGCGCGCTGGTGCGCGCCAAGGTGGTCTGCATTCGCGTGCACCAGCAGGGAGTGACGGCGGAAGAATTGCGCCGCGGCGAGCGCGAGCACCTCGAATACCTGCGCCTGGCGCGCTCGCTCGCGAGCGAGTCGCGCCGCGCGCTGGTGCTGATGCACGGCCTGTCGGGCTCGGGCAAGACCACCGTCGCGCAATATCTAGTCGAGGCGCTGGGGGCGCAGCGCGTGCGCTCGGATGTCGAGCGCAAGCGCCTGGTCGGGCTCGAAGCGCAGGCGCGCAGCGCCTCGGCGCTCGGCGCGGGGCTCTACGCGGCCGATCTCACGGCGCGCACCTACGCGCATCTCGCGGAACTCGCGCGCGCGATCGTCCAGGCGGGCCATCCGGCCGTGGTCGACGCGACTTTCCTGTCGCGGGCGCAGCGTACAACGTTCGCCGCGCTCGCGCGCGAGCTCGGCGTGCCGTACGCGATCGCCGACTGCCAGGCGCCGGAAGCCGTGCTGCGCGAGAGGGTCGCGGCGCGCGAGCGGGCGGCACGCGACGCCTCGGAGGCCGGCATCGCGGTTCTCGAGCACCAGCTCGCGAGCCGCGAGCCGCTGACGGACGAGGAGCTCAGCGTGCGCGTCGTGTTCGACGCGCGCGGCGAGCCGGATGCGGCGGGCGCCTCGCTCGCCGCGCAGCTCGGCCTGGCACGACTCTGAGTGGCGATGAAGCACTTCGACGTATTCAACGGTGATGCGGACGGCATCTGCGCGCTGCACCAGCTGCGGCTGGCCGAGCCGGTGCAGTCGGAGCTGGTGACCGGCGTGAAGCGCGACATCGCGCTGCTCGAGCGCGTTCAAGTTTCGCCGGGCGACCGCGTCACGGTCCTGGACGTCTCGCTCGAGCGCAACCGCAGTGCGCTCTTGCGCCTGCTGGCGCAGGGCGCGCGGGTGCGCTATTTCGACCACCACGCCGCCGGCGCGCTGCCCATGCATCCGGCGCTCGAAGCGTTCATCGAGGAGTCGGGGGGTGTGTGCACCAGCATGCTGGTCGACCGCTACCTGGGCGGCCGCTTTCGCGCCTGGGCAGTGGTCGCCGCCTTCGGCGACCAGCTCGCGCAATCGGCGCTCGGCCTCGCGGCCGGCCTGTCGCTCGATGAAGGCCGCGTGCAGGCGCTGCGCTCGCTCGGCGAGAGCCTGAACTACAACGCCTACGGCGAGACCGAGGCGGACCTGCTGGTTCGGCCGGCCGAGCTGTACCGGGTGGTCAGCCGGTACGCAGACCCGTTCGAGCTGGTCGCGAATGAAGCGCTGGTCGGGCGCCTCGCCGTACAGCGCGCGGCCGACATGCGGCGCGCGCTAGAAGTCTTGCCGTACCGCAGCGCCGGCGGCTTCGACGCCTACCTGCTGCCCGACGAGGCCTGGAGCCGGCGCGTGAGCGGAAGCTTCGCGAACCAGCTCGCGCGCAACGACCCGTCGCGCGCGCACGCCATACTCACGCCCGGCTCGCGCGGCGGCTTCGCGGTCAGCTTGCGCGCGCCAAGCTCCGGCGGCGCATCGGCGGCCGACGTGTGTCGACGCTTTCCGACCGGTGGCGGGCGGCGCGAGGCGGGCGGCATCGATCGCCTCGCGCCCGGCGAGCTCGAAACCCTGTTCGCAGCGCTCGCGGAGAGTTACCCGCCGCGCGGCTAGAGTCCGAGCGCCATCAGCGGCACGGGGTCGTTGGCGCCGTCGACCGTGCAGCTCGCCACGGACGCGCGCGTGTTGCCGGTGGAGAAGTTGCCGTCGTCGGTCTTTGCGTCGAGATCCTGCGCGATCTGGCAAGGTACCGTCGCGACCTCGATCAGGTTGCGCGTGGACGATGGAAAGCTCGCTGCCAGCGCGCTCGCCGAACGCGCGATGACGCGCATCGTCACGATGCCCTTGGTGCTCGAGTAACTAATCGGCGAGTTCGACTTGATCAGTCCTGCGCGGAACAGGTGCTCGGTCACGCACGGCACCTCGGACGCGTCGATGCGGCCGTTTCCGTCGCCGTTGGCGGTGCCGGTCACCGTGTTGCAGGCGAGGACCCCGGGCAGGCGCACCGAAGCGTCCGGCATGTCGCCCGGCAGGTAACCGTAGGTGGAGCGAAAGCGCGCCACCGCGGCCGCCAGATCCTTGGTTGCGGCGAGCACCTGCTGCGATTGGCCGGTTCCGATCAGCGAGCTGCCCTTGAACAGCACCATCAAGATGAGCGCGATGATCGTCATGACGACGGCCAACTCGACCAGCGTAAAGCCGCTTCTGTGCATCAGGGTAGAGCGCCGCTCAGCAGGCTTTGCAGGTCGCTAACCGAATAGGTCTTGTATATATCGTCGGCGGTTCCGGGCGTGCGATCGGGACCGAAGGACTGGAGCGTGTAGGCCGTCGAGGCACCGCTTGGCCAGGCGCTGCCTACTCCACCTTGGGAGCTGCCCCCGTTGGCGAGACTGGTGGTGTTGATCGTGTATCGGATCGGCCGGCCCCAAGGGTCCCACACGTCGGAAAGAACCATGCCCGACAGGTTTTGCCACGGGACCCCCCCGTCATACAAGCCGCTGTTGTACCACCCGTCCCCGAAATAGAAATCGGCGTACGGGATCACACGGCATTTCTGGCTTGCGAAGGAATTCGTGCAGTTCGAGTTTCCGTAGCTCCCGCCGTTGGCAATGGCGTACTGGCCGATCGCGAGCCTGATCTTCTGGAACGCGTCGGAAAGCTGCGCCGCGGGTGGCTTGAGCGAGCCGTCCTTGAACAAGGGGTTGAGCAGGTCCTCGGCCTTCAGGAACATCACCCGGTCGTCGAACGCACCTCCGGTCACCGTATCGTCCGTTGTCGCTGTCCGCGCAAAGTAGACCGTATCCCCGTCGGTGTTCTGGAGTTCATCAGCCCCAGGAGGCGCCGAGTTCGTAGTACCGGAAATCGTGTGCGCGCCGTAGCCGTTGGGTCCGTAGGAGACGATCACTACGACGACGTTGGACGCCGCGGTGATCACGATTCCGGAAGCGTCGCGATCGTTCACCGTGATCTCGCCCGTGTTGCCAGAGCGAAAGTTGGCGGCCAGTGTCCAGTCGCGGTACGGCGCGGGAATGGGCGTGTTGTAGGACGGGGTACCGGGATTAAACGCCTCGGTCGGAAAACTGCTCGACACCTGGTAGCTGAAGAAATTGCCCCAACCGTCCACCGCCGCGTCGCGGGCCAGACCGAGGGTGTTGTACGGCACCAGGCCGAAGCGCGCGTTGCTCGGCGTGGTCGCGCAGGGCGTCATCGGGTCGCCGGCGGTAGAGCGATTCTCGATCCCGTCTGGCGCGGTAAAGTCGATGTCCGCGCAGGGAAGCCGCCCATTGCGGCGGAGGTAGCCGATCAGGGCTTCCTTGATTGCGTTCTGCTTCGCCAGAGTCGTGCTAACCGCCTGCGCATCCTGGCTGGCGCGGAATGCCGCGAGCCCCATGGTGAGGAAGATGCCCACGAGGAGCGTCACCACGGCCATCTCGACGAGGCTGAAGCCCGCCGAGCGGCGCGCCACCGACGCGGCTCTTTTCCACGGTATTTCAATCACCTGCCCAGTATAGCGGAACCGTTTCAGCAGCCATGCGTAAGACTTGGTGAGCGCCGTGAACTAATGCTCCGCGATACGGCGAGCGCGCTCGCAACATGACGGTAGTGCCGCCCGGGGTAAGTCATGACGGAAATCGAGCCTCTTCAGCCGCAGCGCCAGTTCGCGGCCTTCGCCTTCGCGCTGCTCGCGGCGCTGTCGATCATCTCGACACTCGCCTGGAACGTGAACTTCGGACGCGGCCGCCCTGCGGTACACGACGTATCGGCGCGCGAGGCGAGAGCGATGCTCGATGCAGGCGCGATCGCGATCGACGTACGCGATAAGGCGACGGCCGCGAGCGCCCATCTGCCGGGGGCACTACTGATCCCGCTGCAGGTGCTCTCCGCCAACCTCGGGCGGCTCGAGGATTACAAGGCGCGCCGCATCGTCGTGTACTGCGGCGACGGCAGCACGAGCGGCCCAGAGGCGGCCGCGCTGCTCAGCCGGGCGGGGTTCGCCAATGTCGTGAACCTGCGCGACGGCTTCGAGAGCTGGCGCAGCGCGGGGTTGCCGACCGCGAGCAACGGCTGAGCGGCGAGCGCTCAGTCCCAGCCCGCGACGACCAGCTTTCCGACCATCGTCCCCGATTCCATGCGCCGGTGCGCGGCGCGCAGGTTCGCCGCGTTGATCGGCGACAGAGTCTCGCGCAGCGTGCCGCGCACTCGGCCGGCGTCGATCCACTGAGCGACGCGATCGAGCAACCGGTGCTGCTCGATCATGTCGGGCAAGCCCAGTCGCGGGCGAGTGAACATCGCTTCCCAGCACAGTGTCGCGCTCTTCGCGCGCAGCGCATCCTGTGCCAGCGGGCCGCGCGGTGCGACGATCGACACCATTGCGCCCTGGGGGCGTACCAGCTCGCAGACCTCCTTCCAATGGCGGTCGATGTCGTTGAACACGGCGACGTAGTCGGGGTGCCGTATGCCGAGGGCCTCGAGCTGCGGCTGCAGCGGCCGTGAATGGTCGACGACGTGCTCCGCGCCGAGCTCGCGCACCCATGCCGCCGACTGCGGCCGCGAGGCGGTGGCGATGATGCGCAGTCCGGCGATTCTCGCGAGCTGAATGCCGACCGATCCGACGCCGCCCGCGCCGCCGACGATGAGAATGGTCGCGCCGCGCTGCGCGCCGCCCGGATCGATCTTCATGCGGTCGAAGAATGCTTCCCAGGCGGTGATGGCCGTGAGGGGGATGGCGGCCGCCTGCGCGAAATCCATGCTGCGCGGCTTCGACCCGACGATGCGCTCGTCTACCAGTTGCAGCTCGCTGTTGCTGCCGGGACGGGTGACGTCGCCCGCGTAGTACACCTCGTCGCCCTCTTTGAACAGCGTGACCTCGGAGCCCGTAGCTGCGACGGTGCCGGCCGCATCCCATCCGAGCACGCGCGGGCGCGCTGCGGTCGCGCTGCCTGCGATCCGCTGCTTGGCGTCGACCGGGTTCACCGACACCGCGCGCACGCGCACCAGCAAGTCGTGTCCCTGCGGCGGGCCCGGGTCGGGAAGCGTTAAGTCGACGAGCGATTCCGGGTCGTCTATCGGCAGACTGCGGGTGAAGGCGACGGCTTTCACGTGTATTGCGCTCCTGCGCGCGCGGCGTGCGCGACGATGACATGTTGTCAGTTAACGGCTCGCGAGGGAACGCCCGGATCGCTGCGCGGTCCGAGTCGTAGAGCAAGCGCCCCCAACGTCACAATCGGAGCCGAACAGTGAACAGCATGACTTTCGACAAGAGATTCGCCGTAGCGGGCATCGCGCTGTGCACCGCGCTGCTCGGCGGATGCGCCACGACCGGCGAAGCGACGAGCGCCGAGAGCAGCGCGAGCAAGGCCGATCGGACGGCAATGCAGGCGAAGCAATCCGCCGACACGGCTCAGAACCAGGCCGCGCGCGCTACGCAGACTGCCAATCAGGCGGATCAGAAGGCGAGCCAGGCTCAGCAAACGGCGGACGCCGCATCGTCCAACGCCGACAAGGCGATGGACAAGGTTGCGCAGCTCGAGCAGAAGATCGACCGCATGTTCGAGAAGACGATGCGCAAGTAACCGTCTCGACGGCGGCCGTGGCGCGACGCATCGCTCGCTGCTCGGCGCTGATCGCTCTTCTGCTAGCCGCCGGGCACGGTTCAGCGGCGAACTTTGCGCTGCCCGCCGGCGACGCCAACGTGGTCGGCCATGTGCTATCCGTACGGCTGGACGGCACGCGCAATACGCTTCTGGACGTCGCGCGTCACTACGATCTCGGCTACGACGAGATCGTCGCGGCGAATCCGGGCGTGTCTATTTGGTTGCCGGGCGCGGGGAGTCGAATCGTCGTCCCCACGGAGTTCGTCCTGCCGCCCAAGCCGTGGGTCGGGATCGTGATCAACGTCGCGCAGCGGCGGCTGTTCTACTTTCCCGCGCAGAGGCGCAGTGTGGTCACTTTCCCGATCGGCATAGCGCAAGCGGGCTGGCCGACGCCCTTGGGCCGGACGCGCATCATCGCGAAATTCAGGGATCCATCGTGGATCGTGCCCGAGGATATCCGCGCGCAGCATTTGCGCGCGGGCGAAACGAAATTCCCAAGGTACTTTCCGCCCGGGCCCGAGAATCCGATGGGCATGCTCGCAATGGAAACCGGATTTCCCGAGATCTTCATCCACGGCACCGACCGGCCCTGGGGCGTCGGCATGCGCGTCAGCTACGGCTGCCTGCATCTCTATCCGGAGGACGCCGCGTACCTGTTCGAGCGTCTGCGGGTCGGCACCCCCGTGCGCATCATGGACCAGCCGGTCTCCGTCGGCGAGCGGGAGGGGCGCCTCTACCTCAGTGCTGCGACGCCGCTCGGCGAGCATTCGCCCGCGCGGGACTACCTGACGCGCGCCGTTCGCGCGGTCATCAGGTTTCAGGGGTTGGGCACAGCCAGCGCGCGCGCGGTGGATTGGGACCGCGTGATCCGTGCCGCCGAAGCGAGGCGCATCGCGCCCGCGCCGATCAGTCCCCGGCGCAGCCTCGCAGTGGCGAGCGCCCCGCTACCGGCGACGAATTACGACTTTGCGCCCTACGGCGTGGACGCCAACGGCGCGCGCGTGCCCGCAACGCGCTGAAGTGGTGGAGGCGGCGGGAATCGAACCCGCGTCCGTAAGCCCTAGACAGTCAGGACTACATGCTTAGCCTGGTCGTTTAGATCTCGCCTCGCGCCCGCCGACCGGCAGGCTGACGCTCAGCCAGCCGCTTCGACGGATCCCCCCGGCCAAGCGGCCAGACCGGGAGGAGAGGCTGATGTGAATGACGCTGCACCCCTTTCGGGGCC